>Ga0126304_10000750_pt1 | contig 14114 bp, 17 predicted proteins | sample Plot25_FD_92538 | JGI IMG/M metagenome (GOLD analysis project Ga0126304, IMG submission 92538) | Serpentine soil microbial communities from UC McLaughlin Reserve, CA, USA - Plot25 | ecosystem: Environmental > Terrestrial > Soil > Grasslands | place: USA: UC McLaughlin Reserve, Lake County... | reverse complement strand
TACCCTAAGACTTCTCTTGATCTCTTCTTTGCTTTCCTCACTTCCGTATCTATCTGGATCATTTAATACATTTGCTGATGTACTGGATCCAGCCTTTGGTTTTCCTTTTGACTTCTCTAAATCTCTTCTGTTGATTGTGTCTGACATTGTACGAGAGATAAATTTTATGCTATTTATTGATTATATTTAATGATTGAGTACATATGGGTAGAGGCGTATCTAAAATAATACGTCGACAAAAACTTGCATACAAGTATACATCACTACATCATTTTACGATACAATAATAATACGGCAATTAATAAATAATTATTAGTCAAATTGTAAATATGAGACTAAGGGATTGTTGATTATAAATTAAAAAATACTATATCTGAAATCATAATAAGAAACATAACTAAAAGAGATATTTCTAAAATAGTCGACCTACAAAAAGAATCATTTCCAGACATGGCTTTATATGGTATGATATGGCCACCCTCTTTCCTTCAAAGTCATATTTCCATATTTTCACAAGGTCAGTTCTGTGCTGAAGTTAATGGAAGGATAGTTGGCTCGTCAAGCAGCCTAATAGTTTCTTTAAAATCCGACTATGCTGACCATACATGGAATGATATTACTGGACAAGGATTGTTTATAAATCATAATCCTAATGGAGATAGCCTGTATGGTGCAGATATTTCTGTACATCCCGAATTTCGCTATAGAGGCATTGCAACTATACTATATAATGCAAGAAAGGATTTATCTATAAGACTTAATTTGAGGAGGATAATAGCTGGAGGACGATTGTATAATTATCATAAATATGCAAAAATAATGTCAGCTCGAGAATACGCAGAAAAAGTAGTAAAGGGAGAACTTAAAGATCCAGTTCTATCTTTCCAATTAAAAAATGGATTCAAATTCATTAAAGTACTTCCCAATTATCTTTATGACAAACATTCTTTAAATTATGCCAGCTTTATAGAATGGTTAAATCCAACCTACAGGATGTGTAATAATTAATAAGAGAATATATTGTATGCCAATTATAGACTGCCATGTTCACCTCAATAATTATAACAGAATTAACGAGACGGAAAAAAAATTTCTTTCGTTAGAAGAAAGACTTAACTCATTAATTCAGTCTATGCGCGACAGTAGTATTGATTATTCCATTATACTCTCATCTTACAAAGTTGATGTAAACAGACCAGCTACCTCTAAAATTATTGATGTTACAAAAAAGTATGGTGATAACAAACTTGGGGTTGTGGCAGGATTTACAATTGATAACCATACTGATGAAGATTTAAAAAATTGCAGAAAATGGCTAAAAGATGGTATTATCAAAGGCATAAAGCTCTATTGTGGATATGAACATTATTATCCATATGATGAAAGATATCAAAGAGTCTATGACATGTGTGTTGAGTATGGATATCCCCTTATGATTCACACTGGCGATGTATTTTTAAAGACAGCTAAGGTCAAATACTCTCATCCTTTGAATATAGATGATGTTGCAGTTGATAATCCCAAATTAAAGATAGTTATATGTCATTTGGGAAACCCGTGGATTGTAGATTGCCAAGAAGTCATATACAAAAATACTAATGTATATGCAGACATTTCTGGCCTAATCGTTGGTAACTTTACACCATCCGCTGAAATACGTTATATAAGTAAAATAAAGGAACTATTAGATTATGTAGGTGAGCCACATCGCCTATTATATGGGAGTGATTGGCCTATTTCCAGTATTAGTTCTTACCTTAGTTTTGTTCAAAAACTTGAACTTAATCAGGAATCCCTTGATCTTTTAATGTTTCAGAATGCAAAAAATGTTTTTAGATTATAATAACATTTTTTGGCCTGTATCTTTCAATTATATTAACTAGTTCAATTACTTGTGTTACCACAATAATGTTTGACTATGGAAATGCAGCTATCAATAAGGCTCAAATGATATACTATGCCCTTTCTAACCAAGCATCGATTGGGTCCAATAATTGTGTCAAAAATGGCTCACAAACCATTGGCATTTTTTGGCCCATATATAATACACTATATTGTTCTATAAATAATGAAAAAGAAAATGTGTAGGGAAGCTGACAAATATCTTTTTAGGTTTACGATTTTGTTTTTTCTCCCATAAGATCAACCTTACCATTATACCTGACATTTATTTCAACTCTAATACTTCTTTTACCAATGGAAAAGTATAGTTAACAAGTGCTATACATTTATTTGTAGAATTAATGACAGAAATTCTGCACTTTGATCAGATATAAAAAATGGGTATAGGCATAAGGGTTAGGTTCCAATAGTCTCTTCTATCCCTAAAGAGAAATACCCACAGTTAAGAATAAGAATACTTTAATAATCACGTATCATGCCCTCAAAAGAATATTGTCAGTCAATATATCATTAAGACTACATGCTGATTTACTAACCGATGAAAAATTATGAAAAAATGTGGATGATGCGGAATCAATATTTTGCTAATTTCGCTTTATTTATCTTGCCGTCTAGTTACATATTTACTGTGTTGAGTTCTCTGCTATTGCTGTTTCTCCTGATTCATGCTACTCAGTAGTACCAGGCAATATTTTATTGACACCTATAACCACTGTACTTGTGGCTGGTAATTCTACATCTTCTTCTCCTGGATTTTGTATAGCTATATCAGTAGTCATATTTCCTCCTTGTTCAGAGGCTAAATCAGCATGATACAAGCACAATTCACCCGGAGTAGATAGAGGCTCGACGAATTCTAGTTCAGTTGGTTGTAAATTGGGAGCAGAACCAGTAAGTATTGTTAATGTCGCGTTAGAATTCTCATCACAGGGAATCTTTGCAGCTAGATGTCCAAGTGCTATTGCATCTGGTGTGCTATCATATAGATGGATAAAGCTTCCTCCTGGAATAGTTTCACCAGCTAATAGAATTGCAGTAGAGTCTCTGACTGTGGTACCACCGGCTTCTGCAGTACCAGTAGCATTAGTGGGCTGTTGTTGTGCTGAAGCAAACATCACTGTTGCAGTCCCGATAGTGACAAAAACCATCATAGAGACTACAAGTGCTGAAAAGATTGTAGCAAATAGCTTTTTTTCTTGCATAACTACAGTCCCATGTTATGTTACTAATAAATTTTGCAGTTCTACATTCAACAAATGACTATATTGTTTTGAAAGAATTAGGACTACTATATATATACTATTATTACTCACACTTATAAAGCAAAAGAATCAGTAAAAGAGGAAAAAAGGAAAGCACAGTAAAGTAAATTATTTTCATAAATCATTTGTCGTGTATGAACTCCGATCATGCAAAGACCTAGTCAGTCTAAAATGCTACCTTCATTGTCGTATTTTTGCTCAAGAAGTATTGTGAATCCTACATGTCCACAATCGTCCTGCTTGACAGCTTTGACACTTGGGCACTCCTTTATATGTTTCAACTATTACATCATGACTAAGGGTATTATCGTATAGTATAGTGCGTTTATTGTTAACAAATTCCTTTAAAATAATTGGATTGTTTGTGGATTGTTTATCTTCAGAATTTAGCCATTGCATAAATGCTTCTGTACCTTGGTCGAGCGTATCAAGATGCGGTACTACCATGCTGGGATTCTCTGTTTGTATTTCGTTGTCCCTTCGCTTACTGTTCTTATTTTGTTCGTCAGACAACTCTTATCCAATCTTTTAAGCTGATCAAGCTTTTTGTCGTCGCTAAATATAGATGCTAATTACAGATATAAATATACTCATTGCAATGAGTATATGATAGTATGATGTGTCAAGATAGAATCATAACAATTCCCTGAGACACCCTTTTTCAAATAACCGAAAAGAGATTGGTCGATCTAATATTCATTAAATATAATGAGTATGGATTTTTGGCACAGAACAAAACTAGGTGTGGATAAATAAATACAAATAACAATTATTTGTTCAGCTTGTCACTTTTGACTACCTCTTTAACATGGCCTCTTCTTTCCTTAGCAATTATTATTGATGTTATTATAATATAGGCAATCTGAAATACTTCTATTGCTATAGCCATCTCACTTATGGGTTCCTCCTCGTCCAGTAATTGGATTTCCTGGCATCCTTGTAATGGCCCATATTATTATCAGTATTATAGTACCTACTATTCCCACATAATACCAAATTCTGCCCCATCTCTTTAACATAGGTATTACCCAAAATATTTGAGCAATTCCAGAAACGATAAAAAATATTCCAGAATTTGGATTTCGACCTATTATATTTGGTACTAACATAAGATGCAATATCCCTGCTATGGCTGTTGTTGCCGCTGCCGTATAATACAATATACTACTCCTAGTATCTATGTTCATATCCACTCTTCTCCTTTCTGGTTTCGCACCATCATCCTACATGGATCATATACTATTATTACCTACCCTATCATTACACAATTTGTTAATAGTTATATGTGTATGGAGCCACGCACAAAATTTAAATTTAACGTCCTGATGAGTTACTTGACTTGATGAGTTACTCAGAGTAACTCCCAAGGAGGTCTCAAATGATGCCAATCAGAATAATATGGTCTTGTCCATATTGTGCCAACATATTATCTTCTCGGTATTGGAATGTACAGAGACACATCAACACAATACACTTTTCAGGTGGAAGAAATGCTGAACCTGTTGACTACCATTCCGGACTAACACGCGAACAGTCAAAAGTATGGGAATATTTATGTCGCCGTTCATATTACCAACAACAGCAGCCTTCATATTACCAACAGCAGCAAGAACAGAGGCGACTAGAGCTCAGAGACCAAAAAGATTATGGTAGTAAAGACGATCCTGACAGGGGATTCTGGACTTGGGCTAATAGCATAATGGGACTACAATTACTTCAAGAAATACAAGTAAAGACAACTCAGATCGTACAACAAAACCAGCAAATAATTGTGCTATTAACTAGACTTATCAATACTATCTAATTAGTCTGCAGAGGACTGTGTCGTGGAGAAATATTGTGGAGAATTGAATAGACATTGAGAATTGAATAGACAGGTGCTATACTTATTCTGCCTAGGACACTACTGCTCGCATCTATTTTAATTCTTTCTTTATCATTTTTATCAGGTGTTCTAGGGATACCGGTTTCGAAAAGAAACTTCCTATACCCAGAGTCGGATATAGTTCCTTCAATGCCTCTGCATTTTAGGCGTATTGATATCTATTAGCGCAAGGTCATAGAAGTTTGGCCTGAATTCCGACAATGCTAACAGGGGATCATTGTATGTCTGTATTTTCAACTTCTTGCCTGTGCTCTTTATAATCTGTTCTTTGTTTCATTTTAGCTATTTGTAATATACATACACTCTTATGCAGTTACGGCCCAAATTAATGCTTATTTAGATATCAAGACCCCAAGGACGTATCCAATTGTAAAAGGTAGTCAAATGCTATTAAGAAAGGTATACAAGTTACGATTAATAGCTTATTCTAATTTGGTGACGGTAAAAATTGAACTATCTCAATCCCAATATGATGATTCTTCATCTATTGCAACAAGACTCAATCAGGAGAATGCGTTGAAGGAACCAACAATCGAAGAATTAATACTATCAACTTTGAGGATATTAATAAAGGAATACGAGGAAAATCCTCAGTCAGTAATTGCTTACTTCCTCAAAAGAAATTCTCTGGATTCTAAAGACGGCCAAAGATAAAAAAGTTAGAACTAACGATTCCGGTATTGAGTCTTTCCTGCGATGTGCTGCTCAGGTACATTGACCAGATCAGCCATGCTTCTTTTAGCAGTATTAGCGTTTTCCTATATTGAAATGTATATAAATCCAACATCATTTTTAAGGATAAGCGTTCCTTTAATTATTATAAATCATGAAAAAACATAGTGTCTCACAATCACTAGAAGTAGAACATAAGGAATTACACAAACAACTTAAGAAAGCCATAGATTCAGGTGGCATGTCCTGATGATAGACTATAAAGGGTCATCAGAGCCATGAAAGACATAGAAAAAAGAAAGGAAAAAGCCACCATAAGACTAGAGATTGAGGATTTCTGCACAAAGATTGAAACTCTTCAATGGGTTCTGTTTGTTATATTTGCTATAAAGAATGAAAGAATGGAAGCGGTTTAAACTTCTATCATCTAACAATAGCATTTAGTGCTACGCTGTTATCTGGGTTGAACTATAGGGCAATTTGAAAGCATAATACTGATCGAACCGCCTCCTTAGGTTTCAGAAGTTGTTTCTGAACTATTTATTTATTAGAGTATTTCTGAAGATAATTAATACAAATTTGATATTAGATGAAATCGACTTAAAGATACTAAGACAGGTGCTAAAAGACGCTCGAATGTCTTACAGAAAAATAGCAGATGAAATAGATGTCTCCCCTCCTACTGTTCTAAGCAGAGTACAAAAGCTGGAAAAGGACAAGATTATCAAATCCTACTCTGCAATACTTAATCATGAGAAACTAGGCTATGATCTTACATCTATTATAGAAGTTACGGCCGTTAAGGGAAAGATAACAGAAGTTGAAAAACATATATCAAAATTCTCAAATGTTTGTGCTGTCTATGATATAACAGGACTAACTGATATGATAATAGTTGCAAAATTCAAAAATAGAGAAGAGCTTAGCAATTTTGTAAAAAAAGATCTATCATTGCCATATATCGATAGAACGAATACTCATGTCGTGTTAATTACTGTGAAAGAAGATTTTGGATTTATAGATAGATAGGTAGAAAGATAGATAATCAGTCGCCTCATTGTAGATGTATGAACTTCATAGATTTTGCTGCACAGATAATTTTTATATCGGTATCAGGCGTCCTCTCGCCGGGTCCATTATTTTTTGCTAATCTTATTTATGGAAGCAAACAGGGTTTTAGTTCAGGCATTAAAATTGCTTCAGGTCACACAATAATAGAACTCCCATTAATCATATTATTGGGTCTAGGCATATTCGGATTTTCATCTTTTACAATAACTAACGATAGTATAAGAATAATTGGCCTGATAGGAGGAATTGCCATCATATTTTTTTCAATATCTCAAATTAACAACACTATAAAAAGAAGAATAGATGTAGGCAGCATTAATAGTAAGAACAATAGCAGCGATAATTATTTATTCAAAATAAGTAATAAAGGCAAAAGACTCGAGGGGCCACTTATATTAGGACTAACCTTTACTGCGTTAAATCCATTTTTTATTGTATGGTGGCTTACAGTAGGATTAAAGCTAATTTCTGATTCAGTCTATCTATTTGGTATTGTAGAAGGTATTCTTATTCTATTTTCTCTTCACATTTGGATGGATTACACCTGGTTAGCAGTTACAGCTTATCTAGCTTCTAAAGGTAGATCAATATTAAAAGAAAGGTTATACCAATATTTCCTTCTCTCAGTCAGTTTCGTACTTGCTTCTTATGGATTCTATCTAATAGTAGAAAACATATTGCTGTGATATATTAGTGGAAATAATAGCATCCTATTATGACTCATCCAATATGTAGGGATCTTTCAAGTTCCACTCCAAGTCGCCTCTTGCAATATCATTCACTGCTAATATAGACAAATTGTGCTTATCCGAATAATACTATTTGCAGTATCAGTATTCACCAAATATTTTATCATCATCATATTATGATAAAATGTCACCTTTGCTTTCTTGAAATTCTCTGATTAATTCATTTGCCTCAAAAGCTGCAGCTATGGCTAAAATCAGATAGCTTGTAGTTACATTTTCAATATATGTGCCTGACCAAAATATAAGTAAAACCTTGTTCAAATGAAAGAGAGAGGGGAAAATGCAAGTAAGCAATCACTCAACTGAAAGTCGGAGGATAATATAGGAGTTTATTGAAATATTTAAAATACTTAAATGTTCTAATAATGTGATGAATAAAAGAAATCACCGGAGCTTGACGCGGAAGCTGTGAATGTTTATGTTATAGGCGTACACTATAGAATGAATGACTATTATGGTTATTTCTCTGGTTCCCGTATTCTCATACGAGATCAAGACGGTTTGCGTGTAGCATGTCAAACAAGAATAGCGGCTGGTCTATAAGTATAGTAATCCTCATGCTAGCAATTCTTGTAGGACAGGGTTTTTATTCTCCTTGTAATTTAGCTATTGCTACCACTGATAACACCAAAGAAGTGGCTCAACCATTGTCGTCAGCTAATCAAACTACTGATGCATCAGATATAAAAAAACTAAAAATAGCGTTATTAACTGATGCTTTGTTTAGTGATGCAGGCTGGGGAGCCTTTGGATACAACGCTGCTCAAGCTCTAAACAATAAATATGGTCACATAGTTGATTTTAAAGATAATGTGCCCATTCCAGATATCGAATCTACATTAAGAGTTTATGCTGATAAAGGATATGACTTGATTATTGCCCAGGGTTTTGAGTGGGGAGAACCGGCTGTTAAGGTAGGCAAAGATTACCCAAATACAAAGTTTGTAGTATTCACAGGACTTGCCAATTCTACTAATGTGGCTTCCATCTATCCAATGCAGCAGGAAGCCACATACCTACTAGGAGCACTAGCGGCAATGATGTCCAAAACAGGAGTAATAGGTTTTGTAGGAGGAGAGAGATATCCAAACCTAGTAAATATCTATGAAGGTTATAAACAAGGTGCAAAAGACATCAATCCTGACATCCAAGTACTTGCCACATACTTAGATGATTGGGATAACCCAGCAAAGGGAAGGCAGGCAGCTCTATCACAAATAAATAATGGTACCGACTTACTATTACATGTAGCTGACACATCAGGTCATGGTGTCATTCAAGCCGCCAAAGAAAATGGAATATATGCATTTGGTGCCATTTCAGATCAGAATAAATTGGCTCCAAATACTGTACTTGCCTCTTTTATATTAGATGTAGAAAAAGCATTTAATCAGGCCGTTAATATGGTTCAGGCTGGAAACTTCAGCGGACAAATATTTAAACCAGGACTGGAAGCAAGAAAAGGAAGCTCAGGAGATGGCATTGTGTATATAACCCCTTTTTATAGCTTGGAAGACAAGGTACCTGAGGATACTAAGGTTAAATTGGAACAATTAAAGGAAAAGATAATCAACGGGACAACCATAGTACCTGAAAGATACTATAGAGGAAATAGTAGTAATATCACTAATTGACAACAAAAATAGTAGATTAATCTATATTGTGAAAAAAGATTTAATATATCTAGTCTATTATCTTATATTGCAGCTGAAGAGGAAAGGCTCCTATAATACTCTGTTTTCCGGACGTGCAAAGGAAGTAGGTGTTATTTCCACAATTTTGATAATTGCTATATCCTATGGTTTGTTCTTTTACCAGCAGAATGTCACAGAAGAGAATGTTAGGAATGGCCTATTCGTGGAGCAGAGAAATCGCCAGATAGGATCTACAGAGGCTATGGCACAGCATATTGGTTCCGATCTTAGCTTAGTCGCTTCAATTCTTCAGGGGTTAGCAGACTCTACATATTTGCAGCAGGGTGAATTATATGGTGATAGAGTTGATAAATTAATGAGAGAAAGGTTTGATCAAATAAACAATATTACTAGGGTTGACGGGCTTTTTATTGCAGACGGAGACGATATAATAACATACAATATAGTAACAGAAGGACATAGAAGCTTTGTGAATATAGATATTTCATTTACAGACTATGTACAAGAAACAAAAAACACATTAAGACCCGTATTTTCAGAAGGTTTTGAAGGCATTGATGGTATATACAGAATCGCAATAACCTTTCCAATAATAGATAGAGAAAATGGTCAGTACATTGGAATGGTAGGTGTTCAGATACCTACCATAGACTTTTTTGCACGCTATGGAAATGTTTACTCTATCGAATCACTATATCTTGCATCACTGGATAGAAATGCGGTTCATCTAATTCATCCAGAAAAATCATTTATTGGAGTATCATTTTTTGACAATCACACTCAAGCACTTACAGGACACAATAAATTTCTGAATAACTTAATACGAACAGTTATGTCAGGTAAATCTGGTTCTGCTATTTATGAATTTAAGAATGTTGAAAGACTGACCACAGGCTACCCCGTACTTATAGAAGGCAAGCCTGAGTACTTTGTTTTCACAATAAATCCTACATCATACATCTATGCACGTGTTAACGAGGTTTTGTTTACAGAAAGATTAAAGATGTTTTCATTAGTTGCTGGCTCTACCGCTGCAGTCGTGGTTTTAATACTGCTTTTAATAAAATGGAACAATATACTTGACAGGCAGGTGAAAAGAAGAACAAAGGAATTGGAAGAATCATACGAAAATCTTAAGGCTCATAATAAAATGCAAAAAGAGTTTATCAATATAGCAGCTCATGAGCTAAGAACACCCATTCAACCTATAATCAGCTCATCAGATGTTCTTCTATCTAAAATAAAAGATAGCAAACACCATGAATTATTAGAGATCGTGAGTAGAAATGCAAATAGACTACGTAGACTTGCAGAAGATATATTAGATGTTTCAAAAATTGAAAGCCATAATCTATTACTTCATAAGGAACAATTCAATATCAATGATATAATAGAAAATATAGTTCAGGGTTACCAAAATCAAATACAAGGACAAAACAAAGATAAGTCTGATACAGAAATATTATTTGCATCTAAAGAAGATGTCATCTGGGTTGAAGCAGACAAAGGACGGCTCATACAAGTAATCTCTAATCTTCTAGACAACTCTCTTAAATTCACTAAATCAAAAAAAGGAGGCGGAGGAAAAATAACTGTAACCTCAGAAAGGAAAGATAACCAAGTTACGGTAAGTGTAAAGGATACAGGAACAGGGATAGATCCTGAAATATTTCCAAAGCTATTTTCAAGATTTGCTTCCAAGTCGTTCTCTGGAACTGGACTAGGACTCTTTATCTCAAAGAGTATCATAGAGGAGCATGGCGGTAAGATATGGGCCCAGAATAATCCTGACGGAGGAGGAGCGACCTTTTCGTTTGCTATTCTGTCTAGCAAACAACAACCCAATCCTGACAGATCAGGAGAAACTGAAGGATGAAAAAAAAGAGGATATTGTTAGTCGATGATGAGTCTGATATTACTGCAGCTCTTAGTATGGCTCTAGTAGAATACGGGTTTGAAGTTGACTCATACAATGATCCTTTAGCCGCATTATCTAACTTCAAACCAAGTTATTATGATTTAGTTATTCTTGATATTAAAATGCCTGTTATGAATGGCTTTGAATTATTGCGTGAAATTAAAAAAGTAGATGAAAGTGTTAAGGTATGTTTTCTTACAGCCCTAAGTGAATTTAGGAATTATATGCCACATATAAGTGAAGTATGGTCTACATTAGATGAAAACTATATTATTAGAAAACCAATTGGCAATAAAGATCTGCTAAGAGACATTACTAGGATAATAAATTCATGCTAATGAAAATTAGCGAATATTGAAGAACAGGTAAAGCTCAATTTGAAGTAATATGGTTTCTATACGAGATAATTAAAATCATTTAAAGTCCATTCTGCTTATTTTGACATTTAAAAAGAATGTTGTGAATTAGACAAAAACCTGTTTATCCAAAACCAATTGAAAACAGAGCTACTAAAAGAAGTCAAAAGATAATGAAGTTATGCTAGAAGATTTGGTGTACCATTAGACATGTTTTCAATCCCATTGCAGTATCTAGTTAAATTATTTTATTTTTGATAATGACTTCCTCAGCAACGCTAATATTGAAGTGTATCCGCCAAGGAAATAGTTTTAGTCGTTTGTAAAACTCGTACCAAGCTGGTAGAAGTTCGGCTAAAGGGTAGTAGTAGCTGATGGTTGCAAATCATTATTGTTTTTGTTGTTGTTGCTCCTGCTACTATTATTATTGGTTTTAACTTGATCCAATAGCCGTTGTGCAGTAATATTTACAGTAGGCAGAAAAAAGAATGGTTAAGTGGAGAAGAAAAAGGGAAGCTTGTACTAGCTCTTTATTGTGTAGGGATAACTTTAGATCTGCAGCAAAATCCCCCAAACTAATAACGCACGACAAACATCTGGATGTGGAGAAGGAGTGAAACTGTTTGTTAGAAATATCGAACCTCTACACTGATCTGCTTATCTGATTACCATTATCGCTCGTATATTACCGCCGTCAATGATTCAGTGTCTATCCTAGAATAGTTGCTACATGATTCACTAAATCTTGTATTGCTTTTGGTTTTCGAATAAAATATTTGGCTTCATCTAACATAGGAAATGATTCCTTAAACTCTTCACGATAATCTTCAAATGCTGTGATAAAACATACTTCTACTCTGCTATCTATACTCTTCATTTTTCTAAATAATTCAAAGCCATTCATAACAGGCATTCTAATGTCCAGCAGTAATAGACCATAGGAATTAGGCTTGAAGTTAGATAATGCTAAAGTGGGATTTGTATATGCATCTACCTCAAACCCATTCATTTCTAATATCATCTTGAAGGTAGAAATTACGTCAGCATCGTCATCCACTACTAGAATTCTCCTCGGCCGCTCAGCATTGTTGTTATTAATATTCGTCATATACTAATGTCAGTCCAAGTTTCTGAATTTCTATTTAATAGTGATATATCTATCTAGTATGTAAGAATTATGAATAATGCTTTTAGTTAGTTGATTGATTGTCCTTGTCAATACTATCTAAAGAAGGTAGCAAAATCAGATATAATAGAGGAGGATAAGAATTGTTTATAACAATATAGCTACTATCAAAGAACTAGAATCTAGTCAATAATTATTTCATTAACTGTGGGTAGCAACTAGCAGCCTAAAGGCATACTTTTTTTACCTTATGCCATATACCTTTGAGGGGGGGTTCTTTTTATTTATATTCCTATTTTGGATAAACCTTACCCGAAATATCCTCATTTTCCCTAGGTCCATTGTAATCCTCAGGATATGCCTCTTCGATTAGCTTCTCAACAGGTTCTCCTGTAGGCAAAGGTGCATTTCTGTCAACTTGATATTTAAATATCTCAGGAAAATCCATATCCAAAATTACATTTCTTCCTGCCGCAATAATATGAGATTTTGGAATATCAAATCTGTAATTGGACTGACCAAAAACAACTATTTTATCATCTGTTTCTTTCATTACATGACCTACATCATCTTCGTTCTTTGCCCTTACTCCCTTATTAAATAGGGATTTGGGATATTCTTTTTCATATGTTCCAAGGTCTATATTGCTAGCAGGTGAACTCCAAGGGTCTTTACGACTAGTAGGGAGCGGTTCTTTACGGTTTACCTTGTATTTTGTTACTATGTCATACATTTTCAGGCCTATCAAAACATTGGCTCCAACTTGCTGGACTTCAGAAATAGGTATGTCATATCTCTCATCTCCTCCTCCAAAAACTACAATCTTATCAGGAGTTTCCCTTACGACATGACCAATATCTGGAGCATCAAGTGCTTTTACACCTTTGTTAAAATATTTACCCGAGGTCATATGTTCAATACCTTTCTAGTTCTATATCTTCTTTAGTCCTATTTAAAATTAGCATGTGTGCATCTTCCAAAATGGTAATATGATCACATCACGTTTAAAGTAAATGTCCAGGGTCCAATCAGCCATTACTCTTAGCTTCTTTATAATGTAGGAAGATTATCCAGATAATAACTACATCTACTATGCTAGAAATTCTTGTACTTCTATCCCTAATACAGCACAAACACTATTTCTCTTTCCAATAGATGTCATCATTCCTTTCGCTTCTAATATCTTATTAAAGGATAGAGATAAAGGGGCAGACAAATATATTCAATTGTTAGAAAAGATATGGACAACCAACGATATAGAGAATATTTAGTCTTCTCCGGATATTTCTTCGTCATCTTCTCCTTCAAAGTCAGCCTGGTATTTATAGTAGTTATCATCGTTGGTTTGTATTTCCGGCTTCTTCTTCTTTTCATTTTCCATAATGTAAGAAAGGTCATTAGTGATATATGAACTTCATTTGTACGGTTATAGTCACTTCTCGCTAACTACTTGTCTCCAGTCTTCATATATCGGAATTCTGTATTATATTGTAGTAAAGGTTATAAGAATATGCTTTT
>Ga0126304_10000747_pt1 | contig 14138 bp, 12 predicted proteins | sample Plot25_FD_92538 | JGI IMG/M metagenome (GOLD analysis project Ga0126304, IMG submission 92538) | Serpentine soil microbial communities from UC McLaughlin Reserve, CA, USA - Plot25 | ecosystem: Environmental > Terrestrial > Soil > Grasslands | place: USA: UC McLaughlin Reserve, Lake County... | reverse complement strand
CCGTCGACTGGTCACCGGACGGCGCGGCCTCCGTCGACTGGCCACGCATCGGATCGACCGCCTCCGCCGAGGTGCCGGTCCACGGCTGCGCAGCCGACGGTTGCCTCGTCCACGGTTGCGCCGGCGCGTTCCACGACGGCTGGCCCGAGGGTGCAGCACCGTAGCCCGGCGGGACCGCAGCCCTCGCGTCGAGCACCCGGTCCTGGCGGGTGGTCAACGATCGCACCATGACGATGCACAGGACCGCGGCGGCAATGAGCACCAGCATTGCGAATCCACCAATGACATCCGAGACCGCTGCCGCTTCGATGTCGGATGGTGTCGTCAGGAACTCGTCGGTCGGTGAGAGCCCGATTTGAACACCCCGCAGGACCCAGCCGAGACCGAACAGGATCGCCCAAGGGACGACGACTGCCGGGCCTCGGCCCGCCCGCTCATCCGACACCCGCGACGACCGGAAGATCTGGACTGCCGGCAGCACGAAGTTGGCCAGCGGAACGAACCAGCCGCCGATCGCCCAGCCGGCGCCCAGACCGCCGCGCCGACCGAGGAGCTCGGCATTCTTGGCGTGCCTGTACTGCCAGACGATGAACACCACCGCGATGGCCAGGTAGAGCAGCGAGTGAAGCGCCGTCGTCGCGGCGACACCCGCGTCGGCGGACTCGGCCTCGGAGTTACCCGGGAACTCACCGTCGGCCGCCCCGAACAGGAGTGAGGACCGGTAGAACAAGACGATCGCCGCGATCAACTCGACGACGGCCACGATGCACAGCAGGACCGTCAACGCGGTGGCGAGCCCGCGAAGCGACTTCCGCGTGGTTGCGGACGGCGGGTAATTGCCGACGGCCGGGCTTTCCCACGGCGACGGGCCGCCGCCGACCGGCTGGGTGCCACTCATGCAGACAGCGCCTGACCGAGGTCGGAGAGGAGGTCGTCGACGCTCTCGATTCCGACCGAGAGCCGCACCAAGTCGGCCGGAACCTCGAGCGGGCTCCCGGTCGCGCTGGCGTGGGTCATCCTGCCGGGGTGCTCGATCAATGACTCGACGCCACCCAGCGACTCACCGAGGGTGAAGAGGCGCGCCCGGTTGCAGACCTCGACCGCAGCCGCTTCGCCGCCGTCGACCCGGAACGAGACCATGCCACCGAACCGACGCATCTGCTTGGCGGCCACCTCGTGCCCGCGATGCCCCGGGAGCCCGGGGTAGAACACCTCGGTGACTCGGCGATGGGCCTGCAGCAGCGCCACGACGCGCTCGGCGTTGTCGCAATGTCGGTCCATCCTGACTCCGAGTGTGCGCAAGCCACGCAGCACCAGCCAGGCGTCGAACGGGCCGGCCACGGCACCGATCGCGTTCTGGTGGTACGCCAGCTCGTCGCCCAGCCCATTGTCCGAGACGACGAGTGCTCCCCCGACCACGTCGGAGTGTCCACCGCAGTACTTCGTCGTCGAGTGCACGACCACGTCGGCCCCCAACGAGAGCGGCTGCTGGAGGTAGGGCGTCGCGAATGTGTTGTCGACCACCAGCAACGCCGCGGTGTCGTGCGCCATGCCGGCAAGCGTCGCGATGTCGGCGACCCCCAGCAGCGGGTTCGTCGGCGTCTCGACCCACACCACCTTCGTCTCGGGCCGCAGCGCGGAGCGTACGGACTCCGGGTCGCTGACGTGGGCCGGCGTCCAGGACACGCCCCACCGCTCCACGACGTTGCTGACCAGCCGGTACGTGCCACCGTAGGCGTCGTCCGGGATCACGACGTGGTCGCCCGGACTCAGCACGGTGCGCAACAGCGTGTCCTCCGCAGCCATGCCACTGGCGAACGCCAGCCCGCGAGCACCGTCCTCCAGGGAGGCCAGGCACTCCTCGAGGGCCGTGCGGGTGGGGTTGGCGGTCCGGCTGTACTCGTAGCCGGCCCGGAGGCCGCCTATGCCGTCCTGCGCATACGTGCTCGTCGCGTAGATCGGCGGCACCACGGCGCCGGTGGTCGGGTCCGGCTCCTGGCCGGCGTGGATGGCGAGTGTCTCGAATCCGTGCACGACCCGGAACCATACGCATACGACGTCGGTCTCGCTGGTCAGGGACCAGTTCGGGTCCCCTGTGTGCTCTCGTACGGGGCCGACTGTGTGGCGCTCCCAGAACCAGCGGTGCGACGCCCGCCAGTCGTCGACGTCGGCGAAGCCCTCGTCCTCGGAGTCCGCGAATTCCCATCTGACCTGGCCGAACGGCACGACGTCGACCCGGGTGACCTCGACCAGCGCGAGGCTCTCGTCGTCGTTGCCCACCAGGACCAGGCGCTCACCGACCCGCTCGACCTCCTCGCGGTCGACGGCGTACTCCGCCAGCAACCCGGCCGTCGCGCGCTTGTGTCCGTGGACGACGAGGTCGGTGAGCCGCTTGCGGAGTGGGCCCGGCACACCGAGCTCGAGCGTCCGCAACCCGCCCACCCGAGGCCAAGGCACGGCCCGAGCCGACCACTCGGGAGTGGCTTACGCAACTCTGGGCCGACATGCTCTCCCGTCTTGTGGCGGGTTCTGCACGTCATGTGGACGGGTTTGGCGTGCTCTTCCCGCCACAAGATGGTGCGCGCGCGAGGCGACGCCGCTCTAGCACTCCGCTGCGAGCGCTTCGCGGGAGCCGGTTGGCGGGTGCGGACCGGCACCGTCAGCGGCGGCAGCAGCCCGTGGACCAGCGGGCCGATCGCCAGCGCGTACACGACCGTGCCAATTCCAACGGTGCCGCCGAGCAGCCAGCCGGCCACAAGACGGTGACCTCGATCGACGTTCGAACCAGTCGCACTGACCGCCCGGTTCGGCGCACCAGCCCGGTCATGAGACCGTCACGTGGACCCGGCCCGAGCCGCGCGCCGATGTACGCCGCGGATGCGACACCGTTTATCCCGACGCCGGCCAGCAGGAAGCCGACCTGCAACGCCATCGCGTCCGGCGCGGGAATGGCTGCCAGCGTCGCGTCGGCGGCGAGGCCGATCACGACGACATTGCTCACCGTGCCGAACCCGGGCCACTGGCGCAGCGGTATCCAGGCCAGCAGCACCAGCGCACCCACCACGGTCGTCACCTCGCCAAACGACAGCGGCACCCGCTCGGCCAGGCCCTGGTGCAGGACGTCCCACGGGTCAAGGCCGAGCCTGGCGCGGGGCGCCTGGTCGACGCGGGACACCACCGGCCCGGTGTACTCCCGGCTCGCCGCCGCTATGCGGCTTCTCGTTCTCGACGGACGGATTGCGCTGACCACAAGGCTGCCCGGCGAACGCGACCTGGCGGCTGCGCTCGGTCTCAGCCGGACGACTGTGACATCCGCGTACGACGTCCTGCGCGCCGCGGGGTATGTAGCCAGCCGGCACGGCTCCGGAACGTGGACCACACTGCCGCCGTCACGACTCGGGGACATGTCGGCCGCACCCTGGGCGCCGGCGGCGCCCGAGGGCGTCGACCTGCTCGACCTGGCGCATGCGGCACCCGAGGCGCCCGCCCACGTGCTGCGCGAGGCCTACGACGCCGCGCTCGACCAGCTCCCCCGGCACCTGGCCGGACACGGGTACGGGCTCTTTGGCCTGCTCGAATTGCGGACGGTCGTCGCCGAACGATTCACCAGCCGTGGCCTGCCGGCGACCCCGACCAGGTCCTCGTCACGGCCGGAGCCCAGCACGCCTTCTCCATGATGCTCGCGCTTGCCATCAGCCCCGGGGACCGGGTGCTGGTGGGGCATCCGACGTACCCGAACACTCTCGACGCCGCCCGTCGGGCCGGAGCCCGGCTCGTGCCGGTCGCCCTGACCGACGACGGTAGGGACGTCGAGGCGACGGCGGCGGCGTTGCGGCAGACCGCGCCGCGGCTGGCCTACCTGATGCCCGACTTCCACAACCCGACCGGCGCTCCTCGCTACCGCCGACGAGCGGGCCGCCCTGGCTCGGCAGCTCGCCAGGTCGCGCACCCTCACCGTCGTCGACGAGACGCTCGTCGAGCTCCGGCTGGACGGTGGCGACCAACCGCCCCCTTTCGCGACGTACATGCGAGATTCGCAGGTCGTCACCATCGGGACGGCCAGCAAGTCGTTCTGGGGTGGGTTGCGGGTCGGCTGGCTGCGCGCCGACCGGGCCGCCGTGCAGCGTCTCGCAGCGGTTCGGGCCACGATCGACAACGCCTCTCCCGTCCTCGAGCAGCTCGCCGTCGCCTTTCTGCTCGCGCATGCCGAGCAGGTGCTCCCGGCTCGCCGCGGCGACCCTGCGCCTTCGCCGCGACGCCTTCCTGGCCGCCCTCGCACAACACCTGCCGCAGTGGAGCGTCCGTGTGCCCGGCGGCGGCCTGGTCCTGTGGTGCGACCTCGGCGCGCCGGTGAGCAGCGCGTTGGTCGGTGCGGCCGAGCGGCACGGCCTTCGCCTCGCCGCGGGGCCCCGGTTCGGCGTCGACGGTGCGTTCGAGCGCCGAGTTCGGCTGCCGTTCACCTACCCGGTCGACGTCCTCGTCGAGGCCGCCGGACGGCTCGCCGCGGCTTACCGATCGGTGACGGATGGCCGCGCGGCGGAACAGGACGCCCCGGTGGTGGCGTTTGCGTAAGCAGACACCCAGGAGGGTCCATGTTCCTTTTCGACCGCAGCACCAAATCCCGCCTCGTCTCGCCCGACCAGGCCCTGCCCGGCCGCGACATGCGGCCGTTCGCAGTCGCCGGCACGCACACCGTGTTGGGCACGCCGATCGAGGGCGCCGTCCCAACGGGCTACGAGGAGGTCGTCTTCGGTTTGGGCTGCTTCTGGGGCGCCGAGCGGATCTTCTGGAAGCTGCCTGGCGTCTGGACGACGGCCGTCGGGTACGCCGGGGGCCACACCCCTAACCCGACGTACGAGGAGGTCTGCTCGGGTGCCACGGCGCACACCGAGGTGGTCAGGGTCGTCTACGACCCCGCCCGCGTGACGTTCGCCGACCTGCTCAAGGCCTTCTGGGAGGGCCACGACCCGACTCAGGGCATGCGGCAGGGGAACGACGTCGGCACGCAGTACCGCTCGGCCATCTACTGGACGACGCCGGCGCAGCGCGACGCTGCCGAGGCCTCGCGCGAGGCGTACGCCCAGCGGCTGGCCGGCTCGGGATACGGGGCGATCACCACCGAGATCCTGCCGCGGCAGGAGTTCTGGTTTGCCGAGGACTACCACCAGCAGTACCTGCACAAGAACCCATGGGGCTACTGCGGCATCGGCGGCACCGGGGTCAGCTGCCCGGTCGGCCTCACCACCAGCGACGAGTGACCGACGCGTCCCACTTGCGCAGATCAGGCCACGTGGCACGCCGGATGGCTGCATCTGGCACGCCAGACGGGTGCTAACGCGCCCGAGTTGCGCTGTTTGTGGAACCGCCTGGCGTGCCACGTCGGTTAACCGGCCCCATCGATCCGCGCCACCTCCTTCACCCTGACCGGTATCGACTCGAGGAACTGCTTCATCATGAAGACACCCGCCGCGTCGGCCGCGCGCGGCAGGACCAACCCCGAGGCCGAGTTGTACATCGCATCCGGTTGAGCACCAACAACTTCGCGATCAAGAGGTAGGACGAGCGTGAACCGCTATCCGGTGCTCCATGACCTGCTCGTCTGCCTACAGGCGCCCACCCAGGCATGGTCCGGTCTCGACGGTCAAATCCGGTCAGCCGGAGCGCAGGGCGTCTACCAGGGCGACGTGCGGGTCCTGTCGCAAGCGCAGCTCACCCTCGCCGGCGTAGAGCCCGACGCGCTGATGTCCGCCACCGACGGCCCGGGATCCGTCGTGATCGTGTCGATCGCCCGCGACGTCGACGATCCGACCCGGGATCCCCCGGTTCGGGTCGAGCGCCGCCGACATGTCGAGTCCGGAACGGTGACCGAGCAGATCACGTTGAGTGCCGCCACCGAGGTCCCGGTCCACGCGGTCGTGCGGATCGAGCTGGCCAGCGACCTGGCACCCATGGACGGGGTGCGGGCCGGGCGCGCGAGCCCGGCGCTGCCCGCCGAACTGGCCGGCGACGGCTCCCTGCAATGGAGCGACGACGCTGTGACGGTCCGCGTGTCCGGTGCCGAGGCCGGCGCCGACCTCGGTGATCCGAGCCGGCCGGCGCTGCTGTGGAACGTCACCGTCGAGCGGGACCCAGTGGTGCTGCGCTGGCGAACCGAGGCGACGGACGCCGCCGCTGTCGTCGCCGCCCCAGCGCAGCAACGACCGGAATGGTCCCGCCCTGAGGTCCGCGCCGACGACTGGCGGCTCTCCGCGCTATTCGCCCAGGCCATGGACGACCTGGCCGGCCTGCGGCTCACCACGCCCGAACGCCCCGACCACACCTTCCTCGCGGCGGGCGCCCCTTGGTACTTCACGCTCTTCGGGCGTGACTCGCTCTGGTCAGCGCGGATGCTCCTGCCCCTGGGCACCGAGCTGGCCGCCGGAACGCTGCGGGTGCTGGCACACCGGCAGGGCCGGTCCACCAACGCAGACACCGCGGAGCAGCCCGGCAAGATCCTGCACGAGGTTCGGCGTACGGCCATTGCCCTCCGGGAGGGCGGCCGAGGACTGCCGCCGGTGTACTACGGCACCGTCGACGCGACTCCACTCTGGGTCTGTCTGCTGCACGACGCGTGGCGCTGCGGGATGCCTGAGCACGAGGTGGCCGATCTCCTGCCGCACGCGGGTGCGGCGCTGGCCTGGATGTCCGACTACGGCGACGCCGACGGCGACGGATTCCTCGAGTACATCGACACGTCCGGACGGGGCCTGGCCAACCAGGGCTGGAAGGACTCCCCCGACTCCGTCCAGTGGCGCGACGGCCGGCTGGCCACCGGCCCCATAGCCCTGGCCGAGGTCCAGGGCTATGCGCACGAGGCGGCCCTGGCCGGGGCCGCCCTGCTCGAGGCATTCGACCTGTCCGGCGCCGACCGCTGGCGCTCCTGGGCGGCGGAGATCGCCGACCGCTTCCGCAAACAGTTCTGGGCCGAGGACGATCTCGGCCCGTATCCTGCGATCGCCCTCGACGCGGACAAGCAGCGCGTCGACACAATGACCAGCAACGCCGGGCACCTGCTCGGTACGGGGATCCTGTCCGCCGACGAGAGCGCGGCAGTCGCGCGCCGACTCGGGTCGGCCGAGATGGACTCCGGTTTCGGACTGCGGACGATGGCCACCTCCTCTGCGGGGTACTGGCCGTTGAGCTACCACGGAGGCTCGGTCTGGGCGCACGACACCGCAATCGTCGTGTCCGGCCTGGCTCGGTCGGGTCACACGGATGCTGCCGCTGCAATGGTCGAAGGGCTGCTCGCGGCCGCCGTCGCCTTCGACTTCCGGTTGCCCGAGCTCTACGGAGGCGACGCCAGGTCGGCGACGCCGCGTCCGGTCCCGTACCCGGCGGCGTGCCGGCCGCAGGCATGGTCGGCGGCCGCGGCCGTGGCGTTGCTGGCGGCCGTCCTTGGTGTAGCGCCCGACGTGCCTGGGGCAACCCTCGCAATCCGGCCGATGGCGCCGTCGCCGGTGGGCGCGGTGACGGTCAACGGCCTGCGCGTCGCGGGCGAGCCGCTCAGCCTTAGCGTCGCCGCCGACGGCAGCCTCCGCACGATCGACGCGCCACCCGGTCTGACCGTCGGACCGGCTCAGCCGGCGAGGTAGCCGAGCAGGTCGGCGCGGGTGAGGACGCCCACCGGCTTGCCGTCGTCGAGCACCAGGAGCGCGTCGGACGAGCCCAACTCCCCGACGGCCGCCGCGACGGGTTCACCGGCGCCGACGACCGGCAACGGGCCGGACATGTGCCGCTCGACCGCGTCGGTCAAGTGCGCCCGCCCGGTGAACAGCGCGTCGAGGATGTCGCGCTCGACCACGGACCCCGCGACCTCGGCCGCCATGACCGGCGGCTCGGCGCGGACCACTGGCATCTGCGACACCGCGTACTCGCGCAGGATGGCGACGGCCTGGGCCACGGTCTCGTTCGGGTGGGTGTGAACGAGGGCAGGCAGCTCACCGCTCTTGCGACGCAGCACGTCGCCGACCGTCGTTCCGTCCGCCGCGTGGTCACCGAAGCCGTACGACGCTATCCAGTCGTCGTCGAAGACCTTCGACAGATAGCCGCGGCCGCCGTCTGGCAACAGCACGACCACGACGTCGCCCTCCCTCGCGCGGGCCGCCACGTCGAGCGCCGCCACGACCGCCATGCCGCACGATCCGCCGACCAGCAGTCCCTCCTCGCGGGCAAGCCGCCGCGTCATGTCGAAGGAGTCCCGGTCGGAGACGGCGACGATCTCGTCGCAGATCCCCTGGTCGTACGTCTGCGGCCAGAAGTCCTCTCCCACACCCTCGACGAGGTATGGCCGGCCGGTGCCGCCGGAGTACACCGAGCCCTCGGGATCGGCTCCGACCACGCGCACGCGACCGTCCGACACCTCCTTGAGGTAACGGCCGGCGCCGCTGATGGTGCCGCCTGTCCCGATGCCGGCCACGAAATGCGTGATCTCGCCGTCGGTCTGGTCCCAGACCTCGGGGCCGGTCGTCTCGTAGTGCGAGCGCGGGTTGTCGGGGTTGGCGTACTGATCGGGCTTCCAAGCGCCGTCGATCTCACGCGCGATCCGATCGGACACCGTGTAGTACGAGTCCGGATGATCGGGCGGCACGGCCGTCGGGCAGACGACGACCTCGGCTCCGTACGCCTTGAGCACGTTGCGCTTGTCCTCGCTCACCTTGTCCGGGCAGACGAACACGCAGCGATAACCCTTGCGCTGCGCCACCAGAGCGAGCCCGACGCCGGTGTTTCCGCTGGTCGGCTCGACGATGGTGCCGCCCGGCTTCATCCGGCCGTCGCTCTCGGCCTGCTCGACCATTCGAAGTGCGATGCGGTCCTTGACCGATCCGCCAGGGTTGAAGTACTCGACCTTGGCCAGGACGGTTGCCGGAACCTTCCCAGCCACCCGGCCCAGGCGGACCAGCGGCGTGTTGCCGACGAGTTCGACCACGTTGTCGTAGTACTTCACGCGGCGAAGCCTAGGTGACGACGCCGGGTTAGAGTCCGGTGCGTGGCAGGCATGGTCAGCGCACGGACAGCACGGCGGATCGCCACGGCTGCCCTCTATGGCGGCGGGAGTCTCGGTCTGGCGGGCGCCGGGTTCTACGGCCTACTCCGGTTCGAAGCCCGCCAGGCCCGGCTGGCGATCGGCACACTGGACGACAGGCCGCCAACGGCCGACGGGCTCTACGGTCACTTTCCCGGCGAACCGATCTCGTTCGCGATCCTCGGTGACTCCTCAGCAGCCGGGCTCGGCGTCAGCACGCCGGACGAGACGCCAGGAGCACTGCTGGCCGCCGGACTGGCCGATATCGCCGAGCGGCCGATCCGGCTGACCATCGTCGCCAGGTCCGGCGCGCAGACATCCGACCTCGCCGAGCAGGTTCCGTCTGCCCTTGCCGCACGGCCGGACCTTGCCCTGGTCATCGTTGGCGGCAACGACGTCACCCACCGGACGAGCCCGACCACCTCGGTGCGGCTGCTCGACGAGGTGGTCCGCGAGCTCCGGGACGCCGGCTGCGCCGTCGTCGTAGGGACGTGTCCCGACCTCGGAACCGTCGAACCGATTCCCAGGCCGTTGCGATGGCTCGCGCGGCGCGCGAGCCGTCAGCTGGCCGCCGCCCAGACGGTGGCGGTCGTCGAGGCAGGGGGACGGACGGTATCCCTGGGCTCGATCCTGGGCCCGGAGTTCGCGGCGGCCCCCCGGCACATGTTCGCGGTCGACCGCTTTCACCCGTCGGCGGCCGGATATGCGGCAGCGGCCGCAGCCGTCCTGCCGTCGGTGGCCAGCGCGCTCGGCCTGTGGCCCGCCGAGGAGGAGCGGCCGGAACTGCTACGAGGCGACGACGTTCTGCCGGTCGCGGTCGCCGCGGCCGCTGCCGCCGAGGAGTCCGGCACCGAGGTCGCCGCCACCCAGGTTGCCGGGCACGACCGAGGCCCGCGCGGACGTTGGGCGCTGCTGCGGCACCGCCAGCGGCGTCCGCTGCCCGAGCCGGAGCGTGAGGAGACCGCGACGATCGCCGGCTCGCAGCCGACCTGACCCAGGTACGCTGTAGCTACCTACCGGTAACTTCTCCAGGAGCCAGGATGCCCGAGGCCGTCGTAGTCGCCACCGCGCGGTCTCCGATCGGACGGGCACGCAAGGGCTCGCTGGTCGATGTCCGTCCGGACGACCTGGCAGCCGACATCATCCGCATGGCGCTGAACAAGGTGCCCGCCCTCCATCCGGCCACGATCGACGACATCTACGTCGGCTGCGCGGAACCGCGTGATGAGCACGGCGGCAACATGGCCCGCCGGATTGCCGTCCAGCTCGGTCTGGACAGCGTGCCGGCGGTAACCGTCAACCGGTTCTGCGCCTCGTCGGTGCAGACGGCCAGGATGGCCTTCCACGCGATCAAGGTCGGCGAGGGCGACGTGTTCGTGTCGGCCGGCGTGGAGTGCGTCTCGCGCTACAGCGGCTTCGGCGGCGCCGGCGTGGACCCGTTCGACACGCACAACCCGGTCTTCGCCGAGGCGGAGGCGCGCACCGACCGCTACGCCGAGACCAACGGGACGTGGCACGACCCACGGGCCGACGGTGAGCTGCCCGACATCTACATCCAGATGGGCCAGACGGCGGAGAACGTCGCGACGGGGTTCGGGGTCACGCGGCACGACCAGGACGAGTTCGCCGTGCTCTCACAGAACCGGGCTGAACAATCGATCAAGGATGGCTTCTTCGCGCGCGAGATCTCGCCGGTCACGCTGCCCGACGGCCGGGTCGTCGACACCGACGACGGCCCTCGGCCGGGCACGACGTACGAGAAGGTCGCCGCGCTGCAGCCCGTGTTCCGTCCCGACGGCACCGTGACCGCGGGCAACTGTTGCCCGCTCAACGACGGCGCCGCGGCCGTCGTCATCATGTCCGACGTCCGAGCCCGAGACCTTGGACTGACGCCGCTCGCCCGGATCGTCGCGACGGCCGCATCGGCGCTGTCACCTGAGATCATGGGGCTCGGGCCGGTCGACGCGACCCGGCGGGTGTTGGCCCGTACGGCGATGACAATCGACGACATCGACCTGGTCGAGATCAACGAGGCGTTTGCCGCCCAGGTCGTGCCCAGCGCCCGCATGCTCGGCATCCCGTACGACAAGCTCAACGTCCACGGCGGCGCCATCGCGCTCGGTCATCCGTTCGGGATGACCGGTGCTCGGATCATGACCACGCTGCTCAACGGCTTGCAGTCGACCGGCGGCACGATCGGCCTGGAGACGATGTGCGTCGGGGGCGGCCAGGGCATGGCCGTCGTGCTGGAGCGATTGGGCGGCTGAACCCCCGTGCCTCGTCATGGGGAATCGGTCCGGCTGATGGGCTTGTGCCGTCGGCGGCCGTCAGGCAGTCTCGTAAGACGGAGCCCCTCGACGCCACCGGAGGCCACCATGAGCCTGAATCACTCCGAGGAGACCCATCGGAACTTGGTCGCCAGAGTTCCCCAAGCGACCGGACGAGAGCTCCCAGAGTGGTTCCAGGCCCTCGAGGCCGGGCCGGCGTTCCTGCGCTTCGGCGACCGCGTTCGATGGCTGCGCGACGAACATGGGCTGGCCCATGGCCATGCCACGGCGATCGTGCACGAGCACGACCTGCGCCGGGCACAGCGCTCGTTCGAATAGGGCCGTCAAGAGGCTCGGGCGCTACTCGCCTCCGCGCAGGATCGCGAGCAGCCGCAGGATCTCGACATAGAGCCAAACCAGCGTGACGGTCAGCCCGAACGCAGCCGTCCAGGCGAATTTGGCCGGGATGCCTTGCTGGACGCCCTTCTCGACGAAGTCGAAGTCGAGGACCAGGCAGAACGCGGCCAGCCCGACCGCGAACAGCCCGATCAGCACTCCGAAGATGCCGGTGCGGAAGCCGAACACGCTGTCGCTGGACCCGAAGACCTGGAACAGCAGGTTGACCAGAACGAACACGAGGTAGCCGCCCAGCGCGATCATGACTCCGCGCCGGAACCTCGGCGTGACCCGGATCCGCTTGCTGCGGTACGCCCACAGGGAGACCGCGAAAACCGCCAGGGTGGCCAGGACGGCCTGCGCCACGATGCCGTCGAGGTCGTTGCCGTTGATCTGCATGCCCTCGAAGACGCTGCTGATGCCGCCGACGAACAGGCCCTCGAACGCCGCGTACGCCAGAATCAGCGCCGGGCTCGGATTCCGCTTGAACGCGTTGACCAGGCCCAGCACCAGGCCGACGATCGCACCGACGATGTAGAGCTGGGGTGTGAACCACCCCACCACGGCGCCCACGAGAAGCACGCCGAAGGTGAGGCCGGTCTTGACCACGACGTCGTCGTAGGTCATCCGCCCCGTCTGCACCGGCGTTGCCGACGGTGCCGTGTACATGTCCTCCAGCTGTTCGGCGCTCGGCGCGACGGATCCGTGGCCCGCCTGCCGGTCTCTGAATGCCTCGGTCCGGTTGAAGACCGGGTTCCTGCTCTCCATCGCTCTCCTTCACGCCGCCGGGCGTCGACCCTGGCGATCCGTTACCTCTCTCAACAGTACCGATCGGGACGAGGTTCCGGGCATTCGCCCACAGGAATGGGTCCAGCCGGGTGGGCCGCCAGGCGTAGACTGCGGCCCCACCGACCCCCGAGAGCCGACGATGACCCTCGCGCCGCCCGCCGACCTGCCCCTGAGCCCGCTGGTGGACCGCATTCGCCAGGCCGTGATCGGCAACGACCACGTCATCGTGGGGCCGTTCGGGCCGCGGCAGATGGTCTACGCCGACTACACCGCGAGCGGCCGATCGTTGGCCTTCATCGAGGACTTCATCCGCGAGCGGGTGCTGCCTTCGTACGCGAACACGCACACGGAGTCGAGCGGCACCGGGCTGCAGACCACCCGGCTGCGTGAGGACGCGCGTCGGATCATCCGCGATACGCTGGGCGGCCACGACGACACCGTCGTGGTTTTCTGCGGCTCCGGAGCCACTGGTGCGGTCGACAAGATGGTCGGCATCCTGGGCCTTCGAGCCGGACGCCGCGGCGACATTCCCGCAGCGGAACGCCCGATCGTCTTCGTCGGGCCGTACGAGCACCACTCCAACGAGCTGCCGTGGCGGGAGTCGACAGCCGACGTCGTGGCGATTCCGGAGGACCGCGAGGGTCACATCGACGTCGCTGCGTTGCGCTCGCAACTCCTCCGCCATGCCGACCGCAGGCTTCGCATCGGCGCGTTCTCCGCCGCGTCGAACGTCACCGGAATCCTCACCGACGTCCATGGCGTCGCACGTGTGCTGCACGAGCACGGCGCCCTCTCGTTCTGGGACTACGCCGCCGCGGCGGCGTACGTCGAGATCGACATGAAACCGGCGGATGATCCGCTGGGCTACCTGGACGCGGTCTTCCTGTCCCCGCACAAGTTCGTGGGCGGGCCAGGCACGCCTGGCGTTCTGGCCGCGCGGCGTGAGCTGTTCGACAACCCGGTGCCCGTCGTCGTCGGTGGAGGAACCGTCTCCTACGTCAACCCGGTCGAGCACAATTACGTCGCCGATCCCGCCCACCGCGAGGAGGGCGGCACACCGGCGATCGTCGAGTCCATTCGGGCCGGCCTGGTCTTCCAGCTCAAGGAGGCCGTCGGCACCGACGTCATCGCGGCTCACGAGGCTGACTTCGCGCGACGTGCGATCAGGTCGTGGTCACAGCATCCCGAGATCGACATCCTCGGCAACCTCGACTCCGAGCGCCTGGCCATCGTTTCGTTCGAGGTGCGGCGACCGGGCGGCCGTCGGCTGCACCACAACTTCGTCGTCGGGGTGCTCAACGACCTGTTCGGCATCCAGGCGCGCGGCGGCTGTTCGTGCGCGGGACCGTATGGACACCGTCTGCTCGCCATCGATCTCGACACGTCACACGAGTTCGAGCGCGAGATCGAACACGGCCTGGAGGGGATCAAGCCGGGCTGGTCCCGGGTGAACTTCAACTACTTCATCGCTGAGAACACCTTCCGCTACATCGTCGAGGCCGTCGAGCTCGTCGCGACGTACGGTTACCGGCTGCTGCCCGAATACGTCTTCGACCCGGTCACGGCCCTGTGGCGGCATCGCGACAGTCCGGGCGCACCGCCGCTGAGCCTCGACGACGTGACCT
>Ga0126304_10000746_pt1 | contig 14148 bp, 12 predicted proteins | sample Plot25_FD_92538 | JGI IMG/M metagenome (GOLD analysis project Ga0126304, IMG submission 92538) | Serpentine soil microbial communities from UC McLaughlin Reserve, CA, USA - Plot25 | ecosystem: Environmental > Terrestrial > Soil > Grasslands | place: USA: UC McLaughlin Reserve, Lake County... | reverse complement strand
TAAAGGATTGGCATGATCAATCAGGTAAATCCTTTAATCCTTTAATCATGGTTCAGATGTCAAGGATTTGGCATGATCAATCAGGGCATTTGTCTGAACCTTGATTTGCATGATTAAAGGATTGGCATGATCAATCAGGTAAATCCTCTAATCCTTTAATCATGGTTCAGATGTCAATGATTGGCATGATCAATCAGGTAAATCCTCTAATCCTTTAATCATGGTTCAGATGTCAATGATTGGCATGATCAAATCAGGTAAATCCTCTAATCCTTTAATCATGGTTCAGACATAAGGTTGTCCCTATTATATGATTTCCATGCGAACGGCTTCGTTTACAGCCTTTGTGCGTGAGTTTACATCAAGTTTGAAAAGTATGGAGGAAATATGGTGATCAACAGTTTTACCTGATATATATAATTTAGCTGCGATTTCTTTGTTCTGCATTCCTTCTTTCAACAGGTATAAAACATCGAGCTCCCGGCTCGTTAACAAGGCTGGATTCGATTGCGTCGATTTCCGCATACCGCGTGGAATACTCTTGATTCCGGAGTTCCGCATTTCCATTTTCATTTTTTCATAAACCGCAGTAGCACCCAACTCGTGAACGATTGAAATTGCTTTTCTTTTGTCATCATCGGTTCCTTCAAACAATGTCAATGCCTGCCTGTAGGGGCAGCCTGCTTTCTCCCACAGCGCCGCAGCATTTCGCGCTTTTATTACGGTGCTTACATCGTAGCTATCGTCGACGTTACTGAGTAATAAATGTTGCTTTCTTGCCTTTTGTAACCAAAAAACAAATTCATTTTTTTCAATATTATAGATTGACTGCTCAATCATGCCTTTAATAATTTGAAGGTCTTCAGTCTTAATGACTAGTTTTCCTGTCAACCATTCATATTCTAACAAGCTAATCAGGGAAGGCACTATTCTTTGTAGTTCTGTAGTATCAAAGGCCTTTTTTGCCCCCTCAAGCATCAAAGGTAGCGCGTCTGGATCACCTCTTCGCATCTTGATTGTCGATACCACATTGAGAAGTACAATTGTAAAAGCTGATAAATGATTTTCATTTTTCAGCAGGTTATCGGCAATGTCATAAGCCTTCTTCCAATTGCCGGTTTCAAGATTCAGTAGCGATTTCAGTGATAACTTAATCGATCTTGAAGAATCGAGATCCCGTTCTTCACAATACCTTATTCCCTCGTCTAATGTCTGTTCCGCAAAGGCATATTTTTTCAGTTTTAAGGCATTACTACCGAGATTCGAATAGGCCCTCGCTGCATGTTCATGAAAGGAGTTTTTCAAGGCAATTGACAGGCTCTTCTGCAGCAGGTCAATCCCTTTTTGCTCGGACGATGGTACGTTCATATATATCGAGCCGACATTGTTCAAGGCATGAGAAAGGGTTGCTGCATCACCAAGGTTAGTTGCAATAGAAATTGCCATTTCGCCCCAGGCAAGGGCTTCAGCCGATTGATCGAAGAGCATTTTTAGCTGCGACATATTACTAAACGCCATTGCTTTTGCGGCAGAGGGTGGTTGGTCACTTAACACTTCAATAGCCTGCTCTCCAAATTTTTCGGCGTTTTTCCTGTTGCCATCAAGCCACCACAGCCGTGATAAGAAACGCATGCAATTGCCAATCTTTTCTTTATTGTTTTTTTCCTTCCAGATGGTAAGTGATTTCGTCGAATATATAATTGCTTCTTTAACGTGGTTTGTAAGATAGCATTCGTAAGCATACGGCTCATAAAATTCAATCAATACATCCTTGTCATTCCCCTGGTAATATTCGATCGCGGTAAAAAACAATCGGCGGGATTCGGTATGAGCGCCTACCAATGCCGCATGCCGGGCGGCCAGGGGAGCATAGCAAACCACAAGTTCATACTCGTTTGCATTTTTCGCATGATGAATGATTCTTTCAAGCTGCTCATGTTGTTCGAAGTTCTCTTTGAACAGATCGAGGACTGTTTTATTTAGCGCAATTCTTTTCAACGGCGACAACGACGCTTCAATCGTTCTCCTGAATAGTTCGTGTTTAAACATAATATGCCCTTCTTTCACCAGGAGAATTTTCGATTCCATACAACGTTCAAGCGCAGTCGCATATAAGGGTTCGAACTTTTCCAGGTATTTTAGTTCGAAACTGGTTGGTATTACTGATAACAGTTCCCAAATTTCCCTGGTTTTTCCTTCCTGGCGGTTAAAGGCTGAAGTAATAGAGTCTTTAACATTATCCGGTATCCCCACGCTGTAACTGCTTAATATCTCATTTACATAAAAGGGATTACCGCCTGTGATTCCGTAAACGTCTTCACCGCTGTATCCTTTTTCACGAGCCATTTTTTCGACAGCTTCCCTGGATAACGGATTAAGTTGCATTCTCGTAAAAGAAGCGGGAGGGAGTTGACCTAAAACATTTCTCAAAGGATGATCGAAAGAGATATCATCGCGGTACGTAAGAATAAACAGGCACCCTAGTTGTGTAATTCGTCGCGCAAAAAATTTGATGAAATCGAATGTGGCATCATCCGCCCAGTGTATATCTTCAAATACAATCAGCGTTTTTCCCCTTTTCTTACTGAATTCATGAAAAAATTCCGCAAACAATTCGGACCGCTCTTCAATTGTGTGACCTTTCGGCCATAGTTCGCTATTCACTTGCCGTATGATATCATATAAAGGCGCAAGTGGCCGGGGCGTAAACAAAGCGTCGCAAGCTCCAAGGTAAATATCGCAGTCACCTCCCTGCTCTTTACAAAATGCCTTTACCAGCGCAGTCTTGCCAATACCGGCTTCACCACTCACAAATACGCAATGACCTTCACCTTCAGCAACTGTTGAAAATTTTGCTTGCAGCATGTCCAAAAACCCGGCTCTTTCGACGAGTTCCATATTTTTTCTTGCTTTTTATAATATGAAGGTAGGCCGATTACAGAATAGGGACAATCCCCTATATCCGGCAGAAGGAAAGAAACTTGCTTTGTAGTTCGAATTATATCGAATGCGGCTGATCAAGATAATTAAAAAATGCCTTACGATTAAACAAATGCTCCTGAAAGGATGGCAATAACTAGGGTAGGATGGTGAGATGGGCTACGAAGAAAAAAAATAAATGACTAAAAGTAAATAAATGGAACAACAACTTCAACAAACCCGTGATCAACAGAGAGAATCATGGAATAAATTCTCTCCCGGTTGGAAAAAATGGGATGAACTCTTTATGGATTTTTTGAAACCGGTGGGTAACGAAATCATCCGCCTGATTCATTCAAAAAAAAATCAAATTGTCCTGGACGTAGCATCTGGTACCGGAGAACCCGGTTTGACAATTGCGTCCATGTTGGATAGTGGGAAAGTCGTTATTACTGATCTCGCAGAAGACATGTTGGGGATAGCCCGCGAGAATGCGATGCAGCGAGGGATTAAAAATTACGAAACTTTTGCCTGTGACGTTAGCGATCTTCCTTTTGCCGACAACACTTTTGATGCAATAAGCTGTCGTTTCGGATTTATGTTTTTTCCTGACATGCTTTTGGCTGCTAAAGAAATGGTGCGTGTTCTGAAACCCGGTGGAAAAATTGCTACCTCTGTTTGGAATGTTCCGGAAAAAAATTTCTGGATTACGGCCATTATGGATGCAATCAACAAGAACATGGAATTGCCTGCTCCTGTTCCAGGTGTGCCGGGTATGTTTCGCTGTGCTGAGGATGGCTTTATGGCCGATTTGTTTTCCGAGGCGGGTTTAAAGAATATTTTGGTGAAAGAAGTTCGCGGGAAGCTGAATTGCGAGACAGCCCAGGTTTATTGGGACGTGATGACGGAAGTAGCTGCACCTGTTGTCGCATCGCTGTCCAACGCTGATTCTGCAACGAAAGATAAAATAAAAAGAAGAGTGTTCCAGGCGGTAAATCAAAGATACCGTGGTGGGAATATCATGATTGACTCGAGCGCTCTGGTGATTTCTGGCGAAAAATAACTTGAATGGATTCACATTAAGAGACAGCTGACAGAACAGGTCATGCGTTGATACCTTGTTGAATCGACTTATGAAGACATCATCAAGAGAGATATTTCGTTCGCAAGACTTCGTTGATGAAATTAATTTTTTCAATCAACACTGTGTGGCATTGTAAATAATTTCATTGGAAATTATTTGCAATGACAGGGGTGGTTTATGAACCGGAAGTAGCTGGAGTCAGCAGCCGGTTCTTTTTTATTTTGCCAGACCGGGGATGAAATAAATCTGGGACAGTTTACTGTTGGGATCAAAGAAAATTTACCATAATCACATAGAATTGGGCCAACGAAACAAAGACCGTCATCCCTCCTATATCACAAATCAGAAGATGCCATGAACGACAACATCCTTGCAAAATTGAAAATGGGAGATAATATTAATGGGATGAAGGGAAAACGCATTGAATCGATCGATCTTTTGAGAGGCATCGTAATGATTATTATGGCGCTGGATCACGTACGCGCCTACTTCCACAGCGATGCCTTTCTGTATAGCCCGACTGATCTGACAAGGACTAGCATGTCTTTATTTTTTACAAGATTCATAACACATTATTGTGCTCCCGTATTTGTGTTTCTTGCAGGCATTTCTGCCTATCTATATGGGGCTAAAAAAAGTAAAAAGGAACTGGCTTATTTTCTTTTCACGAGAGGGCTCTGGCTAATATTTGTGGAACTTTTTATAGTTGCATTAGGACGAACATTCAATCCGGCCTATCCTTTTTTGAATCTTCAGGTAATTTGGGCGATTGGCGTAAGCATGATTGCGCTGTCGGCCATCGTTTACATGTCTATGCGATTTGTACTGGCTACTGGCGTTTTCTTAATCGCTGCGCATAATCTTCTTGATCCGGTAGATCTACCGAATAGTTTTCTGTGGGCTTTGTTGCATAGACCAGGCGATTTTGTTTTCGGCCGCTTTAATATCGCTGTTACTTACCCGGTAATACCATGGATCGGTGTTATATCGCTAGGATACTATTTCGGGCATTTATATGCTTCCCATTACGATGCCCCAAAAAGAAAGGATGTATTGCTGACCATCGGACTAGCCGCAATGGCACTTTTTTTTACTCTGCGACCTTTTAATATCTATGGTGATGCGGCGCATTGGTCAACGCAAAAAAATGTTGCCTTTAGTTTCTTATCACTGTTGAATGTCACCAAGTATCCTCCATCCCTTCTTTACATCCTCGTGATGTTGGGGCCGGCTCTCATTTTCCTGGCTCTATCAGAAAAGAACTTAAATGTATTCACAGAAAAGATTGCAGTATTCGGTCGGGTCCCTTTTTTCTACTATGTGGTTCACGTGTATCTGATTCACCTCATCGCTATGGTGGCAGCAGTTATCTCAGGCTACAATTGGTCAGAGATGATATTAACCGGGAAGGTGAATAACGAGGCGAATTTGAAACACTATGGATTTGGACTGGTAACCGTCTATGCTGTATGGATCGGGCTAATCTTTTTATTATATCCGCTCTGCAAATGGTTTGATCGTTATAAAAGAGCTCATCAGGCGAGGTTGAAGTGGTTGAGTTATTTGTAGGAAGAGCGATGAACCGTCTTTTTGTTTCCGGTAAGGCATCATGTAAGGGGATCCATGCAGTTCCGTTCCCATACGTAAGAATAAATAAAAGCCGCCAACCACAAAACCTATATGTTTTTTCCTATTGTTTTTTCAAGAGTGAATATCAGCGAGTCCATAACTTTTCTGACTTGAGCTAAGGCCAATGTATCAATGATTGTATCGCCTTTTACTTTTGCTTTGGCATGTGATATCCAGAGTGAACAAAGATCCGGAATATCTGCTTCAAGAATCCGTAAGGTTTCCATGAGCGACTGATGTGCTTTTTGTCCTGCCGTCGAGGCAACAATTAAGGCAACGGGTTTGTGTGAAAGTTCCATTGATGAAACTGTCCAGTCGATCGCATTCTTCAATGTTCCCGGCACGCCCATCGCATACTCTGGTGTACAGATCAAAATGCCATCAGCTTCTCTTAATTGTTTGCGAAATGTTGAAACGTCTATTGGAGGGTTGTCACTGTCAAGATCGGGGTTAAAATGCGGGATATCTGTCAACCCTTTAAATATTCTGATGTTTAGTTTATTTGAATACAACTGTATTATACTGTTAATCAAATCCAGGTTAGTAGAGCATTGTCTTGTACTTCCCGATATGGCAAGAATTGTTTTCCTGCACCATTCTGAATTGTTATCCATCGTCTCCATCATATCCGGGCATTATTTGCATTCATTATTTTCGGTCGACTGCGGCGGTCGGCCATCGGCCAAAGCCTGGCGGTATCGTCAGAAAATTGTGTACGTGGCAGGTTATAGTTGCAAAAGGGCAGGTAGCGGGCCATTGCTACCTGCAGCACTTTTGCGAACTATTATTGGGCTCTAGGCTCAATTTGTTTATCAATACAGTCAGCGAACTAATTTCGGGGTTCACTGTAAATGAAATCGTCCATAACTACGAGGTCTTCACCACCGCCATCAGAAAGATCCTCCTGCGTCGTTGATAGGGGGGCTGTGCCGGAATGAATTCTTACACGGGTCACTTTCTCGTATGGGAAGTAGACGCCAAGAAATGAAAAGCCGCCCGGGTTATTATTTCCATTGTTTGGCACCTTAAAAGAACCAAGCAATCTCTCTCCATCGAAAAACTCCAACGAAGTGGACGATGCATTATCCACATCGCTAAAAACCACGCCGAAGCCTTGCACTGTGGCATCTGTATTGGTACCAGGCACTTTAAAAAAATTATCCGTGATGGTGCTTCCAACAGCAGCAAACGTTTTGAACGGACTAAAGTCATTGAATTGATCGTCGTATTTTGGATTAAGAAAAAAGAAATCATTGTCGCTTATACTGAAACCAGTTCCTGGAGTGGTATTAATGAGTCCTCTTTTTCTTGCGTCCGGAAGAAGAGGGTCAACAGCTGCAAAAAAATCGCCCGGAAACTGATCATTATTTGTTAATAAGGCAGGACCGCCATCCCAATTAACTTCTCTGCGGCCGCCCTCTGCACCCGGTTTACTATTTAGGGTACCGAGTAATCCACGAAATTCTTCAAGCGCTGAACTGATATCGCCAGACGCTTTAAAAATAATTGCTTCCGGTTCTGATTCTGGCCTGGCACTTTGTTTTGTTCCTGATAACGATTGATCATGCATATAATTGGGCTCTTTGGAACAGCTGGCAAATGAGGCAAAAGCTATTGAAGCCAGGAGAAGTTTGTGTGATACTTTCATAATAAAATTTTTGATATTTAAAAAAATACAATTGTGTTAGCTACTATTCTAAACGATCTGGCATTTTCATATGGGTAATTGAGGATTCTTATTGATGATTGTAACCTAATTACGATAAGTGGTTGATGCGCGGACGCACCAACCACGACGGACACGGATCAATTCTTTTCATAAAAAAGGTACGAAGCTGTATAGGGTGTGCTGTCGATCTGGCCCAGATTTGCTTCACTAGGTACTGTTGTGGGTGCTAAACCACCAACTGTGCAAATACGTTGAACGAACGTTATCTTGTTATCTGGTGTACTGCGATCCTTAACGGCCTCCAGTAATAACCACTGAATAGCTGTTTGATCAACGGTAATTCCCTGTGACCTTGTTGCCACCACCGTCTCACCCTTCTCTGGTCCTTTTATGAATTGCCAGCTTGGGCCTGCGAAGTGATCTATCAGCGGATTGACAAACTCTGGCTTCGCGTATAACGTTGCTGAAGGAGCGATATTTACCCATTCGAAAGCATTAGGGTCAGTTGCCTTACGCTTAACCTCGTAAATTTGAACGCCTTTTGCGAAAGTTTGCAACACTAGTTTGTTTCCCTCAGGTACGTTCAAAATCTCAGGGATAGGAGCACAGGTTGAAATGTCCGTTTGCCCATACGGGTTTCCCAGGCCGTTCTCTGCTTCTGCTTCGATTGAATTCATTTTACCAACGTTCTGTTCTTTTCTGCAGCTTGTTAATACGAGCGCAAAACCAGCCATCAGAATTAAGCCCAACATTTTTCTTCCAAGTGTTTTTTTCATTTCCATGTTTTATTTTTTTTTGCCTACTCTTCTTCAGGATTTTCGGCTTCCTCCTCTTAAATAATTACATTCTCCTTAACCATAAGCATGTGATATTGTGCAATAAACTCTGGTTGCATGTTTGTATAAATACGATGTGCGGTGAATCAACCCCGATTGTGTTTGCTTTTAGTGTTTCAGTGTCATTTTTGGAATTGATCATTGTTACACCCGGGAAATAATTGATAGTAGAGAGGATCACTTCCATTATATTTATTTCTGTTTGAATAGAACATTTGTTTTACAGGTGATTTCGTTTTTCAGAAATTGAATGATAAACTTCTGGTACAAAATAAGTTTGTATTTGATTAATTGTTTTAAGTGCTTTTACCTAAAATAAAACAGACGCTTCCCCATTTTAAAAATTAATGAGTGCTATAAAATGCGACTTTAAATTGAGTCGTTCTACTCAGGACTATGTCAATAGTTGGTATGAGCTACAGAAATCGAAGCTTATGATTTCATCAGGTATTAGTTTGGAATCGTGTGATCTTTCACTGTCTGAAATGATGTGGGGATACTCGATGTCGCCTGGTGCGATAAGCGGCCACTTCGTTCACCGACCAGGTTGATCCTGCATCATAATTCGCATTCCTTGAAATAAGAGAAATTAAATTAACAAAAGGAAATAGAATTGTCCTATGTGAATGCTATATTTCTATGTCCCTATGTGGTGAAAAAAAATATTACCACATAGGCACATAGAACATAAGGATTCTTCACTATTTACTATGATATGATTAATCTGGTTCAACAAGAGACGAGCAGTCTTTTTGCAACCATCCGGCGAAGATTTGCTGATTCAACCTGCAAGGCATAAAGAAAGCCCCGAAGATTCGGGGCTTTGCTTTCCATGCATGCACCATATAACCATTATACCCACACTACTACACCTATTTTGCCGACAAAAAATTCTAGTTATTTGGAGACCCGTTATCTATCCAGCATAGAATGGCTGTTTTTTGAGACGCCGACAAACTTCCGTTCTTCGGCATTCTGCCGGATGATACCGCCGAACGTATAGCTGAACTTGCATTGAATACCTGTGAGTACGTAAGCAATGCGCCTGGACCATTATTGCTGCCCGATCCATGGCAGCCTGCGGAAGCACAGGACGCTTGTATAACCGGATTTACATCGGCGGAAAACGATTTGGGTGTGCTGCTACAATCATCAGAGGGTGTAGCCTCCGTTTCTTTCGTGCAAGCATAAAAAAAACCGAGAACTGTTGCAATTACCAAAATCTTTTTAATTAAAGCGGGTTTAGAACTCTTATATGTACATCCCGCGATCGAACTTTGCATAACGATAAGTGTTTAAGGATTCGTGAATAATATTTTTGGCTACGTGCCGTTCTACGCCTTCGAACATTTTGACAGGTGTAACGAGATTATTTCAGTGGTTGTCATCGATGATTTTTTGACACTGTAAATACTCTCGAAAGATTAAAGCCAAATCGGATATCTCCCTTGCCCCAACTATCCTGTGTGCCTGTGATGAAGGCTCGTTCATTGAGGCCACTGGTATTGGAAAAATGCAACTGAAATACATGCCCGCCGGTTTCAATATCAAAGCCTATTGAAAGTGCATCTTTCTGAACTGAATTTGCAGTGCGATTCAACGTCGGAAAATAATCGACCACCAATGCGGTTCTTTTACTCAACTTAAAACGGCTTCCTATACCAATCGCATAAGTGTCATTTATATCTCCTGCCTTCACCACATTCCGGTGTACTAAGGTTGGACTCAGTTGCAATGAAAATCTATCGGTAAACTTTCTTCCAACTATAGACTGGTAATAATATCCTACACGGGATGAAAAGTTAATTTTAGATTGAGAGTCTGTATTCTTAAATGTAAAGACGGTGATGCCTGTAATCAGTATCAATGAAAAAGGAAAACCGCCGGCTGCTTGTCTTACCAGTCGCCATTTTACAAATCCATCCAGTTCCTTATTTAACGTGCTTCTGCCTATCCCTATAGTTAGATTTTTGCCCAGACCATAATCGAATCCCATTCGCATACTCGCCTGGTCAAAGCCGAAAAACTCGTTTACGCCCTCGTTTACTGTGCCGAATCGGTGGAGGATACGAAAATCAAGAACGCCTTTTCCGATAAATTCCATCGAGTGGCCATTTACAACTCTCGATGACTTGAAGGCGTTGGTGACAAATTCCTTTTTTGGTTTTTCCGGCCCGAGGTCGTTTAACAGGCTTTCATCCTGTGCATGCAGAAAGCTTGTTGAAATGAAAAGTAGCGACGCAATTGGAATGAGTTTTTTCATTGTAGATTATTTATCACAGTGGGGCGGTTTCATACTTCAGTTTCACCCGTATGTTCACACTTTTTGAAATTTTGTCTTTGACAATTCCAGGTATACTGATTTTGTAATCTGCCAGCAGAATCGAGAACTCGGCGACTGCATTGACGCTTGTTTTTTGTATAACAAATATCACAGGTGTCGTTATTTTTTTTGTTTCGCCGTGTATTGTAAGTTGGCCGGTCACCGGCTGGGTATATGTCCCTTCGTGGCTAAAATCAACTTTTAAAGGATCATCAATACGGCCTTCGAAAACTGATTTCGGAAACTTATCACTCTCGAGATAATTTTCGTTAAAATGTTCATGCATCAGCGCTTTTTCAAACTCAAAGCTCTTTATCAATACCCTGAACTCTATCTGCCCGGTTTGTTTGTCAAACACACTTGCCGCGGTCTGTGTATGGGCTTCTATCGTTTCCAGCGCTGTTTTTGAAAAAAATGAAACGGTTCCATTACGTGTTAGTAATCTTTGCTGTGCACTGGATGTTGTTATGGTAATCATTATAAAGGAGATTAGAAAAGTGAACAATTTCATGACCGATATCTATGGTTTTTAAAAAATATGTTTTAGTTCAGTGATGAGCCGGATTTTTACCTTCAGAACAGCGCTGCAAAAAAAACAAGCTCGGGGAAGACGGACGTTTTATCTGTCAATACACATCTCACCATTACAACATCCATGAGATATCCGGTACAGACGCCTTTAATTATTATCCGTTCTCCAATTCGTAATTCCTTTATTTCCTGGAAGGTTTTTTGACCAAACTCGCACATTACTGATGATTTGGAACTGCCGCCATTTAAGAAAACGGTGCCACTGGTGTCAGTAACCTCCACAGAGCTGACAAAGCCCTGAACGTCGATCACTTTATCGGAATATTGCGTTGTAGCCGAGGATCCGTCTGCTTCAAACTGACGTACAAAGTCAACAGCCTCAATCTGAAAATCGGCTTTCAGCTGGTGTGTGTCTGGAAGCTTTCGGTTATATTCCTTAAATCCATAAGTGGCTGCGACAGCAAGAATGCCTAACCCAATAAGAATAACAATTTGATATCTCCTAATCCAATTTTTCATCCGCATAGTGTTATCACTTTTTAGTCAGATAGAACTTATAAGATGCCATACAGCAACTTCAATTCTGCCACAAAGAAACTTTGTATTTTATCGACGTAGTTAAGGTTTCTTACCTATTTTGGAACGGGTCCCTCCTTATTTTATAGTCAGGAAATAAAGCCGCGAGTGAAGCGATTTTTTTTCGAAGTGTTAACAAATACAAAATCTGTAAACTCTCATACATCATGTACATGCTATTTGTCCAAGCTTTATTAGCTGTGGAAGCTGTCACGATTTCACATTGAACTATTTTTTGATTTGCCCCCTATTTGTTAACCGTTGGGTAAATCACGTAGGCACGAAAGGAAGATTGAACTATTACGTAAAGGAAGTTGTAACGATATTGCTACGTTTGGAATTCTTCCTGCCTGGACTTATAGTTGGTATCGCTTTTAACGTCTCATCTACCTGTGTCTTGCTGCGGGTAAATAAGAACTAACCTGAACAATAGAAAATTTACTTCCGTACAGGAGCAACTGTAAATCATATTGACACGTGTCAGAAAATTTCCCTGATTCGATTCACCATCCACTTAAACCTGGAAATATGGACTTGATTGAACGAGACGGCTTTTTTGAATTACTGCAGACGAAGCTGGAAAGCGTCGCAAGCGGTGAAGGCCACTGTGTTCTGATAAGCGGTGAGGCGGGTATTGGCAAAACGTCGATAGTAAAAGCATTTTATACCGACAAAAAAAGCAGCTGTAACATTTACCTCGGAACTTGTGATGACCTGTTTACTCCACGTCCACTGGCGCCTCTCTATGACATGCTGATACAAATGCAGGTTAGTATCGGAGAAAACAATGGAAAGGTTGTCGATCGTGTAAGATTGTTTACGGGGTTCCTCAATGAATTAGAAAATCAAACACGAACAACGCTGATTATCATTGAAGATGTACATTGGGCAGATGAGGCTACGCTTGATTTTATAAAGTTCCTTGCACGACGCATAAATCAATTTCATTGCCTGTTTATCCTTACTTATCGGGATAACGAAATTCGCTCTAACCACCCATTAAGGACTGTTTTCGGTCAGTTGCCTCCGGATTCTTTCACACGGTTACGGCTAACTCCACTCTCCCGTGAGGCCGTTGAAAAAATGGCAAAGGAGAAGGGATTTAAAGGAGAAAATGTTTACAGTATTTCTGGTGGCAATCCATTTTATGTCACCGAAATTCTGGCTTCCTATAGTGTTGGTGTGCCGAGTAACATTAAAGACTCAATTCTATCCACATATAATCGGGTTGATGACGAAACAAAAAGTCTATGGCGAATTTTGTCAGTTTCGCCCACCGGTTTCGAACTAAAGTATCTTGAAAGAATGGCGCCGTCGTACGCAGCGGCAATTCACACTTGTCTTGAACTCCAAATAATGGTTTTAAAAGATAGAATGCTTCTATTTAAACATGAATTATTCAGAAGAACCATAGAAAGCTCCCTGTCTCCAATGGTAAGAATAGCACTGAATAAAAAGATAATTGATCTCTTTAAAGAAAGTTTCGAACAAAACCGTGAAATCGAACGAATAATTCATCATGCGAAAAATGCAAATGAGTACGAGCTCGTCGTAACATATGCGCCGATGGCGGCGAAGCAAGCGGCATCTTTAGGTTCTCATATTGAAGCATCCAAATTATATTTCACTGCCATAGAATACTACCAGGGATACGATAAAGATCTATTGATTCAATTTTATGAAGCCTACGCGTATGAATGTTATCTTATCAACGAGATCAGGAATGCTATCATTTACCAGGGAAAAGCTTTAAAAATATTGCAGGAAAAAAAGCAGGCTGTGCAGGTCGGAAATAGTTTGAGGGTGCTTTCCCGCCTTTGGTGGTATGATGGTAACCGGGATGAAGCTGAAAAATATGGTAACCAGGCAATTGAAATCTTACAGTCTCAACCATCCTCAAGAGCAAAAGCAATGGCATTCAGTAATATGTCTCAGTTAAAATTATTTTCGGGAAAAATTACTGAATGTGTTGAGTGGGGAAATATGGCGGTCGAAATCGCAAAGGAACTGAAAGACGATGATATGCTTTGCCACGCTTTGAACAATGTTGGCAGTGGTCTTTGGAAAATTAAGTCTTCAGAAGAAACAGGAAAAAAACTCCTGATGGAAAGTTTGGACATCGCATTAAGGAATTCGTATCACGAACAGGCAGCGAGGGCATACTCAAACATTATCACCTACAGTCTGCTATCCAAAGACTATGATTTTGCAAATCAATTTTTGCAGGATAGTATCAGCTACTGCGAGGAAAGAGATCTTGATTTCGCTAAAAACTATAACCTGTATCTTCAGTCGAGGTTTCTTATGGAGACAGGAGATTGGAACCAGGCAGTTTCAATAGTACAAGATTTGCTTGCGAACTCAAACCAACCGAACTCAATAAAGATTGGAGCGCTTGCTATATTGTCAACCATTAAATTAAGAAGGGGCGAAACAGACACATTAGTTTATTTGGATGAAGCGAGGGCACTCGCATCTATAGCTAAGGAATACCAGCGTACTATTCCTGTGATGATCGCTGTTTTAGAGTGCGAATGGCTATTAGGAAAAAAATTTCTTAGCGACGAAGAGATCAATGGAT
>Ga0126304_10000745_pt1 | contig 14160 bp, 11 predicted proteins | sample Plot25_FD_92538 | JGI IMG/M metagenome (GOLD analysis project Ga0126304, IMG submission 92538) | Serpentine soil microbial communities from UC McLaughlin Reserve, CA, USA - Plot25 | ecosystem: Environmental > Terrestrial > Soil > Grasslands | place: USA: UC McLaughlin Reserve, Lake County... | reverse complement strand
ATCAATTACCTGGACAGACAAGTTATAAGCCTTGTTAAGGAAGATCTAGACGCTGAATTTGGCTGGACAAAAACAGACTATGCGAATATCACTGTCGCCTTTCAGCTTTCATACGCAATTGCCATGTTTGGAGTAGGAAGGTTGATCGACCGTTTGGGAACAAAAATGGGATACGCTCTCTCACTCATTACCTGGAGCATAGCAGCAATCGGTCATTCCCTGGTTAAGAGCACCGGAGGTTTTTTTGTTGCACGTGCGTTCCTTGGTGTAACAGAATCAGGAAACTTCCCAGCGGCCATTAAAGCGACGGCCGAATGGTTTCCGAAAAAAGAACGTGCACTCGCCACCGGTATATTCAATTCGGGAACTAACATCGGGGCAATCATCGCTCCTTTAACTGTTCCGTTTATTGCAGATGCGTTAAACTGGAGATGGGCATTTATTCTTACCGGTGCAATCGGATTAATCTGGCTGATTTTTTGGTTTTGGTTGTATGAAATTCCTTCAAAGCAGAAAAGATTAAAAAAACCAGAGTACGATTATATACATAGCGATAAAGACGAGGTGAAGGAATCAGATCAGGAGGCAGACACAGGCAGAGCCTCGTGGGGAAAATTGTTAGGTTTCAACCAGACGTGGGCTTTTGCGATTGGTAAGTTTTTGACCGATGGCGTATGGTGGTTTTATTTATTCTGGCTGCCTGATTTTTTAAATGAACAATACGGCTTAGGCAAAACCCAGATCGCTATTCCTGTGGCATTGGTGTATACGATCGCTGCATTTGGAAGCATATTCGGCGGCTGGTTGCCAATGTATTTTATCAAGAATGGCTGGCCGGTTTTCAGGGCACGGAAGACTGCAATGCTCATCTATGCAATCTGTGCCCTGCCCGTAGTTACGGCACAATTGTTCGGAACATCGCTGGGAATGTGGACAGTTATTTCAATCATCGGCTTCGCAGCGGCAGCACACCAGGCATGGAGTGCGAATATTTTTACAACCGTGTCCGATATGTTCCCAAAAAAAGCCGTTGGATCGGTTACAGGTATCGGCGGCATGGCCGGTGGATTAGGAGGCATCCTGGTTTCCAAATCTGCAGGTTGGTTATTGGATGATTACAAAGCCCTGGGAAATATCCAAACTGGATATATGATCGTATTCATATTTTGTGGATTGTCATACCTTCTTGGATGGCTGATGATGCATTTCCTGGTACCACGAATGAAGATGGTCAATGTATAAGAGGTTTCAGAAAAGCTAAAGATTTTCTTTCCGTTAATCTTAACTACTATTCACAAGATGGCTGTATCACAAACAAACCTAAAAGCCGTTTCCCAACAAAGTTCCAATCAGTTCCTTCTACCTTTTATTCTCGTAACATCACTGTTTTTTTTGTGGGCTTTTTTGCATAATCTCAATCCCATACTTATTCCGCATTTGAAAAAAGCCTGCCAGTTGAGCGATACGCAATCAGCCCTCATAGATTCGGCTGTGTATCTTGGTTACTTCCTGATGGCGTTACCGGCCGGATGGTTCATGCACAAATTCGGATACAAAAAAGGCATTCTTTTGGGGCTGTTGTTGTATGGAATTGGAACATTGTTATTTGTTCCTGCAGCTTCGGGGCGCAGTTATATATTTTTTTTGATAGCATTGTTCATTATTGCCAGTGGTGCCACTTTTCTTGAAACAGTTGCCAACCCATATATCACGAAACTGGGATCCAAAGAAACTTCTGAGCAGCGGTTAAACTTTGCTCAGTCCTTCAATGGAGTAGGGGCTTTCCTGGCGCCGATCGTTGGTGGCCAGTTTATCCTGTCAGGCATTGAGCACACCCCTGCGCAGTTGAAACAAATGTCTCCGCAACGATTGAATGACTACCTAAATTTTGAAGCCGGCGCTGTTAAAATTCCATATATGATTATAGCTGGTGTAGTGTTGCTTGTAACCATTCTATTTTTTATTACACATATTCCAGAGATCAAGGAAGATGATTCGGCGGAAGAGACAAAATCATTTTCGATGAAGATATTCCGGCATAGTCATGTTACATGGGCAGTGATCGCACAATTTTTTTATGTCGGTGCACAGGTTTGCGTAGGAAGCTTCTTCATCCGTTTTTCACGATTTGTGATGAATTTGCCTGAGAAAGACGCCGCACTTTGGTGGGGTTCTATAGCGATGGTAGGTTTTATGGTTGGTCGTTTTTCCGGAACTTTTTTCATGAGATATATCAAACCGGCAAAACTGTTGTCTCTTTATTCCTTGATATGTATCCTGTTGCTCGCGATGGCTTTGCTTACTAAGGGCAATATTGCAGTATATGCAGTTCTTGGAGTTCCATTTTTTATGTCGATCATGTTCCCAACAATTTTTGCGTTAGGTATCAAAGGGCTCGGCGAAGAATCAAAGATAGCGTCGTCGTTTTTAGTCATGTCGATTGTTGGCGGCGCCATTCTTCCTCTGGCCATGGGTTATATTTCTGATAAAACAGGTAGTATGCAAACTGCCTACATCGTACCTCTTCTTTGCTTTTTGGTTGTTTTGTATTATGGAATGAAAGGATATAAAATAAAAAACGCTTAAGGAATATGTTTCGATTAGATGGGAAAGCTACTGTGATCACTGGTGGCGGAAGCGGCATCGGTCGGGCTATTTCTGAATTGTTTGCAAAACAGGGATCGCATGTACATATTCTCGAATTAGATGCTGCCAATGCCAATAGTACTGTGGAGCAGATAGAGGCAGGCGGTGGAAAGGCAACCGCACATATTTGTAATGTTGCGAATCAAAAAGAAGTGCTTTCTCTGTTCGACACCATAGGTGTCATCGATATATTGATTAATAACGCCGGTATCGCACATGTTGGTCGCGCTGATAATACACCCGAAGGGGATTTTGATCGCGTGATGAATGTAAATGTGAAAGGAGTATACAATTGCATATTTGCCGCAATTCCCCTATTTCAAAAAAAAGGTGGCGGAATAGTGCTCAATATGGGATCCGTTGCAGCACAGGTTGGACTGACCGACAGGTTTGCCTACAGTACTGCAAAAGGCGCTGTGATGGCGATGACATTGTCTGTTGCCAGGGATTATCTTCATGATAATATACGGTGTAATTCAATATCGCCGGCAAGGGTTCATACGCCGTTTGTAGATGGTTTCCTCAAGAAAAATTATGCTGGTAAGGAAGAGGAAATGTTTGAAAAATTATCTAAATCACAACCGATTGGCAGGATGGGAAAACCGATTGAGATCGCTTATCTCGCATTATACCTCTGTAGTAATGAAGCATCTTTCATCACAGGGTGTGACTACCCCATTGACGGAGGATTCATTAAATTAAATACCTAGAAAATACATCACATGAAGCTTATCAGATATGGAGAGCCTGGAAACGAGAAGCCGGGAATTTATCGAAATGAAAAACGCTACGACCTCTCCGATAAATTCAACGATTACGACGAACAATTTTTTACCAAAAATGGATTGGATGAATTAAGTAAGATTCTAAACCGATCCGATTTCTTACCTGAGGTAGACCCTGGTGTAAGGTGGGCATCACCTATAAACAGGCCATCAAAGATCGTCTGCATCGGCCTTAATTACGCGGACCATGCTGCAGAAAGCAATATGCAGTTGCCAAAGGAACCAGTTGTTTTTTTTAAGGCTACATCGTCACTTGTTGGACCCAACGACGATTTGATCATCCCAAAAAATAGTACGAAGACCGATTGGGAAGTGGAGCTTGCTGTAATCATCGGAAAGAAGGCTTCCTACGTTGAGGAGAAGGATGCACTTGATTATGTCGCCGGCTATTGTCTGCATAACGACTACAGCGAACGCGAATTTCAATTAGAAAGAGGAGGGCAATGGGTAAAAGGAAAAAGTTGCGACAGCTTCGCTCCACTTGGCCCATGGATGGCAACGCCCGACGAATTAAATGATCTGGATAACCTTCGCTTATGGTTAACTGTTAATGGGAATACGATGCAGGACGGTAGTACAAGCAATCTTGCCTTCAAAATTCCCTTCCTCGTATCCTACCTAAGCCAATTTATGAGTTTGCTACCGGGTGATATCATTTCAACAGGAACACCTGCCGGTGTTGGACTAGGTCAGAAACCGAACCCCATTTATATTAAAGCAGGTGATGTGATAGAGTTAGGAATTGATGGTCTGGGGACGAGTAAGCAAACTGCACGCGCATATTCAAAATCAATTTAAACTCCACTCATTATGGATCTCCGGCTAAAAGGTAAAGTGATTATTGTAACTGGTGGAGCAAAAGGAATAGGACAGGCTATTGCAGAAGTTCTGGCTAAAGAAAGCGCCATTCCATTTATTGTTGGACGTAATGAAGCAGATAATCTAAAAGTGGTTAAGGGGATACAGTCTTCAGGGGGAACAGCGTTCCAGGTTGCAGCCGAACTCACACGTCCTGAAGAATGCAAGAAAGCAGTTGACACAATTCTCGAAAAGGCCGGACGAATTGATGGCCTGGTGAACAATGCCGGGGTAAATGATGGAGTGAATCTTGAAAACGGATCGTACGAAACGTTTATGGGATCACTTCATAAAAACCTGGTCCATTATTACCTCGTGGCTCATTTCGCGTTACCCGAGTTGAAAAAAACAAAAGGCGCGATAGTAAATATTACTTCGAAAACGGCTGAAACGGGGCAGGGTGGTACGTCTGCCTACGCTGCAGCTAATGGTGGACGTAATGCGCTCACTCGTGAATGGGCTGTGGAGTTATTAAAATATAGTATCAGGGTTAATGCTGTAGTGGTAGCAGAATCCTGGACACCATTATACGAAAGTTGGATCAAAACGCTTCCGAATCCGGACGAAAAGTTAAAGGAGATAGTTTCCAAAATACCGTTCGAAAATCGAATGACAGATCCGGAGGAGATTGCAAATACCGTTGCGTTTTTATTGTCTGAAAAGTCAAGCCATACGACGGGTCAACTCATTCATGTTGATGGTGGTTATGTACACCTGGACAGAGCATTGGGCTAATCGCTGATCACTTTTTTTAAGGGGGCGAATACGATATACCACCCTTTAGCGGGGCGAAGGGCGTTCCTTTTTTCTTCCCACCAGAAGAGTCCCTGATAAGTAACTCAGGCTCAAGTATTATCTTTTGAAAAGTATTTATCGGTCGTTTGCTTTCAACCTGGCTCAAAAGAAGATCTGCTGCAGCTTTGCCCATTTCAAAAGCAGGTTGGCGTACTACTGTTAGCGATGGATTTAGGAGATCGGTGAGATCGAGATTGGAAAATCCAGCAACCGCGATTTCCTCAGGTACCTTGATTCCTTTTGCTTTGAAGTATCTTAAAAAACCTGTGGTTAATTTATCACCAGCCGCGAAAACAGCCTGCGGTAATTTATCACTTTTCATTATTTGATCAAGCGCTTCTTCCACTTCCTGGTATATCATTCCTCCATGAGCGCAGTGTTTAATATTCGATTCGACAATATCGATCCCATGATCTTTCAAAGCCTCACAATATCCAGCAACTCTTTCCCTGGTAATGGACAGGCTCTCAGAGTTTGCCAAATGCGCAATATGCTTATATCCATTTTTGATCAAATGAGAGGTGGCGTCATATGAACCCTTGAAGTTGTTGACCATCACCTTGTGCGTCTCAAGGTTGTCAATGATCCTATCGAAGAATACGATCGGCAATCCTTTATTCTTGAGGTGCATTAAATGCTCGAAATTCTTTGTTTCAGACGATACGGAAATCAGGAGACCGTCAATAGACCGGGATGCGAGAAACTGCAGGTCATTAACCTCGCGTTCATAGGACTCATGACTTTGAGTAATGATTACATTATACCCGCGATCATAGGCAATAGATTCAATTCCATCAATCGTCTGGGAAAAAAAACTATTAGCGATTTCGCAAACAATAACACCAATTGATCGGCTTCTCTTCTCTTTTAAGCTTAGTGCGATGGGGTTGGGGCTATAGTTTATCTTTTTAGCATACTCTAATACCAGTTTCTTTGTTTCCGGGCTGATCTGGTAACTGTCTCGCAAAGCCCTGGATACCGTCGAGGTAGACAAACCCAGTGCTCTGGCTATATCCTTTATGGTGATCGCTTCAAACTTCATGAGAACTTAATCTAATGAGCCCCATGATCTGTCATGTGCTGCATGCAACGTCTAAAATTAAACCTGTAAAGAGTTTGTAAGATCGTGTTTTTTAGGGAAATTCAGGTTTGAAAGCTCACTACATGATGAATATCAATCTTTTTTGGAATTGGGCTTAGATGCATTGTTAATCGTTCATCACCACGATGATTAATCTCCCGCACAAAAACCAGACATGCGCTTATACCAGATTTTTCTTCCAATGAATTTCCTGTTTTGTTTCTTCGAGCAGGCGCACTCACAATCCACCGGGAGCAATCCATTATCCATGAATGGTTTTAGCGTTTGGATAACCGGTCGGGATTCCGCTACGGTGCAACTTTTACCCCAGAGAGGGAAGAATGGTCTTACAATGGAAGGAGGAAAAACCGTGGTGCATGCGAGATTTAAGGTAAAAGGATATGGAGAAATTTATACCCCCATAAGTGCTTTGTCAGCTCCCAATGCAGAAGCCCGGCCTGTCGACCTGAGCGGGAGCAAATACATAAAAATAAAATACAAGGCAAACCAAACGGTCGTGTTACAATTGCGGCAAGCAGGTGTTCATGGGGGCGTACATAATCATGTTCTGCTCCCGCCTTGCAATAGTTTCACGAGTGTGACAGTTCATTTTTCCTCCTTCAAGGGGGGAATTGAACCGTTAAATTTAAAAGAAGTAGCAAAGTTCAATTTTGCACTTTTGGATAACAATGCAGAAGATGGTTTTGCCGATTTGGTCATCCAATCATTTGCGATTGACAGGTATAAACCTTAGCCGTCGAGATACGATGAGCGGATGCGCGGATACGCTGATTAGCCCAATGGGTTAGTGTGCGATTATGCAATTAGTCATCAGGCCGTACCTTGTTCATGCTTCTAACTCCTACTTCCTACTTCTAACACATACATCATACATCACACGCCAGTTTCCATATTTCCTCTTCAACCATTGTTCGGGCACGGGTATAATACAGATATTCATCGACCTGTTGTCTTCTGATAACATCGCTGATTGAATCTGGATCTTGGTTCCATCCGGGGCTAAACGTTGGATGAGGGTGATCTGCGGCGGTTGTTTTATGTCCGGCAGATAAAAGAATCAATTTCTCTCGAGTTGCGATCAATGAGGTAAAGATTACGTGAAAAGTCGTCACCGACGGCCCACCTCCTGTCAGGTGAGCCGTGAACATGCCAAAGACCGCTACCACTACGCGTTTGCCCGGCGATGATCATTTCCCGGGTCCTGAGATTTAGTCCCTGTAACCGGATCTTTGACGACCTTACGTTCGGATGGAAATCTTTTGCCGATTTGCGAAAAGGAATGAGATGAGAAAAGTAATGCTGTACAGATGACGGCGACTTGAGAAACTTTCATGTTACACTATTTTCGGATCACGAACATTTGAATTTCTGACTGAAAGACCCTCCTAAGGTAAATGCGTTTTCGTATTCGCTTTGGAATCATGACGCAATCGATTGTAGCAAAGCAGCATTGTGGAAAATATCCTGCGATCATCTGCCCGAAGGATACACGTTAGTAATTAACGTTCTTCCACGTTCCGTTCATCGAACTCTCAAAAATCAGTTCGATAATCTTCATATTATTGACGGCATCCTCAAGCGGCGTCGGAACAGGTGTGTTTTCTAAAATAGCTTTTGAGAAAAGGTCACCCTGAATCGTATATTGATCAACTAGGTCAAAGAGAATCTCTTCACTTCCTTTTTTGGAATGAAGCCAGATCCTGGTAGACTTGTCAGGTGGGGCATTGAACGGAATTTCAAGCTCAATTCGTGCGTCAGTACCCAGTATGTTCACTCTTTGATAGGGAGCTAACTGGGTGGAGCAGGTGAACGTGGAAGTGGGGCCACCGAAATCCAGTATTGCTGAAGCGAGACGGTCTGTCTTCATAACAGGATCAAATTCGACATTCCCCAAAACTCTTTCGGGTTCTCGGCCAAAAATAAAGCGTGCTACAGAAATACAATAGCAGCCGATGTCCATCATCCCTCCACCACCAGCCTCTTTTTGATTGCGTATGTTGTTTGGGTCAACGTTATAGTACGAGAAAAAAGATTGAATTGTTTTGAGCTCTCCTATCACACCATCAACCACCAGTTTTTTTGCCCGCTGCCATTGTGGATGGAAGCGATACATAAAAGCCTCCATGATCTTTAGATGGGGCTTTTGCTTTGCAGCCTTCAACAGTTTTTCAGCTTCCATAGAAGATAGGCCGATCGGTTTTTCGCATAGCACATGTTTATCTGCGTCCAAAGCCTTAATCGACCATTCAATGTGCATTTGGTTGGGTAGTGGAATATACACGGCATCGATGTCAGGATCACCAAGCATCTGCTCATAAGAACCATAAAATTTCGGTATGCGGAGACGAGTTGATTCTGCGGCTGCCCGTTCTTTATTTGCAGAAGCGATCGCTACGATCTCGCAAAATTCACCCGCCTGCATCGCCGGGATCACTTTCTCCCTGGCAATTTTAGCAGTACTTAATATGCCCCAGCGAACTTTGTTCATAGTATTCAATTGAACTATTTTTTACCACATAGGCACATAGAATATAGGCATCACATGGCATAGTATACAATAATTGTCGGGTCATAAGAAAATATCGTTCAGCTTTCGTGCAACCTCTGCAGAGGACAACGCAAAGATTTGCAAAGAAATCTTCGCGTTCATATTTTCATTCTCATGGAAAACAGACTTAATAGTTTAGCTTGTCTTCTAAACTTAAAGTTGGAAAATCTTTTCCATTAGGATCCATTTTTCGCCGGCTTTTGCCCAGGGTAGCGGCTGCTGGAATTTCCATGTAAACTCTTCCCATTCCTGCACTTTTGGGTTTGCGGCGTCCATCGAAGATTTTTTCTCGAAGCTAAAATCCTCTGTTGTTTCCATGATCATGAATAAGCGGTTTCCGGTGCGATATATCTCCATATTGAGAATGCCACTGTCGGAGATACTTTTTTTTATCCCAGGCCGTGCATTTTCGGCTTTGTGCCAATGCTCGTATTCTGCAATCAACCTGGGATCATCAATAAGGTCTAAAGCCAGGCAATATCGGTTCATGTTTTAATCCTTTTTTGTTTTCTTATACAGGTGTTCTCGGAATTGCTTTGTGTTCCTTGTTTTATTCGTTGTGTTCTAGGTAAACACCTTCACCAGATAGCAAGCGGGTTCACAAACACAACGAACAGCATGAAGGACAAAAAGTAGAGCTAGCTTTTTATCGACTTCTAAGAATATATCTCTTACCCTTTTCTGTTTTGAAGGATGAAAGATAGCCAACCTGCGAACGCTTTGAAATAAAATTTACTCTTTCAACGATAACAGGAACATTTGTTCTCACAATGCAATCGCCTCCTATTCTTGAGAAAATTTCTGCATTTTTCAAACGACCATCCTGCCAGTCCATATCAATAACAAATCCACCGCGTGCCACGAAGCCTTTCACCGAGCCTTGTTTCCAGGCATCGGGAAGTGCAGGCAAAAGATTTACATCTCCATCCTGGCTCTGCAACAACATTTCAACAACACCGGCAGTGCCCGCAAAGTTTCCGTCGATCTGAAATGGCGGATGCGCATCAAACAGGTTTGGATATGCGCCGCCGCCGCGGTTGTAGTTGGTATTATTTTCTTTTGTTAACCTCATAAGATTGCGGTACAGTCGGTACGCATGATTGCCGTCGTGCAGACGGGCCCAGAAATTTACTTTCCAGGCGAGACTCCAGCCGGTGCCCTCATCACCCCTTATTTCAAGCGTTCGTTTAGCGGCCCTCGCGAGTTCGGGCGTCTTTACAACGGATATCAAATTCGCCGGATGAAGTGCATACAAATGGGAAACATGCCTGTGATGCGGATCAACATCTTCAAAATCCATGTACCATTCCTGTAACTGTCCTTGTTTGCCAACGGAAAATGGATACAGCTTATCCATCGCATGTTGCAGGCTGTCACGAAATAGCGCATCAATCCCGAGGATGTTGCTCGCCTTTATCAGGTTTGAAAACAGGTCGCGGATAATGCCCATATCCATCGTCGTGGCTATTGAAAGACCCGAGGTTTTTTTATCACCATAATAAAAATCATTTTCGGGGGATGTCGACGGCGCGGTTACCAGCCGACCGCTACTATCTGGTACAAGCCAATCTAATGTAAACATTGCTGCTCCCTTCATCAATGGATATGCCGTCTCGCGCAAAAACTGCTTGTCGCCGGTGAACAAAAAATGTTCCCACAAATGACGGCTGAGCCATTGGCTGCCAAGCGCCCAATTCGCCCATTTTGGATCACCTTTACCAAGATCACCAACGGGGTTTGATAGCGCCCATATGTCAGAGTTATGATGGGTTGCCCAGCCCTTCATTCCATAAAACTCCCTGGCAGTTACTTCACCGGTTACTGAAAGATTTTTGAGCAAGCCAAACAGCGGCTGGTGGAACTCTGAAAGGTTCGCTGATTCAGCCGGCCAGTAGTTCATCTGTACATTGATATTGGTAGTATAGTTAGAGCTCCATGGCGCACGCAATTCCTTGTTCCAGATTCCTTGCAGGTTCGCCGGGACTTCTGCCGTGCGTGAGCTGCTTATAAGTAAGTACCGGCCATACTGGAAATACAGTGATTCAAGTGCAGCATCATTTCCGCCTTTCGAGTACGCGTCTAATCTCTCATCGGTCGGGAGGCCAGATTTGCTTTCCTCGCCCTTATTTAGGATCAACGAAACCCTGTTAAAGTATTTCTGATGGTCTGCCTTATGTGCAGACAATATGGATGAATAATTCTTTGCAACAGCTTTGTCCAGATACTGCTCGGCTATCTCGTATTCATTTTTGCCGTCTTTATCCGGACATTTATCATAACCATTAAATGAAGTTGCAGCGGCTAGATACAAAATGATTTCAGAGGCATTGTTAATGGAAATGCCACTTGTATCCGTTAAGAGGGTACCATCTTTACTAACAGCTTTCAACAGCAACGCGAAGCGCATGCCTCTGCATGCCTCTGTGTCTTCATAGATAACTGGTTCTTTGTTCTCCCTGAAATAATTTGGATCGACGTGAGCAGGTACTTTTCCCTTTAATGCGACCACGTTTTTTCCAGTTACTTCATGACGATAACGCAGGATACTTTTCGTTGACACTTTTATGTTTAACTGATTTTGCTCACTGGATGCGAGCCTAACGATGATCACCTGGTCTGGGGCTGATGCAAAGACTTGCCTGGTATATTCCACTCCGTCTGACGTGAAAGCTGTGCTGGAAATTGCATTCTGAATATCAAGATCCCGGTAATAGGAAGATGGCTGGTTATTTTTCAATGTTTGTTTAATGACGAGGTCACCAAGAGGCATATAACTTTCCGAATAAAGTCCCTGCATTTTTTTTACCATCGCGTTGGCAGTAACATAATCTCCTTTAAATAATGCTTCACGAACCTTTGGCAAATATTGTGGCGACTCCGGGTTAACATTCCTTTTCACCGGACCTCCAGACCAGAGCGTCGATTCATTTAGCTGAATAAGTTCGTCGTTAACGCTGCCAAATATCATCGCGCCTAACCTTCCATTTCCAACAGGCAATGCTTCGGTCCAGACAGCTGCCGGTTTATTGTACCACAACTTGAGATCCTGTGCTGTTAAGACGAATGGCGTGATGAGAAAGCAGAATAAAAGCAAATTCCGGTGCATTGATAAGCCATTTTGCGAGCCTCAATATACTTATCATTCGTTTGAGATATGAAAATATCGCGCAAAGACGCTAAGGGGTTTCTTCCCTGGCGTTGTAGCGTCTTTGCACGATTCCTTTTTTACCCTACTAATATTTCACCTTTGGTTTACCTGGTTCAAAACTTCCGATAGGGGCAGTATACCACGGCCGGATATCATAAGCCAACCTTCCGGAATTAACTGCGGCATCCGTCTTCAATAAGATTTCAACTTCTTCCTTAGTTTCACAGTCAAAAATAAAAATACCAAGCCAGTTTCCTCGATCCCCAAAGGGTCCGGCTACTTTTATTTTTCCTTCATTATAGAGACGATTGATATTGTCCAAATGTGCTTTTTGAATATTGGCAGCCGTTGCAGAATCATGCGTCCGGTTTTCACCCTTCAAGAGCATTACAAACCAGTACTTCCTGATTTGTTCTTCCGTTTTTGGTTTGTCAGATTTCTTATCATTGTTCTGGGCCTGCGCGGTGAGGGACAACACACATAAAAAACTTAAGAAGAGCGTCACGAATTTCTTCATATTACGAGTTTTGTTCAATTTACCAGTAAGCTGCATACGTTCCAAGACAGATGCAATGAATCCCGTTTTTTCTCCGACCAAACCATAAAAAAACGGGATAACACTCATTGCTGAGGTATCCCGTCATAGAGAGTCTCGACTCTGCTGACTGCAAACAAGATTTAAAGATTAAAGCTTTGAAAATGGAACATTACGCATCTTTTGCGCAATTCCTGCTAAACTTCATTTTCAATCTTCAAATTTTCAAATTCACCGCTGTTCCATTTTCAAATTTTCAAATCTTCAAATTTTCTTAAATGCTTCTCGTCTTCTTCTTGTCTTTGTCTTTCTCTACTACTTTCATTTCCAAATTATGTCCTACAGTCACCTGGCCAAATTCGGAGCGAATTTTTACTGCCGTTGTGCCGCTTCCCGACTTGCCCGAATACTGATGATTGAATTTTGGGCCATGACTATCATCATCTTTTCCCTCCTTGGAGATCGCGAAATCTGTTTTATTGGAAAAATCTCCAAAGTTTGTATTGATATCAAAATTCCCTGAAAAGTTTTTATTGACATCAAGATATAAGTTCGAAAAATTGTTCCTGATGGTAATGTCCTTCACGTTATTGTCCAAAACCAGTTTCACACCGCCGCTATGTTCGACAGTAACATCCATGCTGCCACTGACCTTTCCGATAACACTATTGCCGGAAAAATGTATATTCAGTTTTCCATTATTGATGCCTGCAATAGATGCTTCTCCAAATTCAACCCGCACTCTTTTAACGTTGCTAAGATTACCCGCAGTAAGACTTCCAAACTTGCTTTCTACTTCTATCTCACCACTATAATCAGGAATAATCGTTTTGCCGAACTCATTTTTTGCAACTAATGGATTTTTAGAAGGCATATAAACCGTATAGTCAATGCTAAAACCTTCGTTACGGTATTTCTCTTTTTCTTCTTTACTATATTTTTTGTTCTGATTTTCGATATGCGTTTTGAAAAAAACACCTGAACCAGTTTTGCCATCCTCTACACGTAGGCCATTGAGGATCTCCTGCGCACGTTCGTCCGTATTGGCTTTTCCCGTCATCACTACATCCACCTTCACCTCATTCTTATCCCAGGTCGTGATCTTTAGTTCCCCGAACCGGTTGTCAAAGCTTACCCTGTCGCTGCTGCTAACATTATAAGATTTGGTGTAATTCTTTTTCTTCTCAACTTTTGGCTCGTCACCCGCAAAGGCTGCCTGAGACAACGCGAATGTTGCCGACACTAATACAATACTATATGCTTTGAGAATTGTTTTCATCGCTTGTTTTTTTTGCTTGTTTGATTTTTTTAATAATAAGGAGCTGATGATTGAGTAAGTCGGTCTGCAGCCGGAGGTTTTCAATCATCGCTTCCAGTAATTGTTCACGGTTCGGATTTTGAGGTAATTCTTTTTTCAATGCCTTGTAAGAACTATCGAGCATCGTAATATCACCAATAAATTCTTTGTACAGGGCGGGTTGTTCCTTTTCGATCTTCTTCAGCTCTGTTTGCTTCAATTCTATAAGCTGGGTGAAATGATATACTTCTTTTGCATAGGCGGGATTAATAGCCGTGATAATATCATTAGTTTGTGCAGCGGAATTCCTTGCCACAAGGCTGTTCTGATCCGGCCTGGTTGTAAGGTAAAAAACCCCGAAGGTTACCAATACAGCAGCTGCTGCAACCGCGGTCCATCTCATGATCGCCAGCCGATATATTTTTTTATCTCCTTCACCGGAACTT
>Ga0126304_10000744_pt1 | contig 14166 bp, 15 predicted proteins | sample Plot25_FD_92538 | JGI IMG/M metagenome (GOLD analysis project Ga0126304, IMG submission 92538) | Serpentine soil microbial communities from UC McLaughlin Reserve, CA, USA - Plot25 | ecosystem: Environmental > Terrestrial > Soil > Grasslands | place: USA: UC McLaughlin Reserve, Lake County... | reverse complement strand
GTGTCGCTCTTCACGCGCCAGAGCGCGGCCGAGCACGGGCAGGCGGCACTCTTCGTCGACGCCTCGGGCGAGCCTGGGCGCGGCCCGCGCCTGTGGCGCGGCACCGCTTCGGTCGAGGCACTCAAGTCTCTCATGGCGCGCTTCCTCGGGCCGGACCGGGCGCGCATCGCCCTAGCCCGCTACGCGGCCGGCCGCGGACTCGACCTCAGCGGCTGGCGCGAGGCCGACGCGGAGCTCGTACACCACGTGGAGACGCTGCTGGCCGGCTCCATCGGCGCGGCCTCGGCGCGGGTGATGGTCGCATCCGTGGTGGAGGAGGAGCCGCTCGGAATCGACGAGGTGCTGGACATACTCGCCGAGACCTCGCAGGTGATCGCCTACAGTCGCGAGCTTGAGCGCAAGTCACGCGAGCTCGAGTCGGCGACGGCGGAGCTGCGGGAGGCGAACCGGCGCCTGCGCGAGCTTGACCGACTGAAGGACGACTTCCTGTCCACCGTGACCCACGAGCTGCGCACGCCGCTGACCTCGATGCTCGCCTTTGCCGAGATCCTGCTCGACAACCCGGAGCTTCCCACGGCGGAGCGGGAGCGGTTCCTGCGCATCGTCGTTGAGGAGATCGAGCGGCTCAGCCGGCTCATCAACCAGGTGCTCGACCTCTCGAAGATCGAGGCGGGGCGCGCGGAATGGGAGATCGCCGAGGTGGACCTGCGTGAGCTAATCGAGGATTCGACGGCGGCCGCCGCCCACCTCCTCACCGAGAGGAGAGCCAAGCTACAGGTAAGCGTGCCCGCCTGGGTGCCGCCCGTTTCAGCCGACCGTGACCGCGTGAAGCAGGTGCTGCTCAACCTGCTCTCCAACGCCGCCAAGTTCTGCGACGAGGAGCGGGGACGAGTGGCGGTCGAGCTGGCGCTTGAGGACGGGGCGGTCCGGGTCGACGTCCGCGACAATGGCCCGGGCATCAAGCCCGAGGACCAGAACCTCATATTCGACCGGTTCCGGCAGGGCGGACGGGCGCTAACCGAGCGCCCGTCGGGTACCGGGCTGGGACTGTCGATCAGCCGCGAGATCATCAGACAATTGGGCGGCGAGCTGTGGGTGGACAGCGCACCGGGGGAGGGCTCCACATTCTCGTTCACCCTCCCGCTCTCGGGGACTCGGGTGCCCGGTGCGCCGGCCAGCACGGTCGTCGGGGAGGGGTGATGGCACGGAAGGTCCTGATCGTCGACGACGAGCCGAACATCGTCCTCTCGCTCGAATTCCTCATGCAGCAGAGGGGGTACGAGACGCACGTCGCACGCGACGGTGACGAGGCGCTCGCGGAGGTCGAGCGCTTCCGGCCCGACCTCGTCCTACTCGACGTGATGCTGCCCCGGCGAGACGGCTTCGAGGTGTGCCAGCGGCTGCGCGCCGAGGGCTGGTCGGAGCTCAAGATCCTGATGCTCACCGCGAGGGGGCGTGACGTCGAGATCGAGAAAGGCCTCAGCCTCGGTGCCGACGGCTACGTGACCAAGCCCTTCTCCACGGCCGAGCTGGTGGCGCGCGTCGCCGACATGCTGGAGGGCGCCGAGTGACCGCGAGGCTCAGGCTCGTCCTCATCGTGACGGCGCTGTCCGTCTACGTCCTGGTGGCTCTCGTGGCGCTGGCAGCCGCCGTCTCGTCGGACCTGGGATCAGTCGAGCGGGAGGTGCTCGAGCGCGTGCTACGCCGGGAGGCCTCGCTTGCCATCTTCATCGGTCTGCTGTTCCTGGCCGGCCTCGCATTCGTGATCTCCCTCCTCTTCAAGCAGTACGTGGTCGGGGCTGGGCGTCTGGGGCGCGAGGCCGAGCTGATCGCCGCCGCCAACCCGAGTCACCGGATCGAGCCCAGTGGTCCTCCGGAGCTGCGTGCGATCGCCGGAGCGGTCAACCAACTCGCGGGCCGCGCGGAGTCCGGCCAGGAAGGGATCCGCGCGCAGATTGCCGCCGCGCGGGTCGACCTCGAGCAGGAACGGAACAGGCTTGCCGCGCTCATGTCCGAGCTTACCCTGGCGGTCCTCGTCTGCAACGCCGATGGGCGCATCCTCCTCTACAACGTGGCCGCCAAGGAGCTGCTGAGCCGCGACGGCGCGGCACCCAGCCCGGTGGGTCTCGGACGCTCGATCTTCGCAATCCTGGACCGGAGCCTCGTCGCCCACGCGCTCGAGCGGATCGGTACGGCGGACGCCGCCACGGCCGCGAGCGTGCATCTCGCCGCGAGCACCAGCGGCGGCCTATTGCTCCGCGTCGCCATGGCGCCCGTCCGCGACCGCGAGGGCGAGGCCGCGGGCTTCGTGCTGATCCTCGAGGACGTCACCGAGACCGCCGAGACGAGCCTCAGCCGAGACGCGCTGCTGAGATCCCTGACCGAGGACTCCCGTTCGGCGGTGGCAAACATACGCGCGGCTGTGGAGAGCATGCTCGACTACCCCAGGATGGACGCCGACGAGCGGCAACGCTTCGCGGCGGTCATCCGCCACGAGGCCGAGGCTCTGAGCGAGCGGGTGGAAGGCGCCGCCCGGCAGTCCGCCGCCCAGCTCGCGGATCAGTGGTCGCTCTCGGACATGCTCGGCTCCGACCTCCTCACCGCGCTGCAGAGAAGCCTGGAGCGCGAGTCCGGCGTGAAGGCCGAGGTCGGCGATGCCGGGCACGGCCTCTGGCTCAAGGTCGACAGCTACGCGTTGGTGCGGGCGCTCGGCCACATCGCCCGCAGCCTGCATGCCGACGCCGCCGTCACGCGCTTCTCACTCGACCTCGGGCAGGCAGGGCGCTACGCACGCCTCGACCTCGGCTGGGAGGGTGCGCCGCTCGCCGAGGAGAGACTGCGTGTCTGGGTCGAGGAGCCGCTCGGAAACGGCGGAGCGGGCCTGGCATCGACGGTGCGCGAGGTGGTGGAGCGTCACGGCGGAGAGGTCTTCGCCCCAGCGGATGCCGGCGCCGGAACCGCCTACGTGCGGCTGCTCGTTCCGGTCGCAGAGCCGGCCGCCCAGCGCCCGCGCCCGGCCCCGGTCGCGGCGTCGAGCCGGCCGGACTTCTACGACTTCGACCTCCTCCGCTCCAGCGAGGAGAACCCGGAACGCGACGAGGCCGAGCTCGACAAGCTCGGCTTCACGGTCTTCGACACGGAGACGACGGGCTTGCGTCCCGCGGAAGACGAGATCATCGCCATCGGCGCGGTGCGGATAGTGAACAGCCGACTACTGCGGCAGGAGACCTTCGATCGGCTCATCGACCCAGGGCGTCCGGTCGATCCGGCGTCGACGCGTGTCCACGGCATCTCTTCCGAGATGCTCGCGGGCCAGCCCACGATCGACGAGGTGCTCCCGCTATTTGCGCGCTTCGCGGAGGACAGCGTGCTAGTGGGCCACAACGTCGGCTTCGACCTGCGCTTCCTCGAACTGAATGAGGCTCGCACCGGCGTGCGTTTCACACAGCCCGTGCTCGACACGCTGCTCATCTCGGCCGTGGTGCAGCCCGAGGAGGAGGACCATTCGCTCGAGGCCATGGCGGCCCGCCTGGGCGTCAGCGTCGTCGGGCGCCACACGGCACTGGGCGACGCCATCCTGACCGGCGAGATCTTCCTGAAGCAGTGGAGGCTGCTCGCCACCCTCGGCCTGGGCACGCTCGGCGACGTTCGCGAGGCCGTCCGGCGAAGCTATCTCGCGCGCGTGAGCGAGTCACTCTATACGGGTTAGGGCCTCGCCCTGTCCTGCTAGTAAGAGGGTTGAGGTATGCGCTGGAAGGGGAAATAAATACTTCGGGAGACGACCTAAGGAGGGGTCTCTATGCCCGAGGAGAGGGAGGGCCTTGCGACCGAGTCTGGGCGCGTCACGGCGGGGCCGGATCACCACCCGGAGATCGACTGGATCGCGGCCGAGCAATCCCCCGAGTTCAGAGACTTGATCAAGAAGCGGCGCCGCTTCGTATTGCCCGCCACGGTCTTCTTCCTCGCGTGGTACTTCGGCTTCATCATCCTGGCGGGCTATGCCGAGGACTTCATGGGCGAATCGATCTATGAGGGATTCACGGTCGGTTATCTCTTCGCCCTGACGCAGTTCATCATGGTTTGGGGACTCGGCTGGCTGTATCTGAGGAAAGCCGACCGCGACTTCGACCCACTGGCCCGGAAGGCGGCCGAGACCGCCGTCGCAGCGGCTCGGGGGGAACGCATCGAGGGAGAGCCGAGCGGACACGAGCGCCCTACGGGTCTCGCCGGCGGGCGTGAGGAGATGAGGCCGTCATGACGTTCCCGATCGCTGCCGACCTCAACGAGACCGCCCTCTCGATCTTCGCGATCGTCGTCGCGATCACCCTCGCGGTCACGTATCTCGCGTCGAAGCGGATGACGGGCGCCGTCCAGTTCTACGCCGCCGGCCGCGCGATCACGGGTCCCCAGAACGGCTTCGCGATCGCCGGCGACTACATGTCGGCGGCGTCGTTCCTCGGAATCGCCGGTCTGATCTTCCTGTTCGGCTTCGACGGTTTCCTGTACTCCGTGGGCTTCCTCGTCGCCTTCCTGACCGTGCTGTTTCTGCTCTCCGAGCGGATGCGCAACTCCGGCAAGTTCACGATTGCGGACGTTCTCTCGTTCCGCATGAACGAGCGGCCCGCCCGCGCTGCCGCCGCACTCGGCACGCTGTCGGTGGCCAGCTTCTACCTGATCGCTCAGATGGTCGGCGCGGGGGTGCTGATCGAGGCCCTCGTGGGGATCGACTTCAGCCTCGCGGTCATCTTCACCGGTTCTTTCATGCTGATCTACGTGGTCTTCGGCGGCATGCTGGCCACGACCTGGGTGCAGATCATCAAGGCCATCCTGCTGATGACCGCCACGATCGTGCTGACGCTGTTCGTGCTCAACGAGGTCGGATGGAATCCGGTCGACCTGTTCAATGAGGCGAAGGCCAAGTCCCCCGAGGGCGACGCCTACCTCAAGCCCGGCCTCTTCCTGGCCAGCCCGATCGACACCGTGTCGCTCGGCATCGGACTGGTGCTGGGCACCGCGGGGTTGCCTCACATCCTGATGCGCTTCTTCACCGTGCCCGATGCCAAGGCCGCGCGAACCTCCGTCGTGTGGGCCGTGGTGCTGATCGGCGCCTTCTACGTCATGACGACGGCCCTGGGGTTCGGCGCGCGGGCAGTGCTCGGAGAGGGAGGGGTCGAGGCTGCCGGCACGGGCGGCAACCTTGCTGCCCCATTGCTGGCGGAGGAGCTCGGCGGTGGCGCGGGGACCTTCGGCGGCGACCTGTTCCTGGCAGTGATCGCGGCTGTGGCCTTCGCAACGATCCTCGCCGTGGTCGCGGGCCTCGTGCTCTCGGCGTCGGCGGCGATGTCCCACGACGTCTGGTCGAACATCGTGCGCCACGGCAAGGACTCCGAGCATGAGGAGGTACTGGTGGCCCGGATCGCGGCGCTCACGATCGGCGCCGTGGCGATCGTCATCGCGATCCTGGGCGGGTCTGGGCTGAACGTCTCGTTCATGGTCGGGCTCGCGTTCGCGGTCGCCGCGAGCGCGAACTTCCCCGCACTCCTGCTGTCGCTCACCTGGCGCCGGTTCAACACCACAGGCGCCGTAACGGGCGTGCTGGTCGGCACCTTCAGCTCGATCCTGCTTGTGATCATCAGCCCAACGGTGTGGCCCGGAAACGACTCGGAGGGCGGAGCGTTCGGCTTCTACGACCTCGCGAACCCGGGGATCATCTCTGTTCCGCTCGGCTTCCTCGGCTGCTGGCTCGGCACCGTGCTGAGCGGGAAGGAGCGGATCGCCGAGCGCAGCTTCGACGAGCTCTACGTCCGCTCGGAGACCGGGCTCGGTGCCGAGGTTGGCACCGGGGTCGGGCTCACTGGGAGGCCGGCCGGGAAGGCGCCAGCATCCGCCATGTGAGCTGACTGCGACTCGGCTAGGGGGCGGCTCCCTCCCGCTCGCGCGGAGCTGGGCCGGTGTGCGGCCCTGCCCCATCGGGTACAACGCGGCTGAGGACGACAAGGAGGAAAGATGGAAGCCACCACCAAGCCCTCCGCGGAGCAGATCGAGCGCGAGATCGCCGAGCTCCTCGACCGGGAGACGTTCGAGCCGCCCGCCGACTTCCGCGAGAGGGCGCTGATCACGGACCAGTCGGTCTACGAGGAGGTCGCCCGCGATCCCGAAGCGTGGTGGGCAAAGCAGGCCGAGGCGCTCGACTGGTCCGAGCCCTGGGACACAGTGCTCGACGAGTCCGACGCTCCCTTCTACAAGTGGTTCACGGGCGGCAAGCTGAATGCCTCGTACAACGCGCTTGACCGCCACATCGAGGCGGGCCGCGGCGAGCGCGTGGCCTTCCACTGGCGCGGGGAGGAGGGCGAGGAGCGCGACGTGACCTACGCTGAGCTGCTCCGGGACACCAAGCGGCTCGCCAACGTGCTCAAGGAGCGCGGCGTCGGACCCGGTGACGTGGTCGGCATCTACCTGCCGATGATCCCCGAGGTCGCCGTGGCGATGCTCGCCTGCGCGCGCATCGGCGCGCCCCACAACGTCGTGTTCGGCGGATTCTCGCCGGACGCGGTGAAGGAGCGCATGGAGTTTTCCGAGGCAAAGGCGCTGATCACTGTCGACCAGGCTCGCCGCAAGGGCAAGGCAGCGGACATCAAGCCGGCGGTGGACGAGTTCCTCGACGACGTCCGCTCGATCGAAACCGTGATCGTGGTGCGCAACACCGGTTCCGACGTCTCGATGCAGGAGGGGCGCGACCTCTACTACGAGGAGGCTATAGAGGCGGCGTCCGAGGACTGCCCGGCCGAGCCGCTCGACGCCGAGCACCCTCTCTACGTCCTCTACACGAGCGGTTCCACAGCCAAGCCCAAGGGGATCCTTCACACCACCGCGGGCTACCTCACCGGCGTGGCGTGGACGACGAAGTACGTCTTCGACCTCAAGCCAGGGGACGACGTGTGGTGGTGCTCGGCCGACGTGGGCTGGGTCACCGGCCACTCCTACATCGTCTATGGGCCGCTAATGAACGGCGTGACGTCGGTCATGTACGAGGGCGCGCCGGACCACCCGCACAGGGGCATCTGGTGGGAGCTCTGCGAGCGTTACGGGGTGACTGTCTTCTACACCGCGCCGACGGCGATCCGGGCCTGCATCAAGTGGGGAGTCGAGCACCCGCAGAAGTACGACCTCTCCAACCTGCGCCTGCTCGGCACGGTGGGCGAGCCGATCAACCCGAAGGCCTGGCTCTGGTATTGGAAGGTCGTCGGTGGCGGCCGCTGTCCGATCGTCGACACCTGGTGGCAGACGGAGACCGGGCACATCATGATCTCGCCGCTGCCCGGCGTGACTCCGGCCAAGCCGGGGTCGGCGACGCGGCCCCTGCCCGGGGTCGACGCCGCGGTGCTTGACGAGGACGGCAACGAGCTGCAGCCAGGCGAGCAAGGCCTGCTGGCGCTGCGGCGGCCGTGGCCCGGCATGCTGCGCACCCTCGACAAGGACCCGGAGCGCTTCAAGGACACCTACTTCTCCCGATGGAATGAGACGACCTACTTCGTCGGTGACGCCGCCCGCAAGGACGAGGATGGCTACTTCTGGATCGTGGGACGCGTGGACGACGTCGTGAACGTCTCAGGCCACCGGCTCTCGACCGCGGAGGTCGAATCCGCCATCGTCTCCCACCGGAAGGTCGCCGAGGCGGCGGTGATCGGGCAGCAGGACGAGGACACCGGACAGGCGATCGCCGCCTTCGTGATCCTCGAGGGCGAGAACGACGAGGGCGATGAACGGCTCGAGCAGGAGATCCTCGAGCACGTGGCGCGCCGGATCGGCAAGCTCGCTCGGCCAAAGCGGATCATCTGGACCGCTGACGTTCCCAAGACGCGATCCGGCAAGATCATGCGCCGCCTGCTGCGCGACATCGCCGAGGGCCGCGAGCTGGGCGACGTGACCACTCTGCGCGAGCCGGGGGTGATGAAGGACCTCGAAGAGAAGTTCGCGGACGACGAGGGGTAGCTCCGGCGCGCGGAATACGCCGCGTGGACCACTCCAAGCGTGGCCTGAGTGAGGGCTATACTCGGCCGACTCCCGGGCCGTTAGCTCAGCTGGGAGAGCGCCGGCTCGACAAGCCGGAGGTCACTGGTTCGAGCCCAGTACGGCCCATCCCCGGAAGCCTGCTTGCAGAGCGGGTTTCTGCGTTCACGGGGCGGCCTCGACCGACTGGGCCGTCGCCGGCGATTCGGCGTCACTGCCAATGCTGGCAATTGACGAGCCCTCAACGAGCGCCCGCAGCGCCGCGTTCTCCGCGTCGTCGCGGCGCATCGCGTGCGCGTACACGGTCAGCGCCACCTTGGGGTCCGCCCAGCCGCCGTCCGCCATCAGACGGGGATCGGCTCGCCGCGCACGAACATGACACTCGCGAAGGTGCGGCGGAGCGCGTGTGGTGAGAGGTGGGGGAGGGGTGCCTGCCCAGCGTCCTCAAGCCGCTCGTTCGCCCGCTTCACCACGTTGCCCATGGTGCGGCGGACGTTGCTCTGAGCGTGCGGCTTGTCGCTCGCCGTGGCGAACACCAGCGCGTCTGAGTGCTAAACGCGTTGCGCATTTGCCTTGAGCGCGAGCAGCTCGTCGCGGAGCGCCGGCCGGATACGGATGCGACCGACGTACAGCAGCCGTCCGCGAGGTCCACGTCGCGCCACCTGAGCGCGAGGAACTCCGACAGCCGCATCCCGGAGACACGAACGTGGCGAACATCTCCCGCCGCGCCAAGTGCCGGTGGTCCGCCCGCGCCTCCCGGTCAAGCTCGCCCGCGGCGTCGAGCGGCGCCGCGATCTGGCGGGCGCTGTCTAGGTAGGACCGGGCGGGCCGGTCCACCTTGAGCTTGCGATTCCGGGTGTTGACGCGCATGGGGTTGCGGGCGATCAGCTCGCGTTCCTCCGCCACGTCGAGGATCTGGCCCAGCCTGACCAAGAGCTTGTTGATCGTCTCGTTCGACAGCGGCCGCAGCCGCGTCTCCCCACGGGCGTGCGCAACCCGGATCCGCGCGCGCTCCGCGAGCTTGAACTGCCGGAACCTATCAACCTCCGCGATCGTGATTTCCGACAGCCGGTAGTCCTTGAACTAGGGGAGCAGGTGGTCCCGCAGGTGCCACAGGTACGCCTCGGCGGTGGAGTCGCACAGCTCGGGTTTCTTCGCGGCGTACCACTCCGAGGCGAACTCGTGGAAGATCGGTTCTTCCGTCCGGACGGAAACTTCGACGGCCAGCGTGGGCGGGGACCAAAGCCCCCGCCTCACGTCCGCCAACGTGGTTCTGTAGCTCGGCCTCCGCCCGGTCACGGTCCCACCCGTCCTGCTCGGTGCCGAGAGCGACGAACCGCCGCTTGCCGTACGCGGTGAAGCGAAGCGCCCAGCCACCGTTCTTGGTCGGGATAACGGCTCCCGTAGCCGGGCGGGCCATCTAGTCCTCCTTGACGATCCGGTCGCAGCCCTGTGTGGACACGAGCCGGTTGATCGCCTTGTAAGCGCGGGCGTTACCTCGACCGTTCGCCCGTCGGGGTTCGCGGCCATGTGGGCCTCGTTCCACGCCTCCGTCAGTTCGGCGATCAGTCGGTGAGGCTCGGGCACCCGGTAGGTCCCGTTGTACGCGAGGAACTCGAGCGCGACGTTCGGGCTCCCGGTGCGGTAGACGTCCACCAGCACCGTGACGATCTCCGCGTCCCCGTAGACGATGCCGTCTCCGGTGCGGTCGAGCAGCCGCGCAACCTCGAACGCGTGCCTAGCTGTGACGCGCAAAGCGACCGGATTGTTCATCGGCTACCCGGGCAAGAATCCCGCAGGACGTCGGTTGAGCGAAGGGAGGACCAGATGGCGGATCGCGCAGACCGAGGAGGAATCGCCGGGATATCGCTCGGCGGGATCATCGTCATCGTCGGGATCGTCCTGATGATCGTGTGGAGCTTCTGGATCGGCTTGATCGTCGCGTTGGTCGGTCTGATCGCATTCGGCGGCTTCGCACGCGGCAAGTGGTACTGACCCGCGGAACGCTGCGCAGGTAGCTCCTCACCGCGATGGGGGAACGCCCCGCCGCTGTTGTTCCGCCACCGGTTCACGCGTCCGACGTTTCCCGCCCAGGATGCAGCTGGCCCCGCCGCGCGACGCGCGGATCGCAGTCCGCTTGCGCGCGTTCGCGAAAGCATCCGTGCCAGCACGGAGGACGACTGTTGCTGGCCCCGTTGCCCGGTAAGGCCACGCGGGTGTAGCGTCGAACGCAAACGGCGAGCGGCGAAGGAGCAAAGATGCGCAAAGCAAGACTGTGCGTGCCCATCATCTTGCTGGTCGTGGGCTGCTGCTTGGTGATTGGCGCCGGCCCGGCGCTCGCGAGCCACGTCAGCTGCGGCGACACCATCGCGGCTGACACGACGCTCGACAGCGACCTCGTCAACTGCCCGAACCACGGGATCGTGATCGGCGCAGACGACGTCACCCTCGATTTGAACGGCCACCTGGTCGACGGCGACGGCACCCCGGCTGCCGGCTGCGACCCCCAAAAGGAGCCGTGCGACTTCGGGCTGTTCAACGACGGCCACGACGGCGTCACCGTGATGCACGGCTCGGTACGGGAGTTCCAAACGGGGGTGCTGTTCGGCACCTTGACCGGGAGGGCCCGCCACAACCGCGTGCTGGGCGTTTCTGCGACCAGGAACCAATTCGCCGGCCTCGGGATCTTTTCCCAGGTCCGCAGCGTGGTCCGAAACAGCTCGGGAGATGGCTCGCTGGGCCGCAACGGGATGGGGCTGGCCTTGGGCGATTCGCATCACATCCGGATCGTGAACAACTCGTTCCGGCACAACGCCCACGTCGGCATGGAAACCTTCGAAAGCGACCGCTACTTGATCAAGGGGAACCTGTTCTCCCGCAACGACGAGGAGGCAATCCTCATGGGAGGGCGCGACAATCAAGTGACGCGCAACCGCCTCGTTCGGAACGGCAGCGGTATGTCGCTCTCCGGTAGGGGCAACGTGGTCGCCCATAACCGCATCTCCCGGGGCCACGACGGCATCCGAGTCGAGAACGGACGCGGCACCCTAGTCGCCGACAACCTCATCGTGGATACTCGCCGCTGGGGCATCACACTCGGAATTCACGAACCGTTCATCGGCGGTTCCCGCAACGTCGTCCACAGAAATATCGTCAGGCGGAGCCGCGTGGATGGGATCGTGGTCGTAAAGAAGGACCACCACAGCCTGCTGACGCACAACATCGTCATCGGATCGGGAGACGACGGCTTCGACATAGACAGCCGCACAACCACCGTGACCAGCAACCGGGCGAGGCGCAACGGTGACCTCGGCATCGAGGCCGTGTTCGGCGTGATCGACGGCGGCGGCAACCTCGCCAGCGGAAGCGGAAACCCACTCCAGTGCCTGAACCTCACATGCCACTAACGGCGTAACGACCAGCCGCCCCTCCGCGGAGACATCGCCCGTCACGCCCGGTAGCGACAGAATCGCCACCTACGCCGCCTCTCGAAATCGGCTGGCGGCCTCGCACGGCCCGCCCAGCTCGCGGCAATCCGGGCGGCGCGGGTTGAACTCCCCGCCCGACTAGTGCCGCGACGCAGCGCGTAACCGTGTTCGTCGGGGTCGGGTCCGGCAGCCCCGGAAACGGCGGGGGGACGCGCTCACCAGCAGACGGCTTGCCGTACAGCTGCGCCCGCCGCTTCCCGAAGTCCGACCGGTTGCACCGAAACGTGGTCCGGGTGGCGGCCGCCGTGCCGCATGTGTCCTAGGTCCCACCTGGCGCCCGGCGCGATCGGGCCGTCGCAACGCCAACAGCACACCCCGCCCGACTCGACTCGCAACCGCCACCGAGCCCGCTCCTCGCGATGACGGTGCCCATAGCGATCATTCCGTCCCCGCCGCGCCGGCACCTCAAGCACACCCGCCGAGCCCGCGGGGGGAAATTCTCCACTGGTAAGGGTGGTGGGGCTATGCATGGCTTCGAAGCCCCTCGCCCCTGGGCACAGCGTTGCTCCTAGCGGCGGGTTCCGCGTTTCTACGGCATTCGCGGCAGAGTGCGAGGCCGTTCACGGAGGCGATCAGCCGGCCGTGGCGCTGGCCGTGGCTGGCGCCGCAGTTGTCACGTTCCGCCGTTGGCGCGGGCGAGGGTGGCGGCGGCCTGCCGGTCGCGGCGGCTCTGGCGGAGCCGCCACCAGTCCGTTGAGGTCATAGCGCCCAGCGCGGGTCGCGGACGTTGAGCGACCCGCCGAGCCCGTAGTTGTTGCTCTGCGTGGCCACCTCGAGCGCGCTGCCGCCAAGGCCGGAGCTGGTACGGCTGGGCCGCGTCGGCCGCTGCCGGCGTGAGCGTTCGATCAGGTCGCACAGCTGCGACCGGACCGTCACGTCACGCTCCCAGCACGCCACGAACTTCTCGGGGTTGCGGGCGACGACCTCGTGGTCGACCGTCAGCCTGTCACGACCCGGATGCAGCGTCTTCAAAAACCGTCGCGGATAACTGTCGTGAGCGAGGGCTTGCCAGTACGTCCGCGTCCCGTGTTCCGTGGTCCCGGCAGTCAGCCGTGTAGCGTCCGCCAGGGGCGAGCCTTTACCACGGCTTCGCCAGGACGGCCCTGCCAGATTCGGTACTTGCGCTCACCAAGCACGCCCTTGATGCGGTGGAGGGCCGTCTCGAGCTTTGACGCCTCGAAGATGAGCCGAGGGATGCGTGCCGGAGGGGTCGTGTCGTCCTCGATGGGCGAGTGGAACTCGACGCCGAGCGCCGCGAGCTCCCGTTCTTCGTCGTCGGTCATGTCGGGCGGAGGGACCTCGACGAGATACGACGTCTTAAAGCCGTGCCTGTGGACGTTGTTGAGGTCGTCGGCTTTCAAGCCAGTGGCGCTGGTCACTATGGATGCGGCTTCGGCTCTATCGACGGCCCAGACGACAAAACGGCTCCGCCCCGGCTCGCCTTCACGGGCCGTGTTGCCCTCCCAGAACGCGCCTACGGCCTCGAGCGCAGTCCGCTGCTCGGCCGTTGCCACAGTCGGCATTTCGACTGTGAACTCGGGCATGGGGAAACGCTAATGCTGGGGGCGTATGCGGGCAAGTCAGTAGTGCACGCGCATTTAGGATCCTGACCGTTGTGCTCTCGCCCCTGCGTGTAGCCGTCCGGGTCTTGCGTCCAAAAGCAGCGCTGTGAGATAGTCGGCCGGGATCCGAACGTTCAGAGGAGACTCATGATGATAAGGCTGCCCCTAGCCGCAGCGGTCGCGGTCATCGTGCTGTTCGCGGCATCACCGGCGTCCGCGACGATCCATCCGATCGTCCCCTCGTTCGTGTGCTCTAGCGCCTCCTTCGACGTGGCAAACCCGCCGGGCCAGACCCCTGGGGCGAACCACTCGGATCAATCAACGCTGAGGGCGTTGCAGGCGACCGGTGTGCTCACGATTACGGAGAGCGGCCCAGTGCTCGATCTGACGCGGCCAGCGTCAAAGTTCACGACCTTCGATCCGGTCACCGAGACGGGGACATCGGATCACCCGTCGATTCAGCACTGCGCCGGCGCTCAGCCCTGATTGCCTTGCTTGTTCCGCTCCGCCTCGCCCTTAACGGGTGACGCGCTGAACAGGTCACCGATGTAGCGGCGCCCGTCGGGCGTACCCTCTTTCCGGGCCGGGTTTCCTCGTTTTGCATGAGGTTGCCGACGATCTCGTGTTCGGATCCGGCTTCACGAACGCAGCTGCCTTGTCGCGCCGTCTCCCTGCCGCGTACAAGGCGATAGACGATCTCCATGTTCTCTTGCGACATCGACTACTCCCGCAGCCCGGCGGCTTCGCGCGATAATCCGCCGACGTTCGCGATGCCCCTCTACAACTACCGGAGGTATCCGATGATCTGTTTCCTATCTGCCCGTCGCCTCAGGCCGGGCGCATATGACGACTTCCGCCGCGCCTGGGAGCCCGAGCGCTGGCCGCCGGAGGCCATTCGCGCCTACCACCTGCGCGGCGAGGACGACGAGAACCTCGTGGTCTCGTTCGGCTTCTACGAAGGCACGCTCGCCGATCGCGACCGCATCCGCGACGGGCACGGCGAAGACGAGGCGCGCCTCAGGCGGATTGGCGAGTATGTCGAGGAGATCGTCCTCGAAGGCGCGTTCGAGGTGATTGACGAGGTCGAACCGGCCAAGACAGGCTAG
>Ga0126304_10000743_pt1 | contig 14170 bp, 17 predicted proteins | sample Plot25_FD_92538 | JGI IMG/M metagenome (GOLD analysis project Ga0126304, IMG submission 92538) | Serpentine soil microbial communities from UC McLaughlin Reserve, CA, USA - Plot25 | ecosystem: Environmental > Terrestrial > Soil > Grasslands | place: USA: UC McLaughlin Reserve, Lake County... | reverse complement strand
GGTTCATATGCTATCCATAACCAATAATCTTGACCATTTATCTTTAGCATAGTTTCATCTACAAGTATTTCTTTGACTAAATGTCTGTTTACTTTGAATCTATCTCCTAGTTTTGAGTATTTCTGTACCCATTTCCAAATTGATACATGTGTTCTTTTAATAATTGGTTCAAGCGATTTGGATGCAAATCTATAGCTTCTAGAACTAAAATACAAGTACAAACCATAAGCAATCACAGCTGGGTTTGTCCTGGTATACTTCACTATGTCCATAAAATTATTAGGACAGACTCAGCTTTAGATGTACAATAAAATAGGGAAGTTAACAGAGCCAAGTGCATTAGCATAGACGTATAAAAGAGATATTACTTATTGTATAATAGCCTATCATCTCTTTACAGCTTCTACGTATTCCCGCCTTTCAGCAGCAACATTCATGATATCTGTTTTGCTTATTAATCCCAACAATTTTTTTCCTTCCTTATCAGATACAAAGACTTTTCCCATATGTCTTCGAGTCATTTGCGCTAGTGCTTCATCTGCCATTCTATTTGATTCCATAACAATTAAGCTATTTCTTGGAATCATTATTTTTTCTACGTTGATCTCTTGCCTCTTATATTCTGGTACGTCCATTACTTCTTTCAAGGTCACCATACCCAGAAGAATATCATCTTCTGCACTTAACACCGGAAATGCACTCTTCATATATTGATTGAAATAATTTTTCAATAATTCATCAACTTTGGTACCTTCTCTTACAGATATTACTCTAGTATTCATGATATCTTCTAGGCGCACTCCTGATAATACAGACGATATTTCCCGTTGGTAAAGATAGGACTGAGCTCCATTATTCAAAAACCATCCAATGAGAATCAACCAGAGTCCTCCTGTAAAAGACCCACCTAGCATAGAAAAGAATCCAAATGCCATAAATCCATAAGATATCCAAATACCAATTTTTACCGCAACTTTGGTAGCCTGATCATAATCTTTTTTCCATTTAACTAGTCCAGCACGCAGTATTCTGCCGCCATCAAGTGGAAAAGCAGGTATTAAGTTAAAAGATCCAAGAAGAATATTTACTATGGCAGCATAAAACAGCACACCTTTGGCCATCGTAATAGTTACGTTAAGTCCTCCTGCTGCCATATTGGTATCATTACCACTACTATTTACTTGTGACAACAAAATTCCCCACCAAACAGATGCAAATATGGCAGCCAATACGAAACTCGTTACCGGACCTACTACTGCTATTTTGAATTCTTTGCGAAAATCCTTCGTAATTTGTTCTTCTTCTTCAATATCTGAAACTCCTCCGAAAATAAATAGGACTATTTGTCGCACCTTAAGTCCATATCTTGTAGCAATTATTGAGTGTGCTAATTCATGTAACAAAACTGATATGAATAAAACTGCTGCTCCTATTGCTCCCATAACCCAGTATTCTATTGTATTCAGGCCTGGGTAAATTTGGGGCATAAAATATGTTGCAAGAGTCCATGTTATTAGGAAAAATACTACAATTAAAGTGAAATGTAAACGAATTGGTATTCCTTTAATTCTGACTACTTGCAGAGACATACTATTTCTTCCTTAATACCAGTAACCATTCTGTATATTTTGGTATTTGCATCTTCTTATCCACTGGCATCCATAGTGCCTTAATTTGGGTATACTTGAGACAAATGCATTACTAGGCACAAGTTTTGGTTCTCAGGGCAGCGCAGATAGACAATTTAATCGACCAGAGGGTGTAGGCGTTGATCCATACTCAGATACAGGACTTATTTATGCAGCAGATACAAGTAATACTCGTATACAGGTCTTCAAGCTCGAACAATAATATTCTACGTCATTCTTAAACAGCCAATGTCAATCTTTTAAATATGATATTTTTTAGTTAAGTGACATTGAAGTGCGGCCATTTAGGTAATAAACTAAACCTTTTCTTGATATTGGCAACCGTAGTAATGATGTACTTAGCCCATCAGAATTCAATAAACGCATATAGTCAATTGATGTCAACGATGAATAACAATACAGCAGAGCAGCATGCTGAGCATACACTAGATAACCTCATTATTTCAGAGCACATACCCTTGACAGGGCAATTGGCTTCTGGAGATTATATACTCCTTATGGACTTCACTCCATTTGTTACTAGTATCGAAGGGCACAGTCATCTTGCGCTAAAAGTTCCATGTAATGAAGATGGAAGTCCAAAAGCAACAATAGTAACAGGGACTGTTCCTAATCTGAATACTTTGAACATTGGAAATCATATCAACAATGGTACTCTTGACGGAAACAGTTTGAATTTGTCAGCTGAAGGAAAATCATGTTTGTATCACGCAGAGTTACCTAACAATATAAGCGACATTGCACTTGTTAATACATCAAATCAAACCTTAAACTTTGATAGGGATGGATATTCTTCTGTTACTGTGTCGGCTCATGGGACAGCGATTCAACATATGGCGGCGGCAAATCCAAACCAGACATCAGCAGCGCCATCATAAAATAATAAATGATCAAGAACAGTAATGTTATGGTAAAATGACCTACTCCAAGTATTGGAGTGATTTTGAGTCCAAGTATTGTGATTGTGGAAATGACGGCACCTACTATAAAGGCAGAATGGAAACCACCTTTTTTATATTCGCTAGAGTTTCAACCCGACTAGTAGCCGGAGCCACCATTTATACTTATAAATGAGGAGGAGAGTGGTATAAGCTACGGCTAACGAAAGCATCGTGAAATCAAGGCCCTGAACCAATGTCTTCCCAATTTCCCCTGACTTCACATTCTTGGAATGCAATGAAAACAGTCCGCATCAATTAGGAAACAAAGCATCTATGTTAATTATTCCTTACTTGTAAGCCGATATAATGGTTCATAAACTTGGTTAAATTAAAATACTGATGTCTGACATAATAATATTTAAGATAAAACATGACTTGCGAAGCACTTGTTATTGGGAGTGTTGCAGGATTGGCTTTGACAGCTACAGTCCTTTCATTCCGGGTGTTAACAGATAGGAAAGCGGCCGCAAGAAAAACCTGGAAGCTAAAAGAAGAAGGAAGGTTAATTCCAGATACTATCGCAGTCTAGAAGCCAACATTTTTTTTGTCAATTAAATAAAATATCCTGTCCTTATTGTTAATTTAACAATAAGAATTCATGCATATAGAAACTTGATGATTTTGGGTCTTCTTGTAATCGCTCTTGCTAGCCCTAATATACATATAGTACTCGTCTATGTGTATTTACCATGAGTTTTACAAGATTGTTAGCTACAATGGCTATCTCTGCTGCCTTACTGCTGACAGCGGTATGGGCTTTAGGAGACGATATGACAAAACAAAATGCAGCGGCCCAAATGAGGGGTACTAATGACACGGGTATGGCAACTGCTGGTAATATGACCTCCGGTATGTTCATGAAACCTGGTCAGAATATTACAAGCTCTATTAACTTGATGAATATAATACAACAAGCCATTGGGTCTAAAGTAAATGTAAGCTTGAGTGATGCTGCTACTACTGCTGAAGGTTCTATAGGTAATAACTCACATGCAGTAGCCGCACAGCTTGACCAACGCAATGGATATTTGGTTTACAATGTTATGGTGATAGACCCTAGCATGAATTTCAGCAAAGTAATAGTAGACCCGGGGAATGGAGAGGTATTGTTAACTGAGCAGATTTCAAAAGAAGAACATATGATGATGCACGGGATGGGAAAACAGCAGATGATGGGTCCAGGAATGATGATGGGTCATGAACAAGGCAGGGGAATGATGATGGGTCCAGGTCCAGGTCAAGGAATGATGGGTCCTGGCTAATAGTCGTACAGGTACATAAGAGTTCCCATCTCTTTTTTGAGTGCTTAACTAAGGCAGGAATTCAATAAACCAGCCTATAATGTGCAGGCACCACAAAGAAATGGTATGACCACAGTTTTAACCTTTAAAATGCATGTTGCTCATTTAATACACGCAATGCAAAGAAGCTTTAACGATTGGTGGAATACTGTGCCAAGTGACTTACAAAACAAAGCTCGCAAAGGTGATGAATCAAATAAGCCGTTGCTAAATCAAGTTAACTATGCACTTTTGCACCTTCATTTGGCTGGAAAACATGATGCCAAGCCATCTCATCAAGAACTCAAAGATTGGCTGCATAGTGGTCAAGTAGATGTTATCAGAATGAAGAAGTAACAACAAATAACTATCCATCATACTTTTTTCTTGTTACCAAATCACAATGGGTTAACCATCCTGTGCCTCATTCTCGCGTAAATAAAGAAATAGTAAATGAATTAGTGGTCGAATTCTTGCTCGACAATATTTTTAGTGGAAGTGACATTTACTTCATCAACCCTGAGTGATAGTTTATACCATTTGTTATTATGTTTGAATACATGTGTGGATGCTTTGTTGTTACTCATTCGTGGTCTATAACCATAAACTAGATCCGCTAATCGAGTTCGAAGTTTGTCTACTTGATATTCAGCTATAAACAGATTACCTACTATGTTTTCTAGGTCTAGGTCTCTTTTTTCTTCAGCCTGTTTCTCATTATCTCTAGTCTGCATTTTCGATATAAAGTCTGGTTCCTATTTTGTAATGAACTTCCCCGATGTAGTTCACTGTATCAACCACTGGCGATGACAGGTTTCCTCCACATACTGGGACTCCTAGTATATCTTCTTCTTTCTCCTCTATCTGTTGGATAAGATTTCTATCCATGGCTTCCTATTCATCTCTGCTAAATAATAAGAGCGATGCTAAAGTGTTCTAGTTTTGGATGCCAGCTTTTAGTTCCAGAACTTTCTATCAAAGGTTCCGTATCCTATCTTCTAAACAGAGTTTAACAATAATTAGAAATAAAGTTCTTTATACTATCAAATCAGCTATAGCTGCTACAAACGGCTAGAGAGAGATCTGCTACAATCAATGGCGTGTAGCAATCTTCTTGTATTGTTCGGCGTTTCAGCTCTTTGCTTTTCCCTTCATTTATTAATACAAACTGGAGCTACAGCATTACACAAAGTAATTCTTTGTGTGTGCTGTGCTATTTTTTATGATGTGCCAACTACTGGGATCACTTTGACTTTTGGTCGTCCTCTATTTGTTTGGTTCTCCTTGCTAGCAGTGCAATTTCTGAGCCAGCCTTTGACACTGCTATTTAGGTGATCTGTTAAATTAACCTTATCGGTTTATTTATTCCTCCTTAGATCGCAGCCGGACTTGATCAAGAAGCTTATCTTATCATTCATTTTATGACAAGAACAGGACATAGTGCATAAGTTACCAATCCTGAAGCAACACTTCCAAGCAACATTTTCTTAATGCCCGATCGGCCTGTAGTACCCACTACAATCAAATTGATATTTTGTTCTTCAGCATAATCCAATATTGTACTTAATACGGATCTCTTGGCCACAATAAACTCTGTTCTAAATTGAATTTCATTCTTATTTGCTGCTGCCTTAATTTTATCAAACCATTTTTTCGCCTCATCTTCAGCTAGCAATATGATTTCCCTTATTGTCAAAGGGGGACTTTCTATTCCTGGAGAAGAATATATATACCCAATATCGGAAGTCAAAATGTTAGTAGCAATTAGCTCTGCATTATATATCTTGGCGATAGAAATAGCATATTCTGCCGCTTTCATAGATTTCTCTGAACCATCAATACCAACCACTATTTTTGAGAATCCTATTACCATACCAGTATCAATATTATTGGTCTATTCCTCCTCTTCTTCTTCTTAATATATAAAAAATTTGCTATAAACTTGATGTATATGATGGAGACCGATATGACTTCGCTACCTAAGAGGATCCTGGCCTAGAGTAGTGCAGGATTAATTGCTGATATATTCAGTAATTCCGCATAAGTGCATTTTCTTATAAAGCAGTTATGAAAATTAAATTTAAGGTTAGAATACAAAAACGCATAATTTTGTCTACGACCTAATATTAAATAACGATATATATGAAAACAGTTGATTTACTGATGAAATAATATGTCTTTTTCCTCCTCTTCTAAAGAGATGCCACTAAGGCAGCATATAGAGGAACTGCGCTCAAGAATTCTCCATATAGTAATTTCTATTATCATTGTTACTGTTTTCTCTATGAGCTTCGGAATAAAGCCTTTAGAGTTGGGGGGCACCATTTTAGTTTATTACCCTTATCCTGATCCCTTTCATAATGTTGCTATTGGGATTACTAAATATATGCAGGAAACATTGCTCCCACCAGAAGTAAAACTAATTCAGACAGCTCCCGGCCAAGCATTCTTTTCCCAAATATACGTTTCTATATTGATTGGCGTTATAGGTTCCATGCCAATAATCGCTAAGGAAATATTTGGTTTCATTTCACCGGCCATAGAAAATAAAACGAAAATTGGTATTCTGAATATATTTTTACCAACAATATTTTTATTTATTACTGGCATCATATTTTCGTACGTATTAGTAATTCCGTTTGTGCTTGATTTTCTATATAACTATGGTCAGGCCATCGGTGTTGAAACATTTCTAAATATAGATAATTTTATCTCTTTTGTTCTGCAGTTTTTTTTGGGATTTGGTATTGCCTTTGAACTTCCCATGGTTATGTATGCTATTGCATTAACTGGAACAGTTGATGCCGTATTTTGGAGAAATAACTTTAGATATGCGATTCTTGTGTTTGTAATTTTTGGAGCTCTAATAACTCCAGATGGTAGTGGCATTACTATGTGGTTTGTAACACTGCCTATGCTATTGCTTTATGTTATAGGGATGGTTGTAATTGAAAGAAAGGAAAAAGAGAACTTGGAGAGTTTATAAACCTTATTTCTATAGTATTAAGATATAACAAACAAATAAACTTCACAACCTACATCTGTAAAGTATACCCCACCCTAGTATTACCGTGTCTACCTATAATTCTCTAAACTCACATACAAATATTGTCGCTAAAACCAATATTTTAACTCTAAATTAAGCCGCCTCAAATTAATAATGTATTAATGCACTAAATTCACATAAAGAGTGGCTCACGATGGATCAAAAATAGTGTACATGGATCAAGCTGATGTGCGCTCCTTGGTGACGGAGGTGCTTATATAGGTGACAATGTTGAGTAACGTATAACACAAAATCCATCTATCGTATACCAAAAATAGGTTTTAGGTTCTGTGTTCTCTTGTGCGATGCTCTATTAGATCTGCCTCATTCTTAAATTTGTTTCCACATTTGTCACATTTGAATTTTTTACCGAAAATGTTGAACTTCATTTGATTTCTATATATATCTGGCATTAATGCCTTTTATTAATTTCACTGACTCTCATTAACTTTTAACCAATTATTTCATACAAATCTAGTAACTTTTGTCAGCAGATCTTCTTCAATCCCTTTGGGCCTATTGCAGATAATGATTGATGCTCAATATTTTACCATGAATCGACTTACACATGTTTATACTTGGCTAAGTAAGGAGGAGACATAGGAAAATTACTATATGTAAAATGCACCATATACAGCGTGCGCATAATATGAGGTATAATATAGCAAAACGCTTGAGTTCAGGTGCATTTGGGACAGTATATGGAGTAATAGGAGAAGACAATAACAAGTATGCGCTAAAAGAATTAAAGAACTTTGATAAAACTAACAAGGGACGTTTTGAAAGAGAAATCAAAATCCTATCACAACTAAATCATCGGAATATTGTTAAAATAATTCAATGGAATATCGGAGGCGATCCTCCAAATTTCATCCCTTACTATGTAATGGAATATCTTAGTGGAGGTTCTCTTAGACAACAACAACATATGGAAGAAATGTTTAGTCATGGATATGTTTTTGGAAGAAAGTGGACGATCAATCGAATAATTTTGCCTGTATGTAATGCCTTAGCGCAGGCGCATACTGAGAGCATATATCACAGGGATCTTAAGCCAGACAATATCATGTATACAAACAGTAGCAGATCTGAAATAAAAATTACTGACTGGGGACTTGGAAAAGATGTCAACAGAGAATCAATAGCTCTAACTGCTGCCATAGGTGAACTAGGAGGAACACCATAAAAAAATGCACACCTGGCACCAGGCTACTGTGAAGCAGAGCAATGGTTTACTTTAGAAGATATTATTGATGGTCGAGTTGATATCTTTTCTCTCGGAGTAATATTTTACGAGATGATGACTGGAAAAAGACCTGTAGTTTTTGATGAGAGTGATATCATGATGAAGAAGAAAATGCGAATTGACCTACCTTCAAAATATCATCCAACAATTTCTCCCAAGCTAGATCATTGTATTTTGAAAATGATTGATATAAAACCTGAAAATCGATTTCAATCAGTATGGGACGTAATTTCTGAAATCGAAATTCTGCCTGATAATTATTGATAGTGACACAGTTCCACAGCGATCTGGTTCATTGAATAATTGTTAAAATACCATATTCAGCTTTTCGTTTCCCTTTTTATCTTTTATAATTTATAATTTACTAATATGACTATTACTACTGACATAGTAGGTGCGGGTCCTGACTTGGATTTCACTTAATACCATGATTATTCTCCGAGTCTATATCTTCAATACTTATTACCTTCTAACAGCTAACAATAAATCTCAAAATGGGGAGAACAATTCCATCATTCAGAATAGCCAGTGTAATGGAAAAGGAAGAGTGGAAGTATTTTCGTAAGGCGCTGGACAAAAAAGATAGAAAGATATTCGATGATATGTTTGACATCTCCATTTTATACAATTCTGCAGGTGCCTATTCTGCAAAATATGTAAGAATATATCCTATCTTCATGTCAATTATATTTCATCATTATAAACAACTTGCAGAAATGTCTGAACAAATGAAGCAAGTAAGAAAATAAATGATGTAGAGATTACAATACCTGTAGACCAATATGGACAAAATGTTACATGGACATATTTGTATATATGTCGATGGGTATATCAATAGATACAAGTAAATTGCTTACCCTTGATTTACTGCCAAATGGTTTTGGTCAAAAAGTTAAACTCTAGTAATACTGGTTTAGCAAATTATTCCAGCAGTAAGGTTGCAGCGGTTAGTAAATAACCATAATAATATTGAAACAATGAAGTATACCGTATTCGTTAAATTCGATAGAGATGATAAAATTGAGATAAAGGAAAATGAGATAACAATATCATTAAAGTCCAAACCAGAAAGGGGCAGGGCAAATAGAGAACTCATATAAAGGTTAGCAGGCCATTTCAGAGTATCTGGGGATAAAATACATATAATTACTGGATTAAATTCAACTAAAAAATTGGTTGAGGTCCTGAGTTAGAGTTTTTGGAAGGAGTATCTATCGTGTTCTATCAATGATAAAGATAGAGATAGGGAATCAGAACAAGAAGGACCAGAGACAGAAGCGAAAAATACTAGCGGAATATTTCAGGTAATACCATCAAACTAATTAAAATTAATCTCTTGAATACTTAATTATCTTTGTTGATTTCAGCTTCGATGGCAACTCTCAAATCATCGTCATTCTTATCCGTGTAATCAATTCCCAATGTGTCAGCTATTGCTTCTAGTTTTTCCCTATTTGCCCCAGATGTCTGCTGATTTTTAATCTGTTGAAGTTCTCTTTTCGCCTCAATTTTAGCTTTCTCAAATTCTGCGGACGCCTTACCAAATGACCTAGCCAGCTGAGGAATTTTCTTAACGCCGAAGAACAATACCACAATTATAACAATAATGAATATCCATTCAAAGCCACCAGCTCCAAATATCTGCATTACGAGATCAGGTAACAAGACGCTCCATGCACTCCAGATATATGTAATATGTATTTATATGAATTTAAGTGTATATAATGCATACTTGTGTCAGACCAGCAATATCTTCTACTAAAGAAAGAGAAAAAAGAAAATGATTAATGGTATTCTCTTTTTGACATAAAGTTTAGCAACATCAAAGAAGGACTACATACTTGCTATGCGATCGGAAAGATTAGCAAAAAATACCGAAAAAAGTCTTAGATGAACTAATAGAGCTAATAGTGGACATTGAACACCTTTCAGGCCTGTAGAACAGTTGTTGTTATTAGATACAGGAAGAGATAATACAAAATTATACACATGCTTGGACGCAACTATTTAAAGATCCGCACTAACGGGCCGTTTGGTGTATATATCACCGTTATATAAACGGCATAGGGTTTAAATAGATTCAATATAACTTGAAGTTCAGTGAATTAGATGCCAGTCGCAATACTTCCGGATATTAGCGAACAACACTGCATTGGCTGTGCTCTCTGTGTAGAGATTTGTACTGCTCTTGGCCCAGATGTACTAAGAGTGAAGCCAGTGGAAGGTTGGAAAAGGGGTAAAGCATTTGTCTTTTATCCAGAAAGATGCATCTCTGATGGAGCTTGCATCGGAGTCTGCCCAACTAAGGCAATTTTCTGGATGAGACCAATGGATTATACACCAGGCCAGCCAATTCCATTAAAGAAGAATGCAGTATTTACTAAGGGCTGGGAAGAAGGTTAATTCTTCAATCGCAGATCCTAAAAAATTTTCTCTTTTTTTAATTTTTGCAATTACTCCTGTCACTATTTTACCTAGGTTTAGGCTAGATAGAAGGGGCTGCATTAATAATATATATTAAATAAATATTCCAGATTAAACATAATGCCTTTTAGTCACAATGAACCACTGGATGAATTAAATCTAAAGATAATCGATATGCTGCGTAAGGACTCGTCGGTACCTTTCGTTGAAGTGGCAAGGCAGATAGATGTCTCTGATGCAACTATACACAATAGAGTTCAGAGGTTAATAGCTGCAGGAATTATCAACAAGTTTACGATTTCTGTAGATAATAACCGCCTTGGTTACAGTCACCTAGCATATATGGGCATAAATATTGAATGTGGTTTTATAGACGAAATTACGAATAATCTTTGTAACATAGACGAAGTTTTAGAGGTCCATGAAATGCATGGTATATTTGATTTATTTATAAAAATACGAGCTAAAGATTTAGAACAATTAAGAGACATAGTTCAAAATAAGATCTGTAAACTTCCCCATATTCTAGAAACAGAGTTGATGACAGTTTTAAAAACTGGAAAGGAAGAACATTTGGCATTGTCTTCCTTGAGAAAAGATAGGTTAGTAAGACTAAATTACTAGGTTAATTCATGGAGACACATGTGAAGATGAATAATTGCATAAACGGATGCCTTTTGCATCCTTTGCTTTCATGACATGGAATAATATTTGAATAGCACAATAGCCTATTTAACAAAGGCTATGTTAGTGAGTGATATCCTTAATTAGTAACAGTCGAGCCTCTATTTTTGCTTTTCTTCCTCTGGCGGTTTCACATTTTTGAAGTTCAGAAATAGTGCTATATCATATGCAACCTTTAGTACCCCTCCAATAACAAAAGGAGCAGATAAACTAATGGAGTGGATGAGAATTCCTACTAATGAAGGACTGATCGCTTGGGTAATATTTCTTGAAATATTTGTTAGACCAGCAGCTGAGGTTCTTTCTTCTTCTCTTACAACAGCTACAATATAGGATTGTCTTGTGGGTACATCCATTTGAGATAAAGCCATTCTCAACAGATAAAGTATTACAGCTAATGGAAGGGTTGGAGCAAATGCAACACCTATAATGAGAATATTTGCTGGGATGTGAGTAAACACCATTGTATTTATTAAACCGATTTTGTCAGCAATTTTTGCAGCTGCTATATACGAAAAGGCTGTGAGAACGCCAGCTACTGAAAAGATATATGATAATGTAGTTAAATCAGCTCCAAACCTTGTGAAGAACCAAAATGAAACAATACTTTGAATAACAAAGCCGCCAGCAAAGGAATCAACTGCAAAAAGCCCAGATAATCTTAGAACTATACCTTTTGATTGAGGCGAAAGAGAAAATCTTCTTACTGTCAAGAGATTTGAATCATTCTTCTTGTCTTCTTCTCCTTTATCTTTTTGTACCTCTATTTTGTGAGACAACAATTGGTAAATTCCTATTAGAACAATACCTAACAAGCTGTACAGAACGAAAAGTAACTTTATGGAATCGATTTGATTTAACATGATATTGAAATACTGTAGCTGTTGTTGAAGAATTTCTGGTAAACCAGAAAGGAGAACACCAATAGCCATTGCAAGAGTTCCAGCCATATTATAAATTGCAAAAATCGTATTTCTTTTCCTGATATTATTTAATGTCTGAGGGAGTATGGCTTGTTCAATTGTAAGAAAAGCACCAGTTTCAGCCCCAGTTATATTAATTGTGCCAATAAATGCAGCTATAATCAATACAATATAGTTTTCTGAAACTGCAAAAATGAGACCAGAGACAGACATTAATGCTGCGTAAATTAATAGGAATTTCCTTCTGCCTATTTTATCTGCATAAAAGCTAGCTATTAGCGTAAAAATTACACTATTTAATAGAGTAGTTGTAAGTATTAACCCAATTAAAAACTCATCAAATCCAATTAACTTTAGGTAAATAGCAAGAATAACGCTCAGAAATCCATATGCAAACGTCCTCACTATCTTAGCAACTAAGAGTAATTTCCCGTCTCTTGTAAGCCAATCAAATAATAATGAAGTCATCCTTGACAAATTTGTCTTCTGTGCTACACAACTTATTTAGCTATGGATCTGCTGTTAGAATATAGCTAGCAGTACAAATAAAGACTCTCGTGTCCTGAAAACCATTCAAGGCTCCAAGGACAGCCTATAAGAAGGACCTTTCAAGTTTTGGTTTAGGTGCAAACAAATCCCATAAAATATAACATCTAGTCCTTGCGTAATTATTATTTCATTTTATCGTCTATAATTGCTACCTATGTCAAATGCAGTCTGCCTCACGAGAATGCTTGGGAAGTCCAAACAAACTTCTGACGAATTGGCGACCAGTAGTATCTTAAGTAGTTTATATATAGTAGCTATTTATATTCAATTCTATCCTAGGATAACTCTTATCTATCACATAGAAGATTATTAGTGATATGACTTCAAGAAAAGAAGAGCGAATGGATGAGGAGATAACATCCGATTTATCTCCGGAAAATCAGCAACGAGAAATCAGAGAAGCTATAGTAGATGCATTTAATGAGGCTAAAGATAATACTCAGAGGATTGTAAAGGAATCCAAAAAAGAGATTCCAAGTTTTATAAAAGCTGTCAATGAATACCAGGAGAAAACATTCGAAGCTGCTAGAGAAATAGCAGAGAGTAATATAGATTCACAAAAAGAAATTATTAATCTGTTTCAACAATCAGCATGGATATCAAGGTTAAGAGAAAATACGTATAAAATTCTCTGGCCAAACTGGATCTCTTCAAAATCGATTTCAGAACCATATACGAAAATGATTAGTTTTTATATAGACAACATGATTAATGAGGTAAGATTATCAAATAACATGCTGTCTACTAGTATGGAAGTTTACAAGTCATCTACGCAACAAGTAAAAAATAATGTAAATGTATTCTCTAGAATAGCTGTCGATAATGCAAAAACATTTGAAAAGGCAATGAAACGATTTAATGAACTGCAACCAAGAGGCTCTACAGAAAAGGGGATTCACAAACCACAGCAATAAATACTGCTCTCTAGCAATATAATCACCGCAAAGCGATTTAGTATAGATTACCTCTATACTTCAGCCACTGCTGTGCTCTTTTCTTGATTAGCTGTCTATCAACTATAGTATAGGCCATTTCGTAGAAGCCAACAGTATTTTTCTGGGATTGCAAATCAATCCATCTTATACTTTCTGCAAGCTTCGTATCATCGCCTGATTTCAGAATCAAATCATCTACAATTTTTATGAACAGTTTCGGAATGTCTTTTTTATTCACCCCTGCTAATCAATGAAAATTAATTTTAAATGGGAATGTGAATGGTATTGACAGAATGCTCATCATGTATTTACAACACAAAGCGGCGTACTCTTTTGGAGGGCGAAATTCGTGTACCGGAAACATTTCAGGTTCTCTGTCGGTTTATGCCCCTAGCTTTATGCCCTTAGGGGCATTATTGTCAGCAGTCGTGTATATTTGAATAGAAGAATCCAAACCAATTCTGGCTTAACATGCAATTATTTGTTCCTTGAT
>Ga0126304_10000741_pt1 | contig 14186 bp, 7 predicted proteins | sample Plot25_FD_92538 | JGI IMG/M metagenome (GOLD analysis project Ga0126304, IMG submission 92538) | Serpentine soil microbial communities from UC McLaughlin Reserve, CA, USA - Plot25 | ecosystem: Environmental > Terrestrial > Soil > Grasslands | place: USA: UC McLaughlin Reserve, Lake County... | reverse complement strand
GCTCCGCTTTTATCTTCACGCGCAAGTACAACCGCATCGCTGACGAGCTCACTCTGTTGTAGTACTTCCTCGATTTCACCAAGCTCAATACGAAATCCACGGATCTTCACCTGGTTATCCAGCCGGCCCTGGTAGTCTATATTACCATCAGGTAGCCACCTGCCCAAATCACCGGTTCGGTACAGGCGGGCATTAGGATCATTACTGAATGGATGGGAAACGAACTTCTCTGCAGTAAGTTCTGGTCTGTTTAAATAGCCTCTCGCCAATCCCGCCCCGGCAATACATATTTCGCCCGTTACTCCAACGGGTACAATTTCCATTTGCCTATTTACAATGAACACCTGAGTATTGCCAATAGGACGACCTATTAATATAGTACCGTGATTTTTCAATCTATAAACAGTGCTGTATGTTGTGTCCTCAGTTGGGCCGTATAGATTTCTGATTTCAATTTTTTCCGCATCCAGTTCGTGATGTACATGAAAGGGAATGGATTCACCGGCCATATTCATCACACTGATATTACTAAGGTCGGTTCCCTCTTTTAATAAATGTTGTACTACAGTTGGTACGCTGTTAGTTAAAACATTTGTATCTCCTGGCAGATACCGGTCGATATGTGAGCCATTCTCAAGGATTCTTATTGGTTTGCCGATACTCAACGGAAAGAATATTTCGTAAACCGACAGATCAAAGCAGATTGATGTGCCGGCATACACGATGTCGAAACGACTGGCTGCAAATTCCTGCTGGCACCAGCGAATAAAAGAACTGGCATTCCTGTGCTCTATCATCGTTCCCTTCGGCCTCCCTGTTGAGCCAGATGTATAGATAACATAAGCAAGCTGATTCAACTGGATTGGCACTTGCAAATTGTCTGCATCCAGTTGGCTGATCGTTGACCATTCGGTATCCAATTCGATCACGTCAATCCCCTCTAATGCCGGCAAACTCGATCGACTTTTACTGCTGCTAATAACCGTCTTCCCATTTGTATCAGTCAACATGTATTTTATGCGATCTTCAGGATATGACGGATCAATAGGAACATAAGTCGCTCCAGCCTTCAATATTGCCAACAAGCCAACGATCATTTCATTTGAACGCTCAATACATATTGGCACGAGCGTTTCATCGGTAACTCCACGATTGAGCAGGTGACGGGCAAGCTGATTCGAACTTTCATTCAGTTCTTTGTATGTGAGTTGATCGTTTTCAAAAATCGAAGCTACTGCTGTTGGGGTGACTGCTACCTGGTCTTCAAAAAGATCAACGATGGTTTTATTTTGTAGATATTTTACAGTCGCGTTGTTGAAACTTTGAATCAATCTATATTCAACCGGAGGAATAATATCAATGCTTCTAATATTTTTTTCAAGAGATCCAGCAAACTGCTGTAATATGAAAAGTATTCTTTCAACCAGTAACTCTATCTCTGCATGATTAAAATAATCATACTGGAAGTGTACCTGAAGTTGTAGTGGTTGGTTGGAACCATAATCCTGCCATGATATTTGCAGAGGCTCAACTTCGAATTCATTCAGTAACCGGCAAACGGTCGCCTGGATGCCCTGTCCAAAGTTGATATCGAAGTTCAGCAATTCATAGTTAACCATTATCTCACATAAATAACCTTCCGAAGAATGAATCTTCAATTGACGACTCAAATCCCCGATAAGGTAATGCTGATGTCTATAATCTCTTTTTTGTGTGTGGATGATGTCCTTTATAAAATGGTCTAATTGCACATCTTTGTCAAAACTGCCCTTAAAAGGCAGAATTCCTGCAAACATTCCAATTGTCCTACGCAACTGCCTGGATACTCTTTTGTGAACAGGCGTGCCAATGATAAACTCAGATTGCCCAGAAGTTTTTCCAAAGTAAATGAGCAGTGCCGCAATGGTCAACTGCTGTAAGCCTGCTTTAGTTATAAGCTGGATTTGTTCGAGGCGGTTTCTTTCATTCTCACTAAACTGTAGTGTGTAAGTGGAACTTTTTTTACCAGAAGGACGCTGAAACAAATTTTTTTTCTGGAGGAACTTGCTAGGCTTTTGAGTTATTTTCTCGTTCCAATACCTGGCATGAGATTGATAGTCCTCTGACTTGTAGTAATCGGCTGCCCTGGCTGATTCTTGGCGATAGGAAGGATATTCGAAATTTTCGTCAGTTCCTGCAACCAGTGATTTGTATTTGAGTGATACATACTGGGCCCATGCAATGAAACCATTGCCATCGATAATCAAATGATGGTATCGCCCGAATGCCCAATACTCGTCTGATGAAATTTTGATTAGGAAATGTTCGAATAGAAGATTGTCTTTATGAATTATAAAGGCAGTATTAAACCTGCTTTGCATAAAGGCCTTCGCCTCGTCTTCTGGATTTTGCCGGTGGCTGACATCGAGCTCCGGCATATCACATCTTTGGTAGTCTTCTTCATAGTAACAGGGAGATTCGGACATATCCGCATCAAACCTCATCCTGAAAACATCGAAGACTTTGGGAGCAGTACCGACTGCTGCCCTAAACTTCTCTTGGTCAAGCGGGCCCTTTAGCTTTATATATCCGCCAATATTGTAGTGCGGACTTTCAACATTTAATAGTTGATCCGTATATACGTCCCATTGGGCGGGATGTAAAGCGAAGGTTAACTGCTGCATGGGTCTACGAATAGGGTAAGCACAAAAGCAATAGCCAGTTCTCCAGCTATTGCATAACTATAGCATTGTCAGATTGCTTTTCGTATAATATTTCTTTTTCTCCGTACAATCTTTCGGCAATCATTCCCCTGTCTTCACACAGTTTTACAAGCTTGTTCGACTGAACAATTGGGTTCGAATCGTCGGTATACTTGATACTGCTGATGAACTCCAGCCAGGGTTCCTGGCCCATTGCATATACATAAAGTTCTTTGGGATTGAAGATATCAACCAGTGACAGACCTTTGGCACAATCTGATCCAGCGAGTCTCCTGCTGCCATCCATATCTCTTGCTAATTTCTTAGTCATCAACGGACCATACAGCCACGACAATGGAGCGCCATCGCATTCCATACCGATAAAGAGAACGTCTACATTACCGATCTGTTTGTGTATATGTTTGTATAGGGCGGCCTCACTGATCCTTGAATCGGCAAGGAAGATGAGTTTGAACTGACCGATCTGAACAAAATAACATGCTTTTGTCAGGATGCTTAAATCACTATGCTCGCCCATGAATGGAAGTCCCGTGATAATGGCGTCTTCAAAACGAATTGTTTCCATTTCATCTACAGAAATCACATTGTTGAAACCAACATTATTAAACATCAATTTCAGATCCGGATCTTCCAGTTTACCACTGTTTGTTCTTGGCACGATCAGGTTCTTCATTTTATGTCTGAGCGGCAGCAAGGTTTCAAACAAAATATGATCCTGGTGGTTATGGGTAATCAATACATAATCGATCGTATCCGGCAAATCACCATCAGAGAAATGTTCAACGCTAGACTCATATCCGTAATAGCTTACAACCGGGTCAACGAGAATGCTGATGTCCTTTGTTTCAATAAGGATACAGGCATGTCCGAAATATCTCATTCGAATTTTATCGCCGGTATATTTTTGATATGTTGGAGGTGGTGTCTCCGTAAAGAACGTCTCAAATAGAGCTTCCCTGGATGCAGGAATACCCAACATCGCTTTGATAAATCCAAGTGTTTGAGGAGCTCTCTTCATTTTTGCCAACTCATCGATTCCCGGATGATCAAATGGAATCTCGAGATGAAGAACATCTTTTTCTTCCAGTCGTGGAGTACTCAAACAGAATGGACGCTCGTCGTTGTTGGTAACCCATAAAGCGATGCTCTGCATATCCTTCTTATAATACTCGCTATTATATAGCAGCGATTCAAAAAATCTGAAGCCAGGATTATTATGACGATCATAATACAATTCAACATATCCTTTCAGAATTGGTGGCACTTTTTCATAAACAGCTTCCAGACCAAATCCTTTGGCTTCTGTTGCCAATAGCTTATCCAAATCCTTAATTGCTTTCGCAAACTGAATGATTCTATCCTGCTTTTGAAAAGTTTGTTGTTGCAATTCTTTAACCTCTTCAACTCGTCCCCCACCGAAATCCATGAATGGACCGCCGCGCATTTTCGAATTAAGCACCGCCTCCGCGTGAATGGAAGGAGCGGAAAGATATGAGTCGATAATTGTTAAATGTCTTCCCACAATATTCATTGCTGCTGTAGCAGGTGAAACAAGATGACTCCACGCATACCATTTGTCGACCAGCGGTTCCAGCACAACATTTGGTTTCAAATACATTTTCTTGTCAGTCATAATTGATAAGCTTTGTTATGAACAGATAATTTTTTAGATATAATGTCAACAATTACCCGGGGATATTTAAAGATGAAAAAATGCTTACCTGGGATTTGCCTGAAGTCAACTGCATAATCAGATTCCTTCTGCCATAACTGAATATCCTCACTCGTCATTTCCTCATCCGTTCCCGTTATCACGGTAAATGGAATATTTAATGGAGGTTGATCCTGGTATTTATAGGTCTCGCACGTTTTAAAATCTGCCCGTAAAATTGGTTCGATATAACTTAAGAGGTCGTCATTCTGCAAGATCTCATCGGGAATGCCATCGAGATTTTTAAGCTCCTCGATAAATTCATCCTTGGGCAGTAGGTGCCTGTTCTTAGCAGATCTTGCCGCAGATGAAGGACCGCAGGTGCCCGTAATGAATAAGTGAAGCGGTGGCTTATGATTATTTTCAATAAGTTTTCGTGCTACCAGGTATCCGATTAAACCGCCCATGCTGTGCCCGTATATGGCGTAATCAGTGTCGCTCGCATTTTTCCTGATCTGGTTATACAAATCATCTACAAGCAAGTCCGCATCAGCGATCAGTAACTCTTTCATTCTTGCTCCTCTTCCCGGGTATTCGAGGGGAATAATGTTCAGAAACGAAGGAGCTTTTTCATTATACTTTTGATACGAGTATTTGTTCCCGCCTGCAAATGGTAAACAATAAAGATTGATTGTTGCTTTCATTAATTTCCTTTAGAATGGTTTCACATATCAGGCACTGCACAATAAACAGCCTTCAGGCATTGGTGATACTAAACTAACCTTTCGATTAGAAACAGTATCCTACCGGTGTTCGATTTACTAATTACCTGTAGTCAGCGAACTGTTTTTCAATAAGTGGATGATAATGAAAAAACACACAGCCACGTGGGTATTGGATGATGTGACCTACCAATCAAACTCAAATCCTGATGAAAATGGGCAGCCAATGGTTATAACAGGTATGGATTAGTAGACAGTATTTTTCAAATACGGGTTGAAAGTAAAATATTAATGGAATAATTCAAAATAAAACGCCAAAAATCCCACTTTTAGGGGATTTCAAAATTCACTTGTAAAACCAACAAACTTAAATAATTATACAGAAGGCGGGACCAAAAATGCATGTTAAAACGAAGTACCAATTTCATTTGATATGAGGCCTTGATTTTTGGTGCTCAACCCGTCTCTACTATAGCCGGGCCAGATCAACAAAATCCAGGTTTATCCGAGGGTTCTCGTGATCTGTTGCGAGGCTTGTGCAGTAGCCCTCATCTATCTGGAGCTCTTTTAAATGCCATTTGGTGTCATAGAAAGCAGTATTCTTCGTGATGATTATATCGTTCAGGGGAATGGATAACCCCCTTCCGTCAGCCTTGATAATACTTTCCTTTATCGCCCAGAAAGTGAAAAATGCCTTCAGGGGATTGGATGATTCTCTAATTGACTGCCACTGGTCCCTGCTCATGAGGTCGGTAAAGTCGGAAAAGTCGACCGGTTTTATTTCCTCGATATCTATACCGACCCTGCTTCCATCGGCAACAGCGCACAATATATATTCGCCCGAGTGAGAAATATTGAAGTCCACGGTTCCTGGTAGGAAAGGTCGGGCAAACTCCGTATAATGCAGGTTTACGAGAGAGATATCATCATAACCGCATTTTTCAAGTCCTCTAAGTAGTAGTATTTTGCTGTATAAATTCGAGGCTCGGTCCTGCCACCTTTTATACCTAAAATGTTTCTCGCGGAGCGCGTCCGGCAGAACAATGAGAGATCGTTTATACACCTCTTCCGGTATATCCTGCGAGATCTTCGCATATAAAATATGGATCAACTTTTCCTCTGCCATCATTAAATATAAAATGTTTCCATCCCGGATGTAGTACATCCAATTATTATCTGCGCTCCTCTGTGCCTCCCGCCATGTCCCACTGTAGTTAGAAAAACCAATCGAGATGCTTCTTTATTTTGTTGCAGCCGCTTGTGGGAGGAAAATGACCACCGAGGGACACGGAGGGGAGGCACAGAGGGCACGGAGCATCGGGTGTTCAACTGTTGACTTATCATTGTCTCTCCCTGTAAACAAGATAAAAACTTTGCTAAACATTATAACCTCTTATCTAAGTGATATTTGGAAGTAAATAAAATTCCTGTAGGTTTGCCAAGTTTATCAAAAACCAATAACTATATGGACTTTAAGAGGGTGAATAATATTGTAGGATGGATCGTGTGTCTTATTGCTTGCACTGTATACGTAATGACTATGGAGGCAACGGGAAGTTTCTGGGACACAGGAGAATTCATTTCGAGCGCCTACAAGTTACAGGTGCCTCATCCACCCGGAGCGCCTATGTTTATTTTATTAGGAAGGTTCTTCATCGTTTTGTTTGGAGACAATCCTGAATCTGCTGCAAGGGGCATCAATTTCATGAGTGCCATTGCCAGCGGCTTCACCATACTTTTTTTATTCTGGACCATTACCCATTTCGCACGTAAAATATTGCACAAAGGGCACGAAGCCCTCACACGCCATCAAATGATTGGCGTAATGTCGGCCGGAGTTGTGGGCGCCCTGGCTTATACTTTTTCGGATTCTTTCTGGTTTAGTGCTGTGGAAGGAGAAGTGTATGCATTGTCTTCTTTGTTTACCGCAATTGTGTTCTGGGCAATTTTGAAGTGGGAGCATGAGGTGGATAGGGAAAGCACGACAGATGGCCACAAATTTTCCCGCGCGGATCGCTGGCTGGTTTTTATTTTTTATATGATGGGCTTGTCGATCGGCGTGCACCTGCTTAATCTTTTGACCATCCCTGCTCTTGTAATGGTGTATTATTTCAAACGGTATAAAGTAACCAAGTGGGGTACGTTCTGGGCGTTTCTCATCGGTTGCGTCATTACAGGAATTGCCCAGGTAGTGATTATACAATGGACCATTAAAGGCGCCGGATCTTTCGATATATTTTTTGTCAACGATATGGGGATGCCCTTTTTCCTGGGCTTTACTTTTTACTTTGTTCTTTTAGCGGCTTTATTAATAATTGGACTACGATTTAATGATGCGGGGATACAAAAATTCAAGTCGTTCCCGGTATGGCTATCAGCAATCGTTTTATTATTCTGTTTCCCTTTTCTTAAGTCAGTAGGCAACTTTGTCTTGCTGCTGATAGGCCTTGGAGTTTTGCTGGGTCTGTGCTACTCTTACAAACAGCGAATCAACTCTTTTTTAAAGATTGGTTTGTGGTCGACCATATTCATGATCCTTGGGTATTCCACCTACTTCACTACACTGATCCGTTCGAATGCGAATCCTTCCGTTGATATGTTCAACGTGGATAACCCGGTGAGCCTTGTCGGTTATTTAAGCCGGGAACAATATGGAGATTGGCCGATCTTGTATGGTCCTTTCTTTACAGAAGAAATCACAAATGAAGACTATGTAGATGCCGGAGACATGTATGTTAAAGGAAAAGACAAATATGAAGTCGCAGGCAAAATCCGCAAGCTGAATTATTCCGGCATGGAAACAGCACATCTTTTTCCGCGAATGTGGGACAATGGTAATGACAGAAACCAGGTTGGAATGTACCGCGCCTTTGGCGACCTTGAAGAGGGCGAGGACCCTACGGTTGCAAATGACATCAAATATTTTTCGTCCTACCAGTTCCGAGTAATGTATTGGAGGTATTTCATGTGGAACTTCGCTGGTAAGCAAAACGATTTGCAGGGCTTTGGTAATATCCGTGATGGCAATTGGGCCAGCGGCATCAGTTTCGTTGATAAATTTTTTAATAGCACTCCTGAGACACTGCCAGATACCGCAGGAAAGGATAATAAAGCGAATAATAAGTTGTATTTCCTTCCTCTCATCCTGGGGATTTTGGGAATGATATTCCAGTACCAGCGTCATCGCAGAGATTTCCTGGTAACCTTCTTATTGTTCTTTTTTACAGGGTTTGCGATCGTTATTTACCTGAACCAGGCCGGGCAACAGCCCCGTGAACGTGATTATGCATATGTTGGATCATTTTACGCCTTTGCTATCTGGATTGGCCTTGGAGTATTATGGGTGAAGGAGCAATTTGGAAAATTTCTGAAAGGTGACATGCCAAATATCGCGGCCTTCGGACTTTGCCTGCTGGCTGTTCCAGTATTGATGGCTTCACAGGAATGGGATGATCATGACAGAAGTAAAAAGACACTGGCACGTGATCTGGGAATTGATTACCTGCAGAGCGTTCAAAAGGATGCGATCCTCATGACATTCGGAGATAATGATACCTACCCTCTTTGGTACACACAGGAAACAGAAGGAGTTCGAAAAGACCTCCGGATTATCAACTATAGTTTGCTAGGTACCGACTGGTATGTAAATCAGCTTCGCTACAAGCTGAATGAAAGTCCGCCAGCAGATGTTGTCTTCACTGCCGAACAAATCCAGGGAAACAAAAGAGATGTAGTTCCTGTATATCCGCTGCCCGGTTATGATCAGAACCAATACTATAACCTGTACAAAATACTAAAAGAAGTTGTTGGAAGCGATGAGGAGAGAAATATGGTGTCGATGCAGAGCGGTGATATGGCAAATGTTTTTCCTGTGAAAAAAGTAACTGTACCCGTGGATGTTGAATATGTGAAAAAAACGATGAAATTTAATCCGGGAGATAGTATCGTCAGTGAATTGAAACTGGATATTGGCAAGAATTATATCCAGAAAAATGATCTTGCCTTATTGTCCCTGATTGCAGCAAATAACTGGCGTCGTCCTTTGTATTTCACTTCCACCTCGGAGCTGCGGTCGCTTGGCCTTGATAAATATCTTAGAATGGAAGGTCTTGCGTACAGACTGGTTCCAGTTGAGAATTCAGTCGCACAAAATGAAATCGCCTACAAGAACGTGATGGAAAAGTTTGTATATGGCAATGCAAACAAGAAAAATGTCTATTTCGACGAGGAGAACCGTCGTCATCTCAATAGCATTAAACTGGCGCATGCCACCCTTGCAAAAAATCTGATCAATTATAATCAGCTCGATTCGGCTAAGAAGATACTACAGAAATATGACCAGATGGTTTCGATCGAAAACATGCCCTACGGGATGACCTCCAACCGTGGAAATTTTCACAATAGCATTTCGCTGGAGTTCCTGGAGGCGGCTTACCGCTCGGGCGATCTCGCCCTTGCCCGAAAAGTGCATGGTTCGCTAAAGAAGGATCTCGAGCAACAACTGAATTATTATCGCTCACTTGGAGAAGATGGGATGAATAACGAACAGATGGCCATGCAAGCCGCGGCTATTTTGAATAACAGGGCCGGGGTTTTATCAGAAAAGCAAAGTCCATTTGCATACGAAATTATCACCAGTTACCAGTTTCTGCAGCAAATGGCGCAGTGGGAAATACAATTTAAATCTGGCGTTCAACCTACTGAAACGCCGGGTACTATTCAAAACCCAGGCGCACCACCCGCAGACACACCAAAAAATCCTTAGGTACAGAAGGTAGACTGCCCTCAGGGCTTTCGCACGAGGAACACAAAGGCACAAAGAGAGATCAAAATCCCTTTGTGCCTTTTGCCTTTATGCCTTTTAGGCAGAGCGTTTGGAGGCATCCTCCTCTTTTCCCTTTCTTATTTAAACAATGATGTGTCCTTTCTTGTTAAGAATATATGAGTCATATTAATTGAAGCATGTTTATCAAGAAAGCTCTTAAAAGAATGTTATTGACAACAATATGTAACTGAAAACCCTGTTCCTAAATTTGTAGTTAAAAAATAGTCAGGCCGGGAGAAAAACTGCGGCGTTAAATTGCACAACAGAAATATGCTTAAATTGAGGAGTAGGATGTGAGTTCTGATGTTGTGAGTTGTCAGCGGTGAGTTGTGAGTTCTGAGTCGTGACTTTTGACTCTGAGTACCCGTTTCTGAATTCTGGGTTCTGAATTTTTAATTCATAATTCCAGGAAATTGAAGTAATGAAAAAAGAATTACTATGAAAGGATTTAACTTTTCAAAATACGACCCCCAGGCGGGAGGGAAAACGAAGTTTGAGCAATTGCTCGACATCTTTATCCGGCTACTTACTTATACCAATGGCGATGTGAGTGAAGCAATGAGCTGGATGAATCAGCTTGATAAGGAATATGAGATGACAAACGGCGAATATGGTATGGGTGATTTTATTGAGGAATTGAAGGAAAAAGGTTACATCGATGAAAATAAAGTCAGCGGTGAAATCAAAATTACTTCCAAAACTGAACAGGGAATCCGTAAGAGGTCATTAGAGGAAATATTTGGAAAGTTGAAAAAGACACGCAACGGAGAGCACAATACCTTCAAGCCAGGACAAGGCGATGAGTTAAATCCTGAAACGAGGCCTTTCCAATTTGGTGATTCGGTGGAGCAAATTGATTTCACAACTTCCATTTTAAATGCCCAGATCAATCACGGTATTGATAGCTTCAGCATGCAGGAAGACGACCTCGCTATTCGTGAAACAGATTTCAAGGCTCAGACTTCCACCGTTCTTATGATCGATATCTCGCATTCGATGATCTTATATGGAGAGGATCGGATTACGCCGGCAAAAAAAGTGGCGATGGCGCTTAGTGAGCTGATTACAACAAAATATCCGAAGGATACTTTAGATATCGTAGTATTTGGTAATGATGCGTGGCCTGTCGAGATCAAGGATTTGCCCTATCTACAGGTGGGACCTTACCACACAAACACCGTAGCGGGACTGGAACTTGCGATGGACATCCTGAGAAGAAGAAAGAATCCGAATAAGCAGATATTCATGATCACAGATGGCAAACCTACCTGCTTGAAACAGGGTAAACGGTATTATAAAAATAGTTTCGGACTTGATCGAAAGATTACTACAAGATGTTTAAGTCTTGCCACCCAATGCAAGAAACTCAAAATACCGATTACTACTTTCATGATAGCTACAGATCCCTATCTGCAACGATTTGTTCAGGAGTTTACTGAAACAAACACCGGAAAAGCTTTCTTTGCTTCACTGGACAGGTTAGGCGCTTTCATATTCAGGGATTTTGAAAGCGGAAAGAGGAAGACTGTTTATTGATTCTGCGACCTTAACTACATAACCAATGCCATAAACACCTAGGGCAACAAGGTTATGCATGCTAAACTAACTGACAGAGAAGAGTTTTTGGGAAAGGAAATTGTAGATTGTGTATTTAGAATTCATAAGGAGTTAGGTCCAGGCCTCTTAGAACGGATTTATGAAGTTTGCTTTTGTCATGAGCTCTTTAAAAAGGGTATTGAGTACAAACGGCAAATAAGTATACCCATTGTTTACGACGAGTTTGTATTCGATGAATGTTTGCGAATAGACGTATTGGTTGAAGATTTAGTTATCTGTGAATTAAAGGCTGTAGAGTTAGTGAACGCTGTGTGGCATGCCCAGGTAATTAGTCATTTAAAATTAACGAATAAACGTTTGGGATATTTAATCAATTTTAATGTTGCTCTTGCGAAGGATGGCATTAAAAGATTTATAGTATAATCTTTGTGTCTTAGTGTCTTAGTGGCAAACTCTTTTGCCACTAAGACACCAAGGCACGAAGGGCTGATCTTTGTGCATTGGGCCGAGTTCCAGGACAGGAAGATACGAAGACACGAACATGAACGATTAAATAAATAATTGTGTTTTAGATTAGAGGCAAAAAAAATATAAATGAATAATATTAAAACTTTAGGCGAATTAAAAAGAAGCGGTTATAAACCACAAAGCGTGAAAGAAGAAATCCGTAGCAATCTTATCCGCAGACTTCGAAATGGAGATCCAAGTTTTTCGGGCATTATAGGATATGAAGAAACCGTTATCCCGGATGTTGAAAGAGCGTTGTTATCCCGTCATAATATTTTGTTTCTCGGCTTACGTGGACAAGCGAAAACCAGAATGGCCAGGCAGATGACTGAACTACTCGACGAATATGTACCAGTTGTTGCCGGTAGCGAGATCAATGACGATCCATTACAACCAGTCTCGCGGTTTGCAAAAGACATGATCGCCGAACAAGGAGATCTTACTCCAATATCCTGGATTCACCGCAGCGAACGATACGGCGAGAAACTCGCTACGCCGGATGTCAGTGTTGCCGACCTGATCGGAGACATTGATCCCATCAAGGCTGCGAATCTAAGATTGAGCTTTGCCGACGAACGCGTGATCCATTATGGAATTATTCCCCGAAGTAATAGGGGGATATTTGTAATAAATGAAATTCCCGACCTGCAGGCACGCATACAAGTGGCGCTTTTCAATATTCTTGAAGAAGGTGACGTGCAGATAAGAGGGTTCAAATTGCGGATGCCGCTGGACATCTTATTTGTATTTACAGCAAACCCGGAAGACTATACGAACCGGGGATCTATCGTAACACCTTTGAAAGACCGTATTCAAAGCCAGATATTGACACACTATCCGAAATCAATTGATACGGCTCTAAATATCACAGAACAGGAAGCCGATGTTCTGGACGAACAAAAAGCTGTTGTACGCATTAGCGATCTGATGAAACGGTTGATCGAACAGATCTCTTTTGAAGCGAGGGTAAGCGAATTCGTAGATAAAAAAAGTGGCGTCTCCGCACGGTTAAGCATTTCTGCTTTTGAAAATGCAATGAGCGCTGCCGAACGAAGAGCGATTGTCAATAAGGAAAAGGAAACACAGGTATGGGTTAATGACCTCGTTGGAATTATCCCTTCTATTACGGGAAAAATAGAGCTCGTTTATGAAGGAGAGCAGGAAGGACCGTTCCAGGTAGCCATGAACCTTGTTGAAAAAGCGATCCGTTCTCAGTTCATCAACTATTTCCCGAATCCTGAAGTGCTGAAGAAAAAAAGAAACCAGCAATCACCGGATGAAAATCCATATCGTTCGGTTCAGGCCTGGTTCGATAAGGGCAATGCGCTAAACCTTTTCTTCAATGTGAAAGATCAGGACAAGATTCAGCAATTATATCGTGTAGATGGATTGCACGCTCTTGTAAAAATGTATTTCAAACATGCCAATGAAAAAGAATTGGCATTGCTGATGGAATTTGTTTTGCACGGCTTGTCCTCATTTTCCATGATCAGTAAAAAGATCGTAGATAACAAGATTGAGTTTAAAGATTTGATGGGATCGATGCTGAACCTCGGAACTTCATCTTATTCTGACGACGACAATGAAAACGAAGACTACACTTAGAGTCGGGAGTCTGGAGTCGGTAGTCAGTTCTGAGTTTTTAGTTCTGAGTTATTAGCAGTATAAGACAGTTCTTCGTGCCTTAGTGGGAGAGATATTGCCACCAAGGCACGAAGGAAGACATCCACCACTTTAATCAGAACTCACGGCTCAGAACTTTCAACTCTGAACTCAGAACTCTCAACTGAGAACTCAGAACTCACAACAATTTGAGCCTTTCAAATTTTCAAATCTTCAATTTTTCAAATTCCTGCCAAGCATGGCATAAAATTTACTTCAATTCCAGAAAACTTCCATGCTTCCCATAGGTGATGATAACTCCGACAGGACCAGGTTTCCCTTTGTCAATTATATAATAATTGCACTCAATATTCTTGTGTTCATTTTTCTTCAACGCATGGGTGCTGATCTTAATTTCACCTATTCCCACTCCACGGTACCTGGTGAAATATTAACTGGACGAGATATCATAACCGATTCAAAAATTATGACGGACCCATTAACCGGCGACGAGTTTGAATTGCCCGGGCTGGGTATTACGCCGGGCCATGTTTGGCTTACGCTCATCACGTCGATGTTCATGCATGGCGGTTGGGCGCATCTTGGAGGAAATATGTTAT
>Ga0126304_10000740_pt1 | contig 14191 bp, 12 predicted proteins | sample Plot25_FD_92538 | JGI IMG/M metagenome (GOLD analysis project Ga0126304, IMG submission 92538) | Serpentine soil microbial communities from UC McLaughlin Reserve, CA, USA - Plot25 | ecosystem: Environmental > Terrestrial > Soil > Grasslands | place: USA: UC McLaughlin Reserve, Lake County... | reverse complement strand
GGCGAGCAGGCGATCGAGACCGCTCGAGGAATCTGGCGATCAATCAACCTGGTAAACCTGCGCGAGAACGTCCTGCCGACGCGGGAGCGGGCTCACGTGATCCTGGAGAAGGGCCGCGACCACGCGGTGCGGCGCGTGCGGCTGCGAAAGATCTGAGGGTCCGGCTGCCCACCTTCGCCAAGGTAGGGCGGGTCCGCCAAAGCGTCACCGACGCGGAAAACCGGACACTCACCATGAGCTCTACGACACGTTGGCGAGGGCCGGCGAGAACTGCTTCGCCAGCATCGGCACGACGGCGCTGACCGTGAGCGGCTCGGAGAACAGATATCCCTGCGCGTGCGGACAGTCGAGGGCCGAGAGTTGCTCGGCGTGTTCCACGGTCTCAACGCCCTCGGCAATGATGCCCATGCCGAGTTCGCGCGCCAGCTTCACGATCGCGCCGCCGACCACGTCGTTCTCGTGCGTGCCCATGCGTGCCACAAAGGATCGATCGAGCTTCAACGCATCGACGGGATAGCGCTGCAGATAGCTGAGTGATGAATAACCGGTGCCGAAGTCGTCGAGATGGACGGCGACGCCGATCTTGTGAAGCCGCTCGAAGTTGCGATCGACAACGTCCGAATGGGTGAGCAGCACGCTCTCGGTAATCTCCAGCTGCAGGCTGTGGGACATCAGGTCACTGCTCGCGAGTACCGCCTCGACCTCGTCCACGAAGTTCGCGCGCATGAACAGCTTCGAGGGCACGTTCACCGAGAGATGCAGCCGCTGTCTGAACATCTGCTGCCACGCGGCGACCTGATAGCACGCCTCGACCAGTACGTGCGAGGTCAACGGGACGATGAGCCCGGTCTCTTCGGCGATGGCGATGAACTCGGCCGGCGAATCGATATGGCCATCAGCGCGCTTCCAGCGGAGCAGCGCCTCGAGGCCGGTGATCCGCGACGTTGAAAGCTCGACGATCGGCTGATAGAAGATCGAGAACTCCTTGCGCTCGACGGCGCGACGCAGCTCCGTCTCGAGCGTCAGCCGCTTGAGCGCCATCGCGTGCATGTCGGGATCGAACAGCTCATAGCCGCCACGACCACTGGACTTTGCGCGATACATCGCGATGTCGGCATCGCGAAGCACCGCGTCAACGGCGCGATACTGCGCGCCGCCGATCACGACGCCGACACTTGCCGATCCAAACAGCTCGTGGTCGGCGATACGGAACGGTTCGGCCAGTGCATTCAGGAGACGTTCGGCGATCGCGCAGACGTCCTCAGGTGATGAGAAGTTCTCCGCGAGCACGGCGAACTCGTCGCCGCCAAGACGCGCCAGCGAGTCGCCAGGTCTCAGCTGTGACTGCAGCCGCTGCGCGATGGCGATCAGGAATCGGTCGCCGATGATGTGGCCGAGGCTGTCGTTTACCAGCTTGAAGCCGTCGAGGTCGATGAAGAGCACCGCATACTGAGGCTGCGAGGCCCGTGCGCCTTGTGCGATGGCGCGCTGGAGCAGCTCGCCGAACAGCGTGCGGTTCGGCAGATTCGTCAATGGATCGTGGCGCGCGGCCTGCGACAGCGAGTCGCGAACGCGGCGCTGCTCGGTGATGTCGGTCAGCGAGCCCGCCATGCGCACCGGCCGGCCGGCGTCGTCCCGAACAGCAATGCCGCGGCACAGGACCCAGCGAAGCTCGCCACGCACCTGGCGGACGCGATACTCGTGCTCGAAATTCGAGCGGTCACCATCGAGGTGTGCGCGAAGTGCCTCCACGAGGCCCGGGCGATCCTCTTCGTGCGTGTAGTTCAGCCACTGCTCGCGTGTCGAGACCACGTCGCTCGCCTCGAGCCCGACGATCAACTTCCAGCGATCGGAGCAATACAGCGAGTCAGCCGGAATGTCCCAGTCCCATAGACCATCGTTCGAACCTGCGGCGGCCAGCGCGTAACGCTGCTCGGAACGGCGCGCCGCTTCGAGCGCCGCGACGGTGTCGCCGTGCAGACGCAGGACCTCTTCCTTGTGGCGCTTTTCCGCGGCGATCCGGTCCACGTACATGCGATACGACCGGAAGGTGAGATACACCGGCGCGGCGGCGAGTGGCAGCAGCCACCACTGGCTGGTCTCCCACAGCGCCACACCTGCCACCGCGGCACCGGCGCCGACGAAGTAGCTCGGCGCGGTCCACAGGAAGTTCGTCTGCCACACGTGCCAGACCCGCTGACGCGCCGCAAGACCCACAGCAGTGGCCACAATCAGCGTGTTGACCAGGTAGTAGGCCAGGGCGCTGGCGACCAGCGGCTTAGCGATCGAGCTGAGATCGAGATCGCCAGGCTTGCCGCCGAAATACGCGAACGTCGCGCCGGAGGCCTGAACCGTCAGGACGAGTGCGGCGGCGTTGAAGAGAATGCGGAACGCCGGGTTGCGTCGATTGGTGCCGAAGATCGACTGCGCACACGCGCTCGCGCCTGCGACCAACATGGTCATCTCGCGCCCGATGAGGAGTAGCGCGGCGAAGTCGAGACTGTAGGAGACCGACAGGTTGGAGGCGCTCGTGCCCAGCGGCAGGCGCAGCCGCAAACTCGAGGCGAGCACAGACGCCGCAAGCAGAGCGAGGAATTGCGCGGGGTGAGTGATCTGGCGCGGCCCCTGGAGAATCACCACGACGCAGCCGACGGCCACGACGGCAATCACGAAGACACTCGCGGCGATGGGCAAGTGCTCCAGGCTCATCGCCCTGGAGGCATCACCCTTCGCCGGCTCGTGACTTCGCGACACCCAATCGCGAACCCAGCCCAGCACGCCCGTGGAACACACCGCGCCGTTCATGATGCTGTTATTCCCAGATAACCTTGCGCCGCAGGCGCGAAAAGCTCGTGATGTGCGGGTTCATATACGCGGTCCTTGTAGGTAATGATCGTTCGCCTGTGCCCGTCACTGTCGGACGAGGGAGTTGCCCGAGATCACGTGCTCGTCCAGTCGCTCGCCCCACACGAGGTTCGCGTCGCTCGACACCGATTCGACCTCGTCGAGATCGGCAATGGATTCGAAATCCTCTGCGCGAAGTTCCGTGCTCAGTGCGGAGATCGAGTCGTGGTCGTATTTGACTTTCGATGTGGTGTGTCGCAGCAGTTCGCGCACTGACGTGCCGGATCCCTCACGCAAACGCACGATGACGGGTGTGCGATCGCCGCCCTTGCCCGCCAGACCCGCGAGTGCGGCGTCGAAGTTGCGCGAGACGGGGTGCCGGTGCGCTGAGACATGTCCCGACGCGATCGCAATCGTGATCGCTGCGAGCACCCAGACGCGAACAGCCCTCGATACCAAAACCGACATGCCCAGAGATAAGGCAACCAGAACGCCAACGGCACAGCGGATGGCACACGCCCAACTCGATGCGCGGAGGCGCACAGGGGATCGCGTCGGTGCTCATCGCGGTCCCGACACATTCGTGATCGTTCAATCTGGCCGAGTCAGAGTTTCTTGCGTAGATCGGAACCCTGATCAGCGTGGACCTTTTGGCCGAGCTGGATGGTTCAAAATGAGACGTGCAGATTCAACGCGAAGCGGGCAACGAGACGAGCCACGATGTCAGCGCACGGAACGCTTGACCGCGATGCGCGACGGCCAGCTTTGCGTCTTCGGCAACCTGGGCGAGCGTCGAGCCGTACGGCGGGTAGTAGAAGATCGGGTCGTAGCCGAATCCGGCGGCGCCGCGCGGCTCGCGGGCAATCTCACCTTCCACGGTGCCACGGGCTTCGTAGATGATCTGCCCGCTCTCGGCAACCGCCAGCGCGCATACGAAACGCGCTGCGCGGGTCTTCTCGGGCGGCCCCGAGAGCCGGCGGAAAATCTCCGCGAAGCGTTCCGGGTACGTAGCGTCTGGTCGAAGGAACCTGGCTGACCGAACGCCGGGTTCGCCGTCCAGGCCATCGATCACCAGTCCTGAATCCTCCGCGACCGTCGTCATGCCGGACTGGCCGGAGTAATAGAGCGCCTTGAGCCGGGCGTTGTCCTCGAAGGTGAGCCCGGTCTCCTCTGGCTCCTCGATAGCTCGCAGATCGCGCAGTGTCACGAGCTCGACTGTGACGCCAGCGAGCAGTGACCGTATTTCGCGCAATTTCCCGGTGTTCGTGGTGGCGACGAGCAGCCGCATCAGGTCTTCGGCTTCTCGAGATACTGACCGACGAGTCCGCGTTGCAGCGCAATCAATTGGCGCACGCCCGTGTCGGCGAGATCGAGCAGCCGGTTCAGCGCCTCGCGGCCGAAGGGCAGCGCTTCCGCCGTGCCCTGCAGCTCGATGAACAGGCCGCCGCCAGTCTTGACCACATTCATGTCTACGTCGGCGCGCGAATCTTCCGTGTAGGCGAGATCCAGCATCGGTTCGCCCTCGACGATGCCCACGCTGGTCGCCGCGACGAAGTCGGTGATCGGCATCGTACGCAGCCCATCCTGCTCGCGCAATTTCTGCACCGCGAGCACCAGCGCCACGAATGCCCCGGTGATCGACGCGGTGCGGGTGCCGCCGTCAGCCTGAATGACATCGCAGTCGAGCGTGATCGTGCGTTCACCGATCTCTTCAAGCTTGGTCACGGTGCGGAGCGAGCGTCCGATCAGACGTTGAATCTCCTGCGTGCGCCCACCGACCTTGCCGGCCGACGCCTCGCGCTGGGACCTGGTGGTCGTCGCGCGCGGCAGCATGCCGTATTCGGCGGTGACCCAACCCTTGCCCGTGTTGCGGCGGAAGGGTGGCACGCGATCTTCCACGCTGGCGGTGCAGATGACTTTCGTCTTCCCGGCCTCGATGAGGACCGAGCCTTCGGCGTGCATCAAATAGTTCGGAGTAATACGCGTAGGGCGGAGTTGTTCCGCGAGGCGGCCGTCAGATCTCATATGAAGAGAACACTGTACTCACTTTGTCCCGCCAGCGCGACCTTCTCGCACGAGAGTCGCGTCGCCCTCGAGGGGCCGCCGCACATCGACGTGCCCGGCGATGGTGTCCACTTCCTTGCCCTCGACGAGCAGTTGCACACGTTGGACGGCGGGGAGGTTGGTGGTCACGGCATTGACGATCGCGTAGATCGTCAGCAGTTCGGTCAGCGACCCGCCAGGATGCGCGCTGACCACGTCGCCGCTCAAATCCACGAAGGCCTCGCCGCGTTCCGTGACGTAGAACGCGCGCAGCTTGGTGCCTTTGGGAATCACCTGCACGTACGGCTGCGGTGCATCCTGAAATTGCACGCCGAGAATCTGCCGGCCTTGATCGACGACGCTGGTGGCCGCGGGCACATCACGGCGGACGGGGACGAGTGCACGGCCATCCGACGACCCGTAATACAGCGTTGCGGTGATATGTGCGGTTTCGGTCGGGGCTGGCGCGGTTACTGTTGCGGCGGGCGCGGCGCTGGGCTTGGGCAAAAAAATGCGCATCAATGCCCAGGTGACACCGGCGGCCGCAACGACGATGGCAAGCAGATAGATCTTGGCGCGACCGCTCACGGGGCGGAGGTCTCCTCGAGATAACCCCTGAATCTCACGATGGCGCTGTACAGCGCCTGGGCGACGGCGTTCTTGAACTGATCGCCGCCAGCGGCCTTCTCCTGAGCGCCATTAGTCAAATACGCCATCTCGACCAGGACGGCCGGCATGTTGGCTGCCGACAGCAGTCGCATCGGACCTTGCTGGATCGGACGCTGTCCCATCGGGACTCGCTGCCGCAATTCCTGCTCGACCACCGACGCCAGCATTGCCGATGCCTCGACATGACGCGCCTGCGCCATCTCCCATGGGACGATATCGATGTTTCGAGTGCCACCGGCAATCACCGGCAACGCAACCGCGGCGGCAGCCGCGGCTCGCACTGCTTCGCCTTCGCGATCGAGTCGGTCGTAGAACACCTCGGCCCCTGAGGATGATCCCGAGAGCGCACCGTTCGCGTGCAGGCTGAGCAGGAGATCGGCCTTTCCATTGTTGGCGGCCGCCGCGCGCTCGTCGATGCCGACCATGCGGTCATCGTCGCGGGTCAGGATGACGCGCACGCCAAGGCCGCGTTCTACGAGTCCGCGAAGCCGGCGCGCGATGTCCAGCGTCAACTGCTTTTCCTCGAGGCCACCCGCGGCGCGCACGCCGATTTCGTCACCGCCGTGTCCGGGGTCGATCGCCAGCGTTTGCAGTGCCTGGCGCGGCTCGATTCCAGGAAGCCGCGACGACTCCGTCGTCGGAAGCGGGGGACCGGTGGTCGGAATCCTGGAATCCGGCACCGCAGGGCGAGCCTCCGCCATGGGGATTTCGATGGCGACGCGCGTGGCATTGTCGGCGGTGGCGATCGCGGTCCTGGCCGTGCCCGCTTGTCGGTTCAACGCAACAACCACCACGTTGGGTTGATCGCCGACCCGCACGCTGTCGATCAATCCTGTGGCGCTCACCGGAAAGATCGGTTCGATCGCGTCGGCCTCGACACGCAACACCAGCCGGGTGGGCTCAGTGACGATCGCAACCGGTGTGGCAGGCGAGATTACGACCGCGGCCCGCGTCGGCGGACCGGGCGCATCCACACGCGCGGAGACACGAGGCACGCGCATATCGCCGACGAGCAGCAGCCGCGCAGCGCGACGCAGGTCGATGCGCTGGTCGTAAATCGGGCCGAGTGCGCGAGGCAGGAATTCGACCGGCACCAGCCAGCGGCGGCCACTCCGCGTGATCGGTGATGGCAACGTCACGATGCGGCCGTCCACCGATGCCATTGGCTGATCCGCTGAAGCAATGATCGTCTTGCCGCGATAGGTGATGGTGAACCCGCCGGCCAGCGAGTCCTCGCGGACGGTGACCTGGAACAGAGAGGCGATGTCGTCGAGCGCAATCAGCTCGCGACCGTTGCTGGTGACCGTCGGGACCGTTCGGCGTCCATCCTTCGAGACGAGCGTCAAAGGGGTGGGCGCGGGAGTGTCTTGCGCCTGCGGCGGGGCGCCTAAGACGAGGCACAGGAGTGCGACGAATGCGCCGCGCTTACGGGCCATCATTCGCCAGCGGGACATGACCTGTGGATCGGCGATCACCAGTCAGAGATCGTAAACCGAATTCGACGCGTTCACGCTTCACTTCAGACCAAGACGCTGTTTCACCTGCGGCCACTCAGCCTTCAACCGCAGGAACGCCGCTTCGTCGGCGCACAGTAGAAAAGGGTTGGTCTGCTTCTCCATACCGATCGTCGAGCTTGGCCGGACACCGTAGTCGTGCCCAGGCCAGACCGTCGTTTCGTCCGGCACCAGTGTCAGCAGGCGCTGCAGACTGCGCCATTCGGTCCGCGCATCAGCGTCGTGCTGCGTGCCGCCGACTTTGCCGACGAACAGAAGGTCACCGGTGATGAGCAGGCGGTGAACTGATTCGTAAAGAACGAGATGGTCAGAGCAGTGACCTGGCACGTGATGGGCAGTGAGGCGCAGTTCGCCAACGCCCAGCGTGGCTCCATCCTCGAGGCGAACGGTCGGCTGCATCATGGGGTGGGCGGCGAAAGCAGCGCCTGTCAACGCCAATGCCCGCTCGTTGCCGTTCGTATGATCCGGATGGCTGTGCGTGTTGATGACGTGAGTCACTGCGAGCGATTGGGCCCGGGCCCGCTCGACGAAGGCCTCTGGCGAGTACGAGGGATCGATGAGCACCGCAGCCCGTGCTTCGCGATCGCCGAGCAGGTAGCCGAAGTTGCGGTCGCCGCCTGACCGGATCTGTTCGAAGACGAGTCGCATCGGCGCGACTCTTATATATCATTGTGATCGCGAGATGACTCTGCCGTTGATCGGGGATCTACTCAGCCAAAATGGCCGCGCTCTTGCACTTTCAGCCGTGGGAGTGCTCTAGCATGACTAACTTTCTCGTTTACCTGATCGGTACGCTGCTCGTTGTGGCAGGCCTTGCCTATGGTGCGTCACGCCTGGGTATCAGTCAGGTCTGGATCATCGCCGGCGCCCTGGTCATTCTCGGTATCGGCGTGATGGGTGGCATTGTTAAGACGAGACAAAAAGAACCGTCGTAGGGCGAACCCCTACACTCGTTCGTAGGTCTCGGCGAGGTCGCCGAGGCGTCCCATCAGATCCTGCGTCAATTGCCCCGGCGTGAGCCGCCATCGCCAGTTCCCGCTGGCCACGCCGGGGCGGTTCATACGGGCATCACTTCCCAGCCCAAGCAGGTCTTGCACAGGCACCATCGCCGTGTTCGCGACTGACGCCATCACCGCGCGAATGAACTCCCAGTGAACCGGCCTGCCCTGAGCGTCGTCGAAGGCCTTACCCGTATCCCGCTCGAAGGGGCGCTCGTCGAGAGCGAGATATCGGTTGACGTAATCGCGCTCCTCACGAATGTCTGCATCGGTCCGCGTGCTGTGACCCGCTTCACCCGTCCACCATCCGACCGTCGTGTCGTTGTCGTGCGTGCCCGTATACACGACAAGATTGCGCTCGTAGTTGTGCGGCCGGAAGTCCGGCGCCTGTGGATCGGTGCCGAATGCGAACTGCAGGATCGCCATTCCCGGCAGATCGAACTGACGGCGCAGCGCTTCCACGGACGGAGTGATCACGCCGAGATTTTCCGCGACGAATGGCAGCTGCTCGAGCGTCAAGACCGAACGCACCGCTTCGAAGAGCGCTGCCCCTGGCCCCTTCACCCACTTGCCGTTGATAGCGGTTGGTGATCCGGCGGGCACTTCCCACGACGCGTCGAATCCACGGAAGTGATCGATCCTGATCGCGTCGACCATCGTCAGCAGCGCACGGAAGCGTTCGATCCACCACGCGTATCCGGTGCGTGCGAGTTCCTCCCACCGGTAGTGAGGGTTGCCCCACAGTTGGCCGGTGGCACTGAAATAATCAGGCGGCACACCGGCGACGACCTCGGGATTGCCATCGGGATCGAGCCGAAACAGCTTTTGGCGACTCCAGACGTCGGCGCTGTCGTGTGCGACGAAGATCGGCAGGTCGCCCATGATCTGAATCGACCGCGCGTGGCAGGCATCGCGGACACGTTGCCAGTGCTCGAAGAAAAGAAATTGGGTCAGTTGGTGTTGACGGATCTCGCGCGCGCAGCGATCGGTCCATCGCGCAATGGCGTCGGGTTCACGACGGGCAATATCTGGCTGCCACGATGTCCACGGCGCTTGTCCGTGGGCACTCTTGACCGCCATGAACAGCGCGTAGTCGTTCAACCAGTTCGCCTGGGTCAGACAGAAGCGATCAAAGCGCTCGTGCATGGGAGTTGCACCAGACGCGTCGAATCGCTCGAGGACACGTGGCCAGAGCGCTTCGCGGTGCGCGATCACGGCAGGGAAGTCCACCGCGTTACCGGGCCGCCTCACGCCGGCCCCTATATCGGCGGCCACTATATCGTCCGGGGTGAGGAGACCGTCGTCGACAAGGCGGTCAGGACTGATCAAGAGCGGGTTGCCGGCAAACGCGGAGAAGCATTGATACGGCGAATCGCCGTAGCCGGTCGGACCAAGCGGCAGCACTTGCCACAGCCGCTGCTTGCCCGCCGCGAGCAGATCGACGAAGTCAAGTGCGGCGGGACCGAGGTCGCCGATCCCATAGCCGCCCGGCAGTGAGGTCGGGTGAAGCAGAACGCCGCTCGAACGCCGGAACGCCATAGAGTTAGAGATGCGGCGCCGCGTCGGATTCGCGATCCCGTTTGGCGCGGAGTTGTTCTTCGATCAGCGACCTTGCCGCGTCACGACCACCAAGCCCGAAAGCGATGGCCAGGCCGAGCATCAACGCGCCAAACGTGATGGCAAAGGCGGCCAGGACGACCGACGTCGCCAGCCCCACTTGCTCGAGAGCCATCACCACACCGATTGCAATGACCAGCACACGCAGCGACCCGCTCAGCAGCCGTGCACCTGGGAGTCCGGCGTTGACCGAGGCGAGCAGCGTTGCGCGCCACAGAAAGTTGGCGACCAGGAACCCGATCGACAGCACCAGCAGTGCGACGAGGAAGCGCGGGACGAAGCGGAAGAATTCCTCGACCAATCCCTGGAACGGCGCCAGTTGCAACGTGTCCACGGCCGACACGATGAACCCGATCCAGACGATCCAGAAAACGATCTTCGCGATGAGGACGTCTGCGGGCGGCATGTCGGCCAGCCGCAGCATCTCGCTGGCGCCGCTGCGCAGCGTCAAGCGATCGAAATTCATCCAGTCCAGGGCGCGCTGTATCGCGCGCCGGACCAGCAGCGCGATCAGGAAGCCACCGGCAAAGATGATCGTGGCCGCGACGAGTCGCGGCACGAACAGTACGAACGCCGAGGCGAAATTACGCCACGACTGCACGAGTGCATCGGCGATTTCCTGAATCATCGTGACCTCACACCCGGACCGCGATGCGGCCCGAAACGCCCATTTCAGACTCGGTCCTTCTACCGCATCGTGGTCCTGGCCGCGCGAAGCGCGGCAAACGATAGCGCCGACCCGGGAGGCTCTGTTGGGACGTCATCATGCAATGCCTCCCGGGTTGGACCACGTGGCGACGAGCGTTGGCTTCAACCGCTGAAACATGTCGCATAGCGCATCGAGTCGGGCCTGCACGGCCGACGGCGGCTCCGGCGCCGTATCCGACATGAACGCGGCGGCGCGCCACATGTAGAGCGGGACGAACATGTCGGCCATGTGGTCGAGGGCCGCACGTCCGTGCTGGATCGCGGTCGCAAATCCGTACACCGTCCGTACCCATAACTCGTCGTCGAGTCGCGGTCCCGCACCGTTGGTGTTGTCCATGACTCTGATAAACAAGCCTGGATCGAGGACATCCTCGAGAAGCGGAGTGATCTCGACGATGTCTCGGCGGGCCTGATCGGCGAGCGCCTGGTAATCCCAGGGCGTGATATCGGGTATGACAGCGGGGTCTGTGCCCCAGCTGCGCAGCTCGGAGATCGCGTTCGCGTTGCGCCAGAACGATTCGTGCGCGCGCAGGCTTTCGATCACCGCCAGCACCACCTGGTGCACGACGTCGCGTAGCGTTGCACGGCTGCCGGCGGGAGTGGCCATCGGCCGCCAGATCTGTCCAATGGGAAAACGTTCGGCCGCTGCCTCCGTGCGTAGCCACAGGTCAATCGCGAAGCGCGCCGACTCGTGATCCCAGATGTCCTGCTCCAGACAATGTGAGGCGAATCGGCCAGAGCAGCCGAACTCCGCACCGAGGGGTTCGTCGAGTCCAACGGCATAGAGGGCGCGAACCAGTGGCCGCACGAGCTGCGTGATGAGGACACCGTCACGCGGATGCCGGCGGTGGCGCGGCGCCAGGAACTCCACATCGCCGCGTGCGACAGGCGCAATCAGCTCAGTGACTCGCTCTGGCGATGTCGATGGCCCCGCCGGATCGATGACGATGAGCGCTTTCGCTTGCGTGAGCTCAGCGGCGGCCAGGATCGTGCGCAATGCGGTGTGCTTGCCAGGCAAGCCGTGATACGGTGCGAGCACGCGATGGAGCGTGCGCAGCGGATGCGACGTCTGTACGCGGTCGGCCTCCGTGAACCTCGCTTCCCGAATCAGATCCGGCGTGCCGTCCGTCGAGCCGCCGTCGGAATTGAACATCACGGTTCGAAGCCTCGGGAAGTCGCGCGTGAACGCGATGTGCACCGCGCGGACGACGTCAGTGATCGTGGCCGCGTTGTTCAGCGTCGGGAGTCCGACGAGCACGTCAACCTGGCCGACCGCAATCAGCTGGCGGAGCAATGCGTCGGGGAGTGTGCTGTCAGTCTCCACAGGTCTCTCTACAGCCGGCGGAGCCGGAACCAGTAGAAGTCGTACGGGCCCACCATCATGACGTAGGGGGCGGTGCCGATGCGCGGGAAAACGCTGCCGCCGAACATCTCGATCGGAATCGCGCCGGCCAGTCGGCTCAAATCGAGATCGACAGCCTGCGCGGTGCCGGCGAGATTGCTGACCACGAGGATTGTCTCGCGGCCCAGCGTGCGCGTGAAGGCCAGCACGCGATGGTTGTCGGGCTTGAGGAACTCAATCGAGGCGCGTCCGAAGATGCGCGCCTGCTTGCGAACCTCGATCAGCCGCCGCAGCCAATTGAGCAGCGACGTCGGATTGCGCTGCTGCGATTCGACATTGATCGCCTGGTATCCGAACACGGCGTTCTGAACAAGGGGCAGCCAGAGCCGTTCAGGATCGGCAGTCGAGAAGCCGGCGTTGACGCCGCTCGACCACTGCATCGGCGTGCGCACGCTGTTGCGGTCGCCGAGATAGACGTTGTCGCCCATGCCGATTTCGTCGCCGTAGTACAGAATCGGGCTGCCGGGAAGCGACATCAGCAACCCGATCATCAGCTCGATGCGCCGGCGGTCACCGTCGAGCAGCGGCGCGAGGCGGCGGCGGATTCCGAGGTTGATTCGCGCACGCGGGTCCTGGGCGTACTCGTCCCACATGTACTGACGTTCGAGGTCGGTCACCATCTCGAGCGTCAACTCGTCGTGGTTGCGCAGGAACAGTCCCCACTGACACGGCTCCGGTATGTTGGGCGTGCGCTCGATGATGTCGATGAGGGGCTTGCGATCCTCGAGCCGCAGCGCCATGAACATGCGCGGCATGATCGGAAAGTGGAACGACATGTGGAACTCGTCGCCGTCACCGAAGTAGGGGCGCACGTCTTCGGGCCACATGTTGGCTTCGGCGAGCAGGACCTTGCCGGTGAAGGCCGCGTCGAGCCTGGCACGCAGCTCTTTGAGGACCGCATGCGTCTCGGGGAGGTTCTCGCACGACGTGCCCTCGCGCTCGAGCAGATAGGGCACGGCGTCGACGCGGAAGCCATCGACACCGAGGTCGAGCCAGAACTTCATCACCTTCCAGATCTCTTCACGTACGGCCGGGTTGTCGTAGTTGAGATCGGGCTGGTGGCTGAAGAACCGGTGCCAGTAATAGGCCTTCGACACAGGATCCCACGCCCAGTTCGACAGCTCCGTATCGATGAAGATGATGCGCACGCCTCCATAGCGATCGTCGGTGTCGCTCCAGACGTACCAGTCGCGCCGCGGATTGTCAGGGGAGCTGCGCGCCTCCTGAAACCAGACGTGCTGATCGGAGGTGTGATTGAGCACCAGCTCGATGATCACGCGCAGTCCGAGGGCGTGCGCCCGTTCGAGGAACTCGGTGAAATCCTGCAGAGTGCCGTAGCTGGGATGGATGTTCGTGTAATCCGAGATGTCGTACCCATCGTCACGGAACGGCGAGGGGTACATCGGCTGCAGCCACAGACAATCCACGCCGAGTGAGGCGAGGTGTTCGAGTTTGGTAGTCAGTCCGCGGAAGTCGCCGATGCCGTCCGCGTTGCTGTCGGCAAACGACTTGACGTGCAACTGATAGAAGACCGCGTCCTTGTACCAGAGCGGGTCTCCTGATCTGAGCGTCGGCATCGAATCGTCACGGGCAGCCCTCGGTTGCGCTGCATGTAGTGTCCGGCTTCAGCCGGACCGTCAGAGTGTCCGCCCTTAGCGGGACATCGATTGGCTACTAGTGTAGAAGCGTCAGGGTATATCGAAGCTCAAGTGCACAACGCGGGTCTTCTTCGTAGGGCCAGTATCTACCGCAGGGCCGGTCCTTTCTGACCGGCCTGCTGGTAGCGCCCGTTTTGGACGGGCGCGCATCGAGTCTGTACAATAGAAGAAACCGCGCCGCGGGAGCGACCGGCGCGGGCGACTCACCCTGAGGGGGCGAAATTGGCTTCGACGGGGGCATGAGATTGCGGGATGCATGCCGAGCACCATTGACTCGTTAATCCGATGGAACATCCGTTAACTGCGGACAATCAGTACGCTCTCGCAGCTTAATTAAGCTGTGACGTTCGCCTTGACCTCGCCTGGTGGTTGAGGGTCGAACGCCATTAAACAGGCTGGTGGCCACACGGCGCCTCGGCGCGTGGCCGCGAGATTTTCCGAGGCTAAGGCCTGGCGGTACTTAGCCGTTTCCACACGACGGGCCTGACAATCACGAAGCGGACACGCATGTAGAGTCCCACGACGACGTGCTTTCGGACGCGGGTTCGACTCCCGCCGCCTCCACCATCCCTCACTCGCTGCACTCGTTCGGTCTGATGTCGGCGCCGTAGCCAGCCAGGTCGGCATCGGCCTGTGGCCTCGCTTCACCTGGTCGACTCCCGCCGCCTCCATCAACCTCCGGACGAAGCTGCCGCCTCTGGAAGGTGAGTAGGTTGGGGACGCAGGGAATCTGCGATT
>Ga0126304_10000738_pt1 | contig 14213 bp, 17 predicted proteins | sample Plot25_FD_92538 | JGI IMG/M metagenome (GOLD analysis project Ga0126304, IMG submission 92538) | Serpentine soil microbial communities from UC McLaughlin Reserve, CA, USA - Plot25 | ecosystem: Environmental > Terrestrial > Soil > Grasslands | place: USA: UC McLaughlin Reserve, Lake County... | reverse complement strand
GGCGGGTCGGTCCAGAAGGTTCTCTCCGGGTGCCTGCCGGCGACCCGACGCAGCGTCGGCACGCACAGGCCGACGCCGGCCACGCCAGCGCACACCGCGGCGGTGCCGGCCGCGGCGAAGGTGATCCGGTCTCCGTCCGCAGGGCCGCCGTTCGCCGCCATGAGCAGCAGCCCGAGGCCGGTCAGGCCCCCGAGGGCCGCTATCAGGATAGAGAACGCGAGGATGACCACGATCAGGGTGACCTCCGCACCCCGGCTCTTGCGCGCTATCTGCGCGAGCAGAGCGAGCCCGCCGACGAAGGCGGTGACCAGGAGCGTCAAGACGGCCACTGACATGGGAAGCCTTTCTGCGTTGGATCTTCCCGAGGTTCAGCGAAGAGGTTAGCACACCAAGAAAAAGACCCGGACCGCCTTTGTCCTACGGCCCGGGTACACTTCCTGGGCTCGAAGGGGGAGAGCCCATTGGTCCGCACTGTAGCAGCACCGGGTTACAGTGAAGCTACTCACGGGTAACGGTTTGGTAACGTTAATGCATTTCAGCTTGTCAGCACGGCGCTTCGCGCCTTTCAGCACGCTCCGGCCTTCGGCCTCCGCTTGTAAGCTAGTCAGCAAGGAAGCGCGACTCGTCGCTCCCCTGCATCAGTCGAATCTGCTGCCCAAAAGCCGTCTCATAAAGCGCGACCGGGCATGAGCACAACGGCAGAAGCTGACAAGCTGAAGTGCTAAAAGTCGCCTGGCGATGCCGGGCGGCGTGCTGAAATGCTGACACGCTCGTTATGGGTCCCGATTCTCGCTGCTCTCGAGACCTTCGAGGATGGGGCCGAGCGTCCGTTCGCGGGCGGCCTCGTACTCTTCCAGGGACCTCGCCTCCCGGGCGAGCCGGGCGATGCGGCCCGTCAGCCCCATCCCGCCCTTGGCCGCGAGTATGCGCCAGCCGAGGAGACGATACGCGCGCCCGAGCTGCGGGTCTTCACGTCCGCCCTCCAGCAACTCCTCCAGCGCCGCGTGCAGCGCTTCCGCTTCTTCCAGAGCAAGCTCTACAGAAGGACCACCGGGTGAGCTAACGGGTCTTCTCCAGGTAGATGCGGTCCTGGGTGATCACCACGTGCAGGTCGTCGGGCGAGCCGCGCATGAGGCCGCGCCACTCGCGGTCGAAGACCTCGGAGTCTCGGGCGTTGGTCCTGAGCAAGATGCCGTCTTCGACCTCGTCGAGGACGGCGGGGTGCTCCGAGAGCTGTCCGCGCCGGACGGGGTCGCGGCGGTAGATCGAGTTCCGCGACCGGAAGCTCTGCACGCTGGAGGGGGTGGTGTTGAGCTCCTGCGCGATCCAGTCGTCGTTGCGACCCTCCTCGACCCAACGCCGGATCTTCGTTGCGTGCGGCTTGAGCGCCACCCTTCTGTTTTCCACGACCCCTGCTCCTTGGACGAACTATGTTTTATAGTTCATATGTACCACTTTTTGTTACCCGACGCCAGATGAGTCTTGGGTTAAGTGTCGGAGAAGAGCGGAGTATCTCCCGACCATCACGAGCGTCGCCGCGACTTGGGCGAGGCGTAGAGATTCCACCCGCCTTACCCTGCGCGGTCGAGAAGGTAGTCGGCGGCGGAGAGGCCCGAGAGCGCCGCGCCTTCGACCTTCGATGGTCCGAACGCGTCCCCGGCGAAGAGGAGGGCGGGTTCTTCTCGGGCTACGAGACAAGGGGCCGGGTGGGGCCGCCTTACCCAGCTGTAGCGCCAGCGAGCGAGGGAGGTCTCGGCGACCCTGGACGAGAGGTCGGTCTCTAGTTGGTCCTCGGCAAACCTGAGTAGCGAGGCCGTAACCTGCGCCTCGTCGGCCTCGAAGTGTGCGCGGCTCCACTCGGGGCCAGCGTGGATGGTGATGCCGGGTGCATCCGAGATGCCCTTTTTTTGATTGTCCGCGATCCAGTCCAGCGGTTCGCCCTTGATCTGAACACTGCCGCGCTCGGGTACGCCGGTCGGCCCGTCGAGCACCGCCAGGAGCGCGATGCAGGGGGAGTAGGAGATCTCTCCGAGCCGGGGCCGAGCCTCGTCGGGCAGAGCGGCGGCGTCCCTGATGAGCGCGAGCGACTGTGGGACCGGTGCCGTGAGCAACAAGGCCGCCCCGGTGATTCGCGAGCCCGATTCGGTCGTCGCCTCCCAGCCTCCGTCGCGGAGGTTCACCTCCGCGACCCGCTCGCCGGTGCGTACGTCGAGGCCGCGGGCGAGGTGTTTGGGGATGGAGGTCATGCCATGAGATCCCCGGTAGCGGGGGTAGCCGTCCTCGTTGGGCTGCCTATCAGCGTCGGCGAAGCCGCGGGTCCACTCTTCGGCCACGCCTTCCCGCAACCACCCGGCGACGATCCCCTCGAAACGCTCGCCGCGAACGGTGAAGAACTGGGCGCCGTGGTCGAACACCCCGTTTCCTACGCGGCGCGTCGCCATCCGACCCCCGACCCCGCGCCCCTTGTCCAGCACGACGACCCGCCCCCCGGCCGTCGCCAGCTCGCGGGCTGCGAGCAGACCCGAGATGCCCGCCCCTACCACCACGCAGGAAGGCGTCGTCCTCGTCACAGCCGCGTCCTATCCACGGGCCACCTCCCTCTCAGTGCCCAGGAGTCTTGCGGCCCTTTCTATGGACTGGAAGTGGATGTCCACTGTGTCCTCGACGTCCCTGGCGTAGCCGCCGGCCATCGTGACCGCTACCGGGAGGCCGCGCTCGCGGCAGGACTCGAGCACCAGGCGGTCGCGCTCGGCCAAGCCCTCCTTGGTGACCGAGAGGCGGCCGAGTCGGTCGTCTTCGAAGGGGTCGGCGCCGGCGAGGTAGATCGCGAGTTCTGCTCGTGACTCCTCCAGCGCCCGCTCGAGCCCGCCTTCGAGGGCCTCGAGGAACTCCGAGTCGTCCGCGCTGTCGGGGAGCGCGACGTCGAGGTCGCTCTCCTCCTTGTGGAACGGGAAGTTCTTCACGCCGTGGATCGAGAACGTGAACACCGACGGGTCTCCATGCAGGATCGTCGCCGTCCCGTTGCCCTGGTGCACGTCGGTGTCCACGACGACGACTCGTTCGACGAGACCCTCTGCCTGCACCGCACGGGCGGCGATAGCGCTGTCGTTGAAGACGCAGTATCCCTCGCCCCGGTCGGCGAAGGCATGGTGGGTGCCGCCGGCGAGGTTCGCCGCGAAGCCGTCGTCTAGCGCGGCACGGCAGGCGCCCAGGGTCCCGCCCGAGGCCCTCCGCGAGCGCTCGACCATCTTCTCGGACCACGGGAAGCCGATGCGCCGTATCTCCTTCTCCGTGAGCGTCCCGGCCACGACGCGTCGCAGATAGCCTCTTTCGTGGGAGCGTAGTATCTCCTTGTTCGAGACGGCGCGGGGTGCGCGCAGCTCGCCGGGTGCGCAGATGCCCGTCGCCGCGACCCTCTCGCGCAGCATTGAGTACTTGACCATCGGGAAGCGGTGTCCCTCCGGCAGCGGGAGCACGAAGTGGTCGCTGTAGAATACCTTCAAGCTTTGCTCTCTTGTCTAGCCACCGAGAGAGCCTAGTACACAGGGTGGCTCCGCGTAAGGGCCGCTTTCGCAAAAGGAGCGGCGCCGCTGTGGTAGCATCCTCCTTTCTAGAAGGCATGGACGAGCCCCGACAAGAGCGCCTCTTCGCGGAGAGCCCCGGCAGGATCTCGCCCCCCGAGTCGGGCCTGTACCTGGGCACCTCCGGCTGGTCGTATGCGGACTGGGAGGGCACCCTCTACCCCGAGGGCCTCCCCGCCGGCGCCAGGCTCGCCGAGTATGCTAAGCACTACCCCACCGTGGAGATAGACTCGACCTTCTACGGCGCTCCCCGTCGCTCGACGGTGGAGAAGTGGCGCGAGATCGTCCCCGAGGGATTCCTCTTCGCCGCCAAGTTCCCGCAGGAGATAACGCACGAGAAGAACCTGGTGGGCTGTGAAGAGCCGGCTGCGACCTTTATCCAGACCATGCGGCTTTTGGGCGACCGGCTCGGCCCCCTTCTCCTGCAGCTTCCGCCATCGTTCTCGGTCGAGGGGATGGGCGTCCTCGAGGACTTCTTGTCTGTTCTGCCGGGCGGCGTCCGGTACGCCGTCGAGGTGCGCCACAGGAGCTGGCTAGGCTCTGACCTGCCCGCGCTGCTGCGCGAGCACGGCGTCGCCCTGACCCTGATCGATTACCCCCGGATGCCTAGGATGGACGACGCGACCGCGGACATCGTCTACGTCCGCTGGCTCGGTGATCGCCGGGAGTTCCCTTCCAGCCACACGCACGCCAGGCGCGACAGGACCGAAGACCTCGAGTGGTGGGCGGAGAGGGTAGACCGTTTTCTCTCGGAGGGCCATGAGGTCTTCGCCTACGCCAATAACCACTACCAGAACCACTCGCCCTCGACGCTGGAGCAGTTCCTAAAGATCCGGTACCGAAGCCGATGACCATTCCCGTCGTCTTCAGCACCGGCTCCCTGTACCCGTTCGGGCTCGACCGGTCCTACGCATGGGCGGCGGAGGCGGGCTTCGACGGGGTAGAGATCATGATGGACGAGCGCTGGGACACCCACCAGCGCGCCTACCTTGAACACCTCCAACAAGAGTACGGCGTCCCGATCCTGGCGCTCCACCCGCCCCTGCGCCGCGGCGCCTGGAACCTCTCCCCAGAAGAGACCCTGGTCCGTTGCGCAAGGCTAGCCCGGAGCATGGGCATCCCGGCCGTCGTGACGCACCCGCCGCCGCCAGGCAGGCCACTCGAGCGCTGGAGCGCCGGCCCCTTGCGCGAGGCTCGCGAGCAGGGCGTCTCGGTCGCGATTGAGAACATGCCGCGTGGGGAGTCCCGCCGCATCTTCAGCGTCGGACGCTACCGGAGCTGCTACCTGCCCGAGCACCTCGCAGGCGTGGGCGACGTCACCCTGGATACCAGCCACGTTGGGGCGAGCAAGGTAGACCTGATGCGCGCCCACTCCACCCTCGCCCACCAGCTCCGTCACGTCCACCTCTCCGACTCGGACCTCACCGGCGGCGACCAGCACCGCCTCCCCGGCAAGGGCCGTCTCCCTTTGAGGCCGTTCCTCTCTGCCCTCGCGAGCAGCGACTACCCGGGCGCCGTCAGCCTGGAGCTAAAGCCCTGGCCCCTGGGTGCCCCCGACCCCGAGACCATCCTGGAACGTATGCGCGGAGCCCTTGAGTTCACCCGCACGGCGCTGGCCGACGACCCGCGTGCCGCCAAAAACAGGTGGTAAGCTCTCCGAAGCGTTCTCGAAGGCCACCGGAGGAGCAAATTCCATGAGAGACGAGCGGTTGGAGAAGTTGGCGCGGCTGTTGGTCGACTACTCGGTCGAGGCCGGGCAGGGGGAGCAGGTCTTGCTCGCCGGCGGGGCCGCGGCGGAGCCCCTCATAAAGGAGGTCTACGCCCGCCTGCTTGAGGTGGGGGCCATCCCCGTCCCGCAGGTCGCGCTCCAGGGATTACAAGAGCTCTTCTTCGAGCACGCACGAGACATCCACTACCAGAAGACCCCGCCCGCCGTGCGGGCCGTTTACGAGGGCGCTGACGCCGTCATCTCCATCCTGGCACCGCATAATACACGAGCCCTTGCGAACGTGGACCCGCGCAAGCAGCAGGCTTTGGGCAAGCGGGACAAGGCGTTGGAGGACATGATCCTCGAGAAAGACCGGTGGGCTCTTACCCTCTTCCCGACGCAGGCGCTGGCCCAGGAGTCGGAGATGGGCCTCGGGGAGTACGAGGAGTTCGTCTTCGGGGCGATGGCGCTAGATAAGGACGACCCGGTACGGTTCTGGCGAGAGAAGGCCAAGGAGCAGGGGCGTCTCATAGAGCGCCTGGAGAGGGTGAGGGAGGTGCGCATCGTCGGGCCGGAGACCGATCTCACGCTCTCCGTCGAGGGGCGCAGGTTCTTGAACGGTGACGGAAAGCACAACATGCCTTGCGGCGAGATCTTCACCGGTCCCGTGGAGGACTCGGCGAGCGGCACGGTCTATTTCGGCGTTCCTGTTGCCGTGGCCGGGCGCGAGGTCTCGGATGTGCGGCTCCAGTTCGAGGAGGGCAGGGTCGTTGAGGCGAGCGCCGAGAAGGGGGAGGAGTACCTGCACTCCATGCTCGACGCAGACGAGGGGGCGCGCTACCTCGGGGAGCTCGGCATCGGGACCAACTTCGGCATCCCGCGCGCGACCAAGAACATACTCTTCGACGAGAAGCTTGGGGGCACGGTGCACCTCGCGATCGGACGCTCCTACGAGAAAACCGGCGGCAAGAACGACTCGAGCGTGCACTGGGACCTCATCTGCGACCTGCGAGACGGCGGCGAGCTCTACGCAGACGGCGAGATCATAGAGAAGGACGGGAGCTTCCCCGACTACGACTTCGCGGCGTAAGGAGGAGAGGTGCAGGGAGAGACGATGCTCAGGGTCGCTAACGTACGGACCGAGGCCGTGCTCGAGGGCGTCCGCCACGCCCTCGACCTTCTCGGCGTAGACTACGAGTACATCCGCTCCGAGCCCGGCGAGGACACCTACTCGCAGACCGCCTACTTCTACGTCCCCGACGGCTCCGCCGACGACGTAGACAACATCATGCAGCGGCTCTCTGAGGAACACGGCTTCGAGGCCGAGTTGCTCTGACGGACCGCGACGCTCCTTGGGTACAGGGAGGTTTATACTGGGGCGGTCGTAACCACACGGGTTACCGGAAAGGTGCAAAGGGTGGCAAGAGAGGCCGCGTTCGTAGTCCCCGCCTGGGCGAGCTGCCGTAACTTCCGAAAGGCTAGAGGTTGTCCGAGGTAGTGCCCGGCGAGCACGAGGTGGACAGGGCGCGCATCGGGCGGGCGGTGCGCGAGATTCTCATCGGCATAGGGGAGAACCCGGACCGCGAGGGCGTACTCGGCACCCCCGAACGGGTCGCCGAGGCCTACGCTCACCTCTTCTCTGGGCTGGGCGAGGATCCGACGCGCCACCTGGAGGTCGGGTTCATGGAGTCAGCCCGCGACACGGTCCTCGTCCGCGACATACCGCTTGCTTCTTTGTGCGAACATCATCTCCTGCCGTTTGTGGGCAAGGCCCACCTCGGGTACGCGCCGAACGGCCGGGTCGTCGGTCTCAGCAAGCTGGCGCGGCTTGTGGAGGGCTACGCGCGCAGGCCCCAGCTCCAGGAGCGGCTGACGGCCCAGATCGCCGACGCCCTCTACGAGAGCTTGGGCTCGCGAGGTTCTATCGTAGTGATCGAGGCCGACCACTCGTGCATGACCATGCGGGGCGTCCAGAAACCGGGCAGCGTCACGGTAACCTCCGCGGTGCGGGGGATCTACGAGACCGACGAGGCGCTGCGCTCTATGGGCATGGCCCTGATCTCTCGCGGCACCCGCTAGTCCGCGGTCACTCGGCGGCTTCTACCGTGGCCTGTGTCGGGATACCGGCGAGGGCCGCACCGGCGATGCCGGCCTCGTTGAGCATCTCCGCAGGGACAATCTTCGTACGAGCCGTGAGGTGCGGGAAGAACTTCTCGGACTTCTTGCTGAGCCCTCCGCCTACGACGATGAGGTCCGGCCAAAGCAGGTCCTCTACCTTGTGGAGGTACTCGTCGAGCCGTTTGGCGTATTCTTTCCAGCTCAGATCGTCGCGCTTGCGGGCGCTGTCCGAGGCGCGGTGCTCTGCGTCTTTGCCCCGCATCTCGATGTGCCCGAGCTCGGTGTTGGGGACGAGGCGTCCCTCCACGAAGAGGGAGGTGCCTATTCCCGTGCCGAGCGTGAGCATCAACACCACGCCCTCCACCGCCAGCCCGGCTCCCCAGCGCATCTCGGCGAGGCCGGCCGCGTCGCCGTCGTTGATCACGCGCACAGGAGCACCGAGATCCTGCTCCAGCCGCCCCTGCATGTCGAAGCCTATGGCCCTCTCGTCGATGTTCGCTGCCGTTCTCACGACCCCCGCCTTGACCACGGCGGGAAACCCGCACCCGACCGGGCCGTTCCATCCGGAGCGGCGGACCACCTCTACTGACGTTGCGACTATGGCCTCGGGCGTAGCGGGCTTGGGCGTCTTTATTCGCACCCGCTCCGCGACAAGTTGGCCTGTCTCCGTGTCCACAGGCGCACCTTTTATCCCGGAGCCCCCGACGTCGATGCCGAAAACGTTCATGCGTCCTCCCGAGCGGGAAATCAGGCGCCATTCTAACTCTATACGCCTCCCGGCGTGAGGAGATCGGGGCCTAGCCGCCCAGGGTCTCCAGAAGGAGCTCGGTGATAAAGCCCAGCAGGAGCCCAGCGGTTATCCCCCAGCCGGCCCAGCCGGGCGCGCCGAGCTTGCGTCCCGCCGCAAGCAGCTCGTTGACCACGTAGATGATCGCACCTCCTGCGAGCGCGAGGAACAGAACGGAGAGAAGCTGCGAAGCGTACGAGAAGCCTACTACAGTGCCCAAGAAGGTCGGCCCGCCAGCGATAAGCCCACAGATGGCGAGGAAGCCCCAGCCCACCGTCTTCTCCGAAGCCAGGGGAGCGGCGATGCCGAAGCCCTCCGTCGCGTTGTGAAGCCCGAAGCCAACGACCAGCGTCAGCGCCAGCGCCATCTCACCTGACTGCGCTGAGCTGCCTATGGCGAGCCCCTCGGAGAAGTTGTGCAGCCCGATGCCAGCCGCGATCAAAATCGCCAGGCGCTGGGCCGAGTCGCCAACCCGCAGAAAACGCTGCGCGTAGTACACCAGGCTCAGAAGACCGGCGCCGAAGCCTACGGCCACCACCAGAAGCAACAGAAGAAACCCTGGCTCACCCTCCTCTAGTGCCTCCTCGACAGGCGCGATCGCGTGCTCCATCACCTCGATGAAAAGGAACAGCAATATCCCTATAGCGAAAGCGTTGAGAAGCGACAGGTACTGCGAGGACGCGAGCCTGAGCCGCGCCACCGGAAGGCCGAGAAAGATGGTGAGACCGGCCAGACCTCCCAGGATCACCGCCTGCAAGTACGTCAAGGTGCTCCCACCTCCAGCTCGCAATCAATTTCTACAAATGACATTCATTTGCAGTAAGTGGGAAGGGTAAAGTGGTGGCCTGCGCGAGTCAAGGGATGAGGATGGGGTTTGTGAGCTAGATCAAAAGCGCCGCCGGTCAGTGGCTCCGGAGGCGCTCGATGACGGCCTCCGTAACCTCTTCAGTGCTCGCGGAGCCCCCGAGGTCGCTGGTTCGTGTTCCACCAGCCAGGGTCTCTTCGAGGGCAGCGAGCATGCGTTCTCCGGCCTCCGGGTATCCGGCGTGTTCGAGGAGCAGGGTGCCGGCCCAGATCGCACCCGAGGGGTTGGCGATGCCTTCTCCGGCGATGTCCGGGGCGGAGCCGTGGATCGGCTCGAATAGCGAGGGGTGGTCTCGCTCGGGGTTCAGGTTGGCCGAAGGGGCTATCCCGATGGCGCCGGAGACGGCGGCGGTCACCTCCGAGAGGATGTCACCGAGGAGGTTGGAGCCCACCACCACGTCGAAGCTCTCGGGATCGAGCACGAGTCGGGCGGCGAGAGCGTCGGCGTGCATGAGGGAGGCCCCGACGTCAGGGTACTCCTCGCCGACCTCGCGGAAGACCTCGTCGAAGAACGGCATGGTTATGCTGATGCCGTTGGACTTCGTCGCCCCGACGAGGAGCCCGCGTCTCCCCTTGGCTTCCTCGTAGGCATAGCGCAAGATCCGCTCGACCCCGCGCCGGGTGAAGACGCTTTCCTGGATGACCACCTCGTGCGGCGTGCCGCTGAACATCCGGCCGCCCGCGTCCGAGTACTCGCCCTCGGTATTCTCCCGGACCACGGTCAAGTCGAGGGTGCCGGGCTGCGCCAGCGGGCTCTCGACGCCACGCAAGAGCCGGACCGGCCGCAGGTTGACGTACTGGTCGAAGCCGCGGCGAATGGGGAGGAGGAGCCCCCACAGGGAGACGTGGTCCGGGACGGTCGGCCAGCCTACGGCTCCGAGGTAGATCGCGTCGAAGTCGGCGAGGGTCTCCAGGCCGTCCTCTGGCATCATCCGGCCGTGCTCGATGTAGTACTCGCAGCCCCACGGGAACCGCGTGAAGCTCAAAGGTGGAGAGCCGTCTACCTCGGTTGCCGTCTCGAGCACCCGGACCCCGGCTTCCACCACCTCCGGACCGATCCCATCCCCGCCGATAACGGCGATCCTAACCCCGCCTCTTTGCTGCCCGAAATCTTCCAAACCTCTCCTCGATGATCCTCGCTAATCCATTCTTCGAGATCCATGCTAGCAACCCGGGGCGGCGCGAGCCAACGCGAGACCTATTCTGGCTCCGGCCACCGGAAGGGATGGGAGAGGTTATCATGTGGGCTCCGGGAAGAGGAGGTCTGGGATGGACGAGAAGGGTGCTAGACGGGCCGAGGAAGCGGCCGAGGAGCTGGACAAGCTTACCCGCGAGTCTTACAAGGCGGCCGTGGATCGTGCCTTCGAGGCCCAGAAGAGCGGTATACGGCTCTCGAGGAGGTTCTTCGAGAACTGGGTGGAGACCCTCGAGGACCACGCGGAGCTCAACCGCCGCACGATGCAGGACCTGACGGAGCTGGTGCGAGAACAGCGGGAGGTCTTCCAGCAGCTCTCCGGCGAGTCGCTCGACGCCTATGATGGCTTCGTCGATTCGCTGTCCGTCTACTACGACGAGGTCTCCGAGGACCTAGAGCGCTAGCCGGGCTCCGCGGAGTAGCTTGTATTTGCCGCGTCGGGCTTGAAGGCGCGCCGATCGTTGATTAGATTTGTGTGCAGCAGCGAGAGCGTCACGCGGAGAACCAACACCCTATGACGGAGGAAAAGCTTCCAAAGAGCGTCTCGGGGCGCCCGGCCGGCGGGGACCTCGAGCGGGTGAACCCTCTGGCGGCCGGGGTTCTGAAGCGCAACGGGATCAGGTCCTGGACCAAGCCGGCCCCGTCGCTCTACCCACACCAGTGGAGCTGGGACAGCGCCTTTATCGCCCTGGGTCTCGCGCACGTGGACAACCGCCGCGCCAGGGACGAGCTGGAGTCCCTCTTCGCAAGCCAGTGGGCCACCGGCAAGGTGCCCCACATAGTCTTCGACCCGGAGGCTCCCCCCAAGAGCTACTTCCCCGATGCCGAGCGCTGGAATTCCTCCGCCCTATCCCAGGACGCCCCCTCCGGCTCGCACACTAGCGGGCTGTGCCAGCCACCAGTACACGCCATCGCCGTCCGGCGCATCTGGGAGACCTCCCGCGGAAGGGATGAGGAGCGCGTCGAGCGCGCCCGGCGCTTCCTGAGCGCCAACTACCCGCGCCTGTTCGCCTGGCACCGCTACCTGGCGACCGCCCGTGACCCAGAGGGCTCGGGGCTGGTGACGATCTACCACCCCTGGGAGAGCGGCACCGACAACTCCCCAAGGTGGGACGAAGCGCTAGAGAACGTCGAGGTCGGCAACATACCCCCGTATACCCGCTACGATCTCCAGCACGTCTCGGATCCATCGCACCGCCCCACCGATGAGGAATACGACTGCTACCTGTGGCTGCTCGAGCTGCTCAAGAGGAGGTGCTACGACGAGGCGGAGATCTACGACTCCCATCCCTTCCTGGTCAAGGACGTGCTCTTCTCGGCGATACTAGTCGCCGCGAACGAGGCGCTCTTGGAGATAGCCCGGGTGGTGGGTGCCCCGGAGGAGGAGCGGGCCCACATAGACGGTTGGATGGGGCGCGGCCGCAGGGGGCTCGAGGAGCAGTGGGCCCCCGACCTCAAGCTCTGCCTGGACTACGACCTCAGGGCCCAAAGACCGGCGCGCGTCCGCACGATAGCGGGGTTTGCGCCGCTGATCGCCGGCGGACTTACCGAGGAGCGCCTGCGAGATGTCCTCGGGACCCTCGACTCCCCGGCTTTTGCGGGTAACCCCGGGCTGCGCCGGCCGCTGCCGCCCTCCACCAGCCCCGAAGAGCCCGCGTTCCACCCCAGGAGCTACTGGCGGGGCCCGGTGTGGCCGGTGGCCAACTGGCTCTTGTGGTGGTCGCTCATCCGCGTCGGTGAGGCGAGCCGCGCCGCGCAGATTCGGCGCGAGACCCTCGGGCAGCTTTCAGAGGGCGGCTTCGCGGAGTACTTCGAGCCCTTCACCGGCGAAGCGCTCGGCTCCCACGAGCAGTCCTGGACTGCGGCCGTAGCCCTCGACATGCTCGCCGTGGTGAGCAATAGGGCCTAGGGCGCGCCGCACAAAGCGGTCCCGCCCGCGCCATGGATTATGATTAGCGCGTGGGCGCCGGAAGAGACGGACGGGAGATGGCGGAGGGCTTGTCCCCCGAACTCGTAGCGGCGCGTTTAAGGAAGGCAGTCGGGCGGCCGCTCGACGCCTGGCGCGAGGTTTATGAGAGCTTCTCGCCGGTGGATGTCAGGACGGGGGAGAGGCGCCCGCGCATCCCCCCGGCGGGGGCGGACTCGCGGCGGGCGGCGGTCCTCGTGCCGGTGCTGCTGGAGCCGGAGGGAGCGCGGCTCGTCTACACGGTCAGGAGGGATCATCTGCCGGACCACGCTGGTCAGATCTCCTTTCCCGGTGGCAGCATGGAGCCCGGTGACGGCTCGCTGCTGGAGACCGCCCTTCGCGAAGCGGAGGAGGAGATAGACCTGAGCCCGGACCTCGTGGAGGTCGTTGGCGAGCTGGAGGAGATGTATATCCCGCCCTCCAACTTCCGTGTGAGCCCGTTTGTCGGTCTCTTGCCCCCGGCGGCGTCGATGGTCCTTGCCCCGGACGAGGTGGAAGCCATTTTCACCGTGTCCCTCGACGAGCTCATGTCCCCGGAGACCCTCCGAAGGGTCCCATGGAGGCGTGACGGTCGCGACTACCAGGTGCCAATCTTCGCCGTGGGAGGATCGCCGTCGCGCAACATCTGGGGCGCCACCGCCGCGATGACTGCCTCGCTGCTCGTCCGCCTGGGTTGGAGGGGCTACCGCTCTCTCGCCGGGGTGTAGATTCCTTCCGGCGCCTGTGCGTGAAATCTCCGCCGGGTTAATTCTGCGCAACAAGATAGGGCGCTTTTCGCTCTGTTCGGTCAGTTATCCACAACATGTTGTGGATAAAAGGGATGGGGTGGGGGATAAGTGCATCAGGTGTAACAAAGGGCTAACAATGAGTGCGCTCGGGGGCGACGTGAGCGGGTTACGGCGCCCGAAGGTGGAAAGGCGCGCTCGGACCGGTACAATTGGGAGGATCGGAGCAAGCCATAAAAAGAGGTGAGATAGTGCTGACCGAGGAGCGAGTGAGGGACCAGCTCAGGAACGTCATAGACCCCGAGATCGGGATGGACCTCGTGGAGCTCGGTCTGATCTACGATGTGGGCGTCCACGACGAGGGACACCACGTAGACGTCACCTTCTCCCTGACGAGCCCCATGTGCCCTGTGGGGGACCTGATCCAGGAGCAGGTAGAGACCGAGACCTTGAGCATCGAGGGCGTCGAGACGGTGAACGCCCAGCTCACCTTCGAGCCAATGTGGAACCCGGACATGATGAGCCCGGCCGCCAAGCTCTTTTTCGGCCGGTAGGGTGACCACGGAAGCCGGGGCGAAGGAGCCCGCGCACCCCGCAGGGGACGCGGGTTTCTTCTTTCTGCGCGAGTGCGGCGACCCGATAATGGCGGCGCTCGTGGAGCGTATCGGCCCGCTCGACCACACCTCTCGTCGGCGCGGACGCCCCGAAGACGCCTACGGCACCCTAGTCCGCACCATCGTCGGCCAGCAGCTCTCCACCAAGGCAGCACGGACGATCTACGCCCGCCTCGCCGCACTCTTCGGGGACCGCCCGCCGACGCCCGAAGACCTTATCGCCGCAGAAGAAGGGGCCCTACGCGGGGTCGGTCTCTCACGGCAGAAGATTTCCTACCTCCGCGATCTGGCGGCCCGTGTCCACGGCGGCGAGCTGGAGTTGGAGGCCTTGCACGAGATGTCCGATGAGGAGGTCACCGAGAAGATTACGGCCGTAAAAGGGCTCGGCCGGTGGAGTGCCGATATGTTCAAGTCGATCACAGCGACATATGCTGGTTGAGATCACCATATCCGCGCAGGGTATAGAGGTGCGCTGAGAGCCACGAGAATCGCCCACAAGCGCCGCGGAGGAGCCAGCTAAGGCATTCTACCGAAGTGCCTGGAAGAAGAATTCTCGGAAGTTATGGGCGCCAGGGCAGAGGCTCCCGAGAGGTGAAGACCTCCTCGCCGAAGCGCTCGTCGAAGTGGATCTCCTCGACCTCTAGGGCGTCGAAGT
>Ga0126304_10000737_pt1 | contig 14224 bp, 13 predicted proteins | sample Plot25_FD_92538 | JGI IMG/M metagenome (GOLD analysis project Ga0126304, IMG submission 92538) | Serpentine soil microbial communities from UC McLaughlin Reserve, CA, USA - Plot25 | ecosystem: Environmental > Terrestrial > Soil > Grasslands | place: USA: UC McLaughlin Reserve, Lake County... | reverse complement strand
ATCTTGGTCGCGTTGATGGGCGGCGTGAATCAGCCTGAGGTCTTGCCAGTTACGAGGCTCGCGCCGAGCGCAATTGCGCAAAGCTCGGTAACATTGAGGTTCGCTCGAGGTGCAGCACGACTGAATAAAGATCGTAGTCCCGGGACTGAAGTACGCCCGGCCGGGGATCGGAGATGGTAGTGGTAGCCACCCCGGCCGCGAACGGCGTGTCGCGCACGATCAAGTGGAGCACCAATGCCTGGACCTCTCGTAATCATCACGGGCGCCAGTCAAGGCATCGGCCGCGCTCTTGCCCTCGCTTTCGGGCGTGAGGGCCACGCGCTGCTCTTGATTGCTCGGCACCAGGCGGTAATCGCTGAACTCACCGGGTTTCCGCACCGCTGGGCCGAGGTGGACGTCTCGGATTTTGCGCCGTTTAAGGCAGCTATCGAAGAGGCCGAAGCCATTTTCGGGCCAGCCGATTGTCTCATCAACAACGCAGGTTCTATGCACGTCGGCCGTTTTAGTGACCGACCGATCGAGGATCTTGATTACGAGATCGACGTGCTCCTCAAGGGAGTTGTCCACGGCACCCGGGCCGTGCTGCCCGGCATGGCCGCCCGGCGCCGAGGGACCGTGGTCAACGTAAGCTCGATCGCAGATCGCAAACCCGGACCACATGCGGAGACCTACCATGCGGCCAAGGCGGCGGTGCGCTCACTGGCCGAATCGCTGCAACAGTCGCAAGCGGAAAATTGTGTACGCTTCGTCAACATCGCACCCGGACTGGTGCGGACCGGAATTCACGCCCATATGGGAATTTCTTTCGAGGATTATAGCAACCAGCTCGGAAACCCGGAGTTCATTGCACCCGAGCAGATCGCGGACATTGTTCTGTTCTGCTACAAGCAGCCGCAAGCCATCTGCATCCGCGATATCGTTGTGATGCCGACGAGCTCGGCATATTGACAGCAACCGCTGTGCTGATGCGCTGAGCATCGCCATCCATGCGGCCAAGGGCGCTCCTTGTATTCTCGCTGCCTTTGATAGGAACGTATGACCATCTCTGGAATTCGCACAATCTTTGTGGCTTTCACTTCGGAATAATCAAAACCGTTCATGTGATACTCGATGGGAGCGAGCGCTCCGCGCATTCTTCGCAACGATAAAGCAGTCTTCGAAGCCGTCTGAGCTAACCCAATAGAGGTTGCAGGGTGCTGGCGAGTGGAAACCGGTCGCCCGTCCGGAAAGCGGCCCGATTTAAAAATTTAGCGCGCATTCGGATGCAAACCGGTAGCCACTTTTGCTGAATGCGCGCTGAGGCGCCGCGTTGACGCTTGGTTGTGAGGGATTCAGCGGCAAAATCGGCGTAATTGCCGTTGCATCAACGGCATCCGGCCGCTATATCCCGGTCATCTCACACGCGGACCTTGGCAATAGCCTTCCGGTGGCTCGTTCCTTCCTTGGGGAGAGCTTCCTGGTCCGTGGCGGCTCAACCGGAGAATGACCTATGTCGCTACCCGACTTCTCGATGCGTCAGTTATTGGAAGCTGGCGTCCATTTCGGCCATCAATCGCACCGCTGGAACCCGAAGATGGGGCAATACATCTTCGGCACCCGCAATAACATCCACATCGTTGATCTCGCCCAATCGGTGCCGATGCTCCATCGCGCGCTACAGGCGGTGAGCGACACCGTCGCCAAGGGCGGACGCATCCTGTTCGTCGGCACCAAGCGGCAGGCGCACGACCCGGTCGCCGATGCCGCCAAGAAATGCGCGCAGTATTACGTCAATTCGCGCTGGCTCGGCGGCACGCTCACCAATTGGAAGACGATCTCGCAGTCGATCAAGCGGCTGCGCAATCTCGAGGAGATGCTCGGTTCCAACGAGGCGCGCGGCTACACCAAGAAGGAGCGCCTCACGCTCCAGCGCGAGCGCGACAAGCTCGACCGCGCGCTGGGTGGCATTAAGGACATGGGCGGTCTGCCCGACCTGCTGTTCGTGATCGACACCAACAAAGAGGACATCGCCATCAAGGAGGCGCAGCGCCTCAATGTTCCAGTCGCGGCAGTGGTCGACACCAATTCCGATCCGGATGGCATCACCTTTGTCGTTCCCGGCAATGACGATGCCAGCCGCGCCATCACGCTCTATTGCGACCTCATCGCCAAGGCGGCGATCGACGGCATTTCACGCGCGCAGGGCGAGCACGGCATCGATGTCGGTGCGGCGGCCGAACCGATCGCCGAAGAGTTGCCGGCCGCGCCAGAGGGCCCGGGCTACGAGACGCTCTCGGGTCCGCGTGGAGTTGCCGACGACCTCAAGAAGCTCGCCCACGTCTCGCCGACGATCGAGAAGAAGCTCAACGACGATCTCGGCATCTTCCATTACTGGCAGATTGCCGCGCTTAGCCCAGAGGCGGCGCACAAGATTGGCGAAGAGGTTGGACTGCCTGGTCGCGTCGAGGGCTGGATCGCGCAGTCAAAAGAACTCACCGCCGAGTCCGAGTAAGCTGATTTATCATTCCGGGACCGCGCCAAAGCTCGGCACCCGGAATCCATACCGGAATGACTTTTTAAAACGGAATTTTCACCGATGGCCGACATCACCATAGAAAAAATCAAGGAGCTTCGCGAACGCACCGGCGCCGGCATGATGGATTGCAAGGGCGCGCTCGGCGACACCAGCGGCGACATGGAGGCGGCCGTCGACCTGTTGCGCAAGAAAGGTCTTGCCAAAGCGGCCAAGAAGGCTGGTCGCATCGCCGCCGAGGGCCTGATCGGCGTCGCCGTGAAGGGCAACAAGGGTGTCGTCGTCGAGGTGAATTCGGAGACCGATTTCGTCGCGCGCAACGATTTCTTTCAGGGTCTCGTGAGGATGATCGCGGACGTCGCGCTCACCGCCGGGACCGATATCGAAGCGATCAAGAAGGCCAAGGTCGGCAATATCGCCGTGGCTGATGCCATCGCGGATTCGATCGCCAAGATCGGCGAGAATATGACTTTGCGGCGGGCAGCGGCTTTGTCGGTCGGCAAAGGCGTGATCGCGACTTACGTACACAATCAGGTGTCGGAGGGCCTTGGCAAGATCGGCGTTCTGGTCGCGCTCGAATCGACCGGCAACGCCGACGAGCTGCAGCGCATCGGTCGCATGGTGGCGATGCACGTCGCAGCCAGCAATCCGCAGGCGCTAGACTCCGCCTCGCTTGGCACCGATGTGATCCGCCGCGAGAAGGATATCCTCGCCGAGAAGTTCAAGGCGCAGGGAAAACCTGCAAATGTGATCGACAAGATCGTCGAATCAGGGCTCAAGACCTTTTACAAAGAGGTCTGCCTGCTCGAACAGCCGTTCATTCACGAGCCGGATAAGAACGTGGCGCAAGCCGTCAAGGAAGCCGAAGGCAAAGTGGGCGCGTCGATCAAGATCACGGGCTTTGTGCGTTTTGCGCTGGGTGAGGGCATCGGCCGGCCGGATAGTGATTTCGCCGCCGAAGTGGCGGCGACTGTCAAACCGAACTGACCGCACACGAGATCGATCGGCCCACCGGCCGCGAGCGGAACGGAGCGAGCGCACACCAAGCGAGCCCATTATGGCCAAGCCGATCTACCAACGCGTCGTGGTGAAGGTCTCCGGCGAAGCCCTCATGGGACCGGAAAGTTTCGGCATCCACCAGCCGACGCTCGAGCGCATCGCTGCCGATCTGGTCGCGACCCGGGCGCTCGGCGTGGCGCTCGGCGTCGTGGTCGGCGGCGGCAATATCTTCCGCGGCATGAAAATTTCCAAAAAGGGCATCCCGCGCGTGACCGGCGACATGATGGGCATGCTGGCAACCGTCATGAATGCGCTCGCGCTGGAGACTGCCATCGAGCAGGCCGGCGCGCCCGCGCGCACCATGTCGGCTTCCGCGATGCCGGAAATCTGCGAGACCTATGAACGGCGGCGCGCCTTGCGGCATCTCGACGAGAACCGCATGGTCTTGCTTGCCGGCGGCACCGGCAACCCGTTCTTCACCACCGATACCACGGCGGTGCTGCGGGCGGCCGAGATTGGCGCGCACGCGGTGCTCAAGGCCACCGACGTCGACGGCGTCTACAGCGCCGATCCGAAGAGGGACAACAAGGCCACGCGTTACGAGCGCCTAACCCATCAGGAAGCGATCGAGCGCGAGCTTAAAGTCATGGATGCCACCGCCTTCGCGCTTGCCCGGGAAAATCGTATGCCTATCATCGTGTTTTCGATCCGGGAAAAGGGCGCGATCGAGGCGGTGCTGCGCGGTCAGGCACACGCCACCACCGTCGAGTCTTAAGGCTTCGACCGAACAGGGTTTCGGAGGTCGCCATGGCCAATGCCACGCACGACATGAACGAACTCAAACGGCGCATGCAAGGCGCGATCCAATTGCTCAAACAGGAGCTGGGCGGGCTCCGCACCAGCCGCGCTTCTCCGAGTCTGCTGGAACCGGTGCAGGTGGAAGCCTACGGTTCGCATATGCCGCTTAACCAGCTTGCCACCGTAAGCGTGCCGGAGCCGCGGCTCTTATCCGTCCAAGTTTGGGACAAATCCATGGTCCACGCCGTGGAAAAGGCGATCTCGGCTGCGAATCTGGGGCTCTCGCCGTCGACCGAAGGTCAGGTGCTGCGCCTTCGCATTCCCGAACTGAACGAGGAGCGCCGCAGGGAATTGGTCAAGGTGGCGCACAAATATGCGGAAGCCGCCCGGGTCGCCGTCCGCCACGTGCGTCGCGACGGCCTTGACGTGCTCAAGAAGCTGGAAAAAGACCACAAGATCAGTGAAGACGACGGCAAACGATCGGCGGAGCAGGTACAAAAGCTTACCGACGAAACCATCGCGGAAGTTGATAAGATCCTCGCGGCAAAGGAAAAGGAAATCCTCACGGTGTGAGGTTGGCGAATATGTTGAAGGCCGAGGTGCTGTCGAAGATGCGGATCGGCGAATTTGCCGTGCCGCGGCACGTCGCCATCATCATGGATGGCAACGGGCGCTGGGCGGCCGCGCGCGGGCGGCCGCGCAGTGAGGGTCACCGCCGCGGCGTCGAGGCACTGCGGCGCACGGTGCGGGCAGCCGGCGACCTCGGCATCGACATCATTACTATTTTTTCTTTCAGTGCTGAGAACTGGTCGCGGCCGGCCTCCGAGATTCGCGATCTGATGGGGCTGTTGCGCCGCTTCATCCGCAACGATCTCAGCGATCTGCACAAGAACGGTGTGCACGTGCGCATCATTGGGCAGCGCGAAGATCTGGATCCAGACATCAGGCGGCTGTTGGAGGAAGCGGAGGGGCTGACCAAGGACAACGACAAGCTCACTTTGGTCGTCGCCTTCAATTACGGCGCGCGGCAGGAGATCGCGCGCGCGGCGCAGCGTCTGGCGAGCGAGGTCGCCGCCGGCCGCCTGCCGGTGAGCGCGGTGACCGCGGACGCGCTCGCGGCCCATCTCGATGCCCCCGATCTGCCCGATCCCGATCTGATTATTCGCACCAGCGGTGAACAGCGGCTATCGAATTTCCTGCTATGGCAGGCGGCCTATAGCGAGCTCGTCTTCGTCCCCACCTATTGGCCTGACTTCGACCGCTCGACGCTCGAGGGCGCGATCACCGAATACCGTCGCCGCGAGCGGCGATTCGGCGGTCTGATCGCGCAGACCGGTTCGTGAGCATGGTCGATGCCAATCCCGCGCGTTTCTGGAGCGCCGCCAAATTAACTGGCGGCGAGTTGGCGCTCCGCGTCTGCTCGGCGCTGGTGCTCGCCCCATTCGCGCTTGGCATCGCCTACCTTGGCGGCTGGACCTTTGTGGTGTTCTGGCTTGTGGCGGCAATGGTCGTGCTTTGGGAATGGACCGCGCTGGTGGCCGGGCGCGACCAGCGCCCGATTCTGATAGCTGGGGGAGCATCGGTGCTGCTGGCAATTGCGCTTGCGGGTTCCGCCGGCAACGCCGCCGAAGGCATTCACACCGTGCGGCTGCTGGCAGCGATGACCGTGCTGGTCATGGGAATGCTCGGCGTTGCCGCACTGACGACACGCGCACAGCGCGCTTGGGTTGCAGGCGGGATCCCCTATGCCGGTGCAATCGGGATCGCCGCGATCGTACTGCGATCCGACGCGGCGCTGGGATTCCTCGCCATTGTATTGCTGTTTTCGATCGTGTGGGCGACCGACATCTTCGCCTATTTCACCGGCCGGGCCATAGGCGGCCGCAAGCTCGCGCCGCGGTTCAGCCCGAAAAAGACTTGGTCGGGAGCAATCGGTGGTGTAGTCGCTGCGGTGATCGTAGCGATCGCCATTGCGCGTATGGCGGGCTTAAACGGACTGCTGCCAATCGCAGCGATCGCAGTCCTGCTCTCGATTGCCGCACAGGCCGGGGATCTGCTCGAGTCCGCATTGAAGCGTCGATTCGGCGCCAAGGATTCGAGTCGCTTGATCCCAGGCCACGGTGGATTGATGGATCGTCTCGACGGTTTCGCGGCGGCGGCCGTGCTCGGGGCCCTGATCGGCCTCGCCCGCGGCGGCCTCGAAGCTCCGGCACGCGGGCTTTTGATGTGGTGAAATGAGAATCAATATGCCCGTGGCATCAATGATGAAGCGCGCCCCGGAATCTGCCGAGCGCAGCGTCACGCTGCTCGGCGCGACCGGCTCGATTGGCACGAGCACGATCGACCTGCTCAAGCGCGAGCGCGACCGTTACCGCGTCGAGGCCGTAAGTGCGAACCGCAGTGCTGCAGCGCTCGCCGCGCTGGCGCGCGAGGTGGGCGCGCGCTTCGCGGCGGTCGGTGATCCGACTGTCTATCGCGAGCTCAAGGATGAACTTTCCGGCTCCGGAATCGAGGCCGCGGCTGGTGAAGGCGCGCTGATCGAAGCCGCGCAGCGGCCGGCGCAATGGGTGATCGGCGCCATTACCGGGGCCGCTGGCCTCAAGCCTATGCTCGCCGCCGCCGAGCGCGGCGGCATCATCGCCCTTGCCAACAAAGAATGCCTTGTTTGCGCGGGCGGCCTGTTCATGCGCCGCGCGGCCGCCGCCGGTACCACCGTGCTGCCGGTCGATTCGGAACATAACGCACTTTTTCAGGCGATGAGCGCGGGGCGGCGCGAGGACGTGCGGCGCGTCATTCTCACCGCCTCCGGCGGGCCATTCCGTACCTGGAGCGCTGCCGCTATCCAAGCCGCGACACGTGAGGAGGCACTCAAGCATCCCAACTGGTCGATGGGCCCCAAGGTCACGATTGATTCGGCGACCCTGATGAACAAGGGGCTCGAGGTGATAGAGGCCTATCATCTGTTCGCGCTTGGCTCCGACCAGATTGATGTGCTGGTGCATCCGCAATCGGTTGTGCATGGTCTGGTCGAATTCCGCGATGGATCACTGATTGCTCAGCTCGGCAGTCCGGACATGCGCATCCCGATCGCGCATTGTCTGGCTTGGCCGCAGCGAATCGATGGCCCCGCTGTGCGGCTCGATCTCGCACAGTTATCCACGCTGACCTTCGAAAATCCCGATTTGAATCGGTTTCCGGGGCTCGGGTTGGCGCGGCAGGCGCTGGAGACCGGTGGCGCCGCTCCAACCGTTCTCAACGCCGCAAATGAGGTCGCGGTCGCCGAATTCCTGTGCCAAAAGCTCGGATTCACCGGAATTGTGACGTTGGTTGCGGCTACATTGGATGCCGCAGTACGGCGCGGGCTTATCCGGGAGCCCGCCAGTGTCGAAGACGCACTTTCCATTGACCATGAATCAAGATTACTGGCGGCCGAACTCTTGCCCGAAATTGCCGCAAAGGCATTCTAGAGTTTCTTTGGCTGGGCGGACTCGGGGGGAGCGTCGGGGCAGGGATTAGCATCTTATGAATTTTGATTTCATGTCGGGTATCAGTGCGATCGGCGGAGGCGTCCTCGGCTACATTGTTCCGTTCTTGTTCGTTCTGACCATTGTCGTGTTCTTTCACGAGCTCGGCCATTTCTTGATCGCCCGCTGGTGCGGCGTGAAGGTGCTGACTTTTTCGATCGGGTTTGGGCCAGAATTGCTGGGCTTTAACGACCGCCATGGAACTCGCTGGAAATTGTCGGCCATTCCCCTTGGGGGATATGTGAAGTTCTTCGGGGACGAAAACGCTGCCAGCGTGCCAGATCAGGCGGCAATTTCCACGATGACCGAGGCCGAACGCCGGGTGAGCTTCGTGCACCAGAGCGTAGGCGAGAGGGCGGCTGTGGTGGTTGCCGGGCCGCTGGCGAATTTCGTTTTGGCCATAGCCATTTTTGCTGGTTTGTTCATGTTTTTTGGCAAGCAAAGCACGCTTGCGCGGGTTGACACGATCCAGGCGGACAGTGCTGCGGCTGCGGCCGGGTTCCAGCCCGGCGACATTGTTCTTTCCATAAACGGCAAGCCGATCGACAGCTTTGCCGAAATGCAGCGCCTGGTCAGTACCAGTGCCGGCGAGACCCTGACCGTCACCGTCGATCGCGGCGGCCGGGAAGTCTCGCTCAAAGCCATTCCGGCGCTCAAAGAGGTCAAGGACAGTTTCGGCAACCTCCATCGAATTGGAGTTCTGGGTATCAGCCGCTCGCTTGCGCCTGACGATGTGAAGTTTGAGCCGGTTGGGCCGCTCAAGGCCATCGGTCTCGGCTTCCAGGAAACCTGGTTCGTGATCGACCGCACGATGTCTTATCTGGGCGGTGTCATTGCGGGCCGAGAGGCGGCCGATCAATTGGGCGGGCCGATCCGTATCGCTCAGGTATCCGGTCAAGTCGCGACCGCAGGCTTCTCCGCGCTGATGCATCTTGCCGCGGTGCTGTCGGTCTCGATTGGCCTCCTGAACTTGTTCCCAGTACCGCTGCTCGATGGCGGTCACCTTATGTTCTACGCGATCGAGGCCATTCGCGGCCGTCCATTGTCGGATCGCGCGCAGGAATACGGCTTCCGCATCGGGCTTGCGCTCGTCGTAATGTTGATGATTTTCGCAACATTCAACGACATAGTTCACATCGCGGCCCAGTGGACGGCATCGTGATGTGATTATTCGGCAACTATTTGGGATTAAAGGCGAAAGCGGCGGGGCTCGCCGGTTGCACTGGAACTGAAACGCGGTAGAAGCGGGGGGTCCTTGGCGGGGTGGAGACATCCTTCTCGTCAGCGGCCGACGGGGAAAAGGGCGCGTTGGAATGAAAGTGGGTATCCGGCTTGTCCATGGGCTGAGCACGGCGGGCTTTGTCTTCGGAAGCATTGTATTAGGTCTTGTTCCGGCAGTTGCACCGGTGGGTGTCGCCCTAGCGCAGACCGCAGCCTCGATCGTGGTCGAGGGCAATCGCCGGGTCGAAGCAGCCACCATCCGCTCCTATTTCAAGCCGGGCCCAGACGGCCGGCTTGGCCCCCTGCAGATCGATGAAGGCTACAAGGCGCTGATCGCCACCGGTCTGTTCCAGGACGTGCGCATCAATACGGCGGGCGGGCGCATCCTCGTGGCCGTGGTGGAGAATGCGGTCATCAATCGCATCGCGTTCGAAGGCAACAGCCGCGTCAAGGACGAGCAGCTCAAGCTTGAGGTCCAGTCCAAGGAGCGCGGCACGCTCTCGCGTCCGCAAGTGCAGTCGGACGTGCAGCGGATTGTCGACATTTATCGTCGTAGCGGCCGCTTTGATGTCACCGTCGATCCGAAGATCATTGAATTGCCGAATGGCCGCGTCGACCTCGTCTTTGAGGTCAACGAGGGCGACAAGACCAACATCAAATCGATCGAGTTCATTGGTAACAGAGCTTTTTCCTCCTATCGCTTGCGCGACATCATCAAGACCTCCGCAACCACGCTTCTCTCATTCCTGCAGACCAGCAACATCTACGACCCGGATCGACTCGAGGCAGACCGCGAATTGTTACGGCGCTTTTATCTGAAGCGCGGCTACATCGATGTCCGCATCGTTGCGGCCGCGGCCGAATATGATCCGGTGCGCAGGGGGTTTTTAATTAGATTCCAGATCGAGGAAGGCGAACAGCACCGCGTCGGCGCCGTGGACGTCATATCGAACATCCGCTCGCTCGACCCAGCGTTCGTGCGCTCACGGCTGCGGGTGTCGCCGGGCGATGTCTACAACGCCGAGGCGGTCGAGAAGAGCGTCGAAGAATTGACGATAGAGGCGGCACGCCAGGGCTTTGCCTTTGCCTCGGTGCGTCCGCGCGCCGATCGCAATTACGAGGGCAGGACGGTGAACCTCACCTTTACGGTCGAGGAGGGGCAGCGCGTCTATATCGAGCAGATTAATATCCGCGGCAATACGCGCACGCGCGATTATGTGCTGCGGCGGGAGTTCGATGTCTCCGAGGGCGATCCCTACAATCGAGCTCTGATCGCGCGCGCCGAACGACGGTTAAAGAATCTCGGCTACTTCAAGGAAGTCAAGATCCAGACTGAACCAGGCTCGGCACCGGATCGGATCGTCATCAATGTCGTCGTAGAGGAGCAGTCCACCGGCGAGTTCTCGGTTGCCGGCGGCTATTCAACCTCAGATGGCATTATGGGGGAAGTGAGCGTCGGTGAGCGCAACCTGCTTGGCCGCGGCTATTATGCGAAGGCTGCGGTACAGTACGGGCAGCATGCGAGCGGATGGCAACTCTCCTTCGTGGAGCCTTATCTGCTGGGCTATCGCCTGGCGCTTGGGCTCGATGTCTTTCAACGGACCCAAAACGCGACCAATTTCGTCTCCTATGACACCAAAACGATGGGCGCCGGCGTGAGGCTGGGTTTTGCGCTGCGGGAAGATCTGTCATTCCAGCTGCGCTATTCGGCCTATAGCCAGAAGGTGTCGTTGCCGCTTGTGCTGAACGACTGCGTGCTGTCGCCCGACGCACCGATAAACGGCGGGTTTGGAGTTCTGCCGGGCGATCCATGTTATGCCAATGGCGAAGCATCACTGGCGGTGCGTAGGGAACTGGCGCAAGGCTCGGTGCTGACGTCGCTGGTTGGTTACGATCTCAGCTACAATACGCTCGACAACAACCGCAATCCGACGAGCGGCACGCTGGCAGTCCTCAAACAGGATTTTGCCGGGGTGGGTGGCGACGTGCAGTTCATCCGCACGACCGGCGATGTGCGCACCTACTACGAGCCGATTGGGGATATAGTGGGCGTGCTGCATTTGCAGGGCGGCTATGTCGCCGGGTGGGGCTCCAAAGACGTCGACGGCACCAACCTTCGCATGCTCGATCATTTCCAATTGGGTCCGGGACTTGTGCGCGGGTTTGCCCCGTCGGGTATCGGGCCGCGCGACCTCACTCAGTTCAATTTGACCGGCGCTCCGGGAGATGCACTCGGCGGCAACACCTATTGGGGTGCCAGCGTCGAATTCCAGACGCCCCTGTTCTTCGCGCCCAAGGACGTCGGCATCAAGGTTGCGGTCTTCGCGGACGCCGGCTCATTGTGGAACTACGTCGGACCGACGTCGTGGGCGCCAACGGGCGAGACTTTGACGCCCTCGAATAACAATATGTTCGTCAACTCGTCGGTCGGCGCGGGTCTGTTGTGGGCGTCGCCGTTCGGGCCGATCCGCTTCGATTTGGCCTATCCAGTGACGAAACAGAAGTTCGACCGCACGCAGTGGTTCCGATTTAGCGGCGGTGCGTCGTTCTGACCTGCTTGCGGTCGCGCCACGATGAGGTCGCATGAGCGCGCCGTTTTTCTTCCAGCGCGGACAAGGGCTGAAGGTGCGCGAGATCGCCGCGCTCACCGGGGCAGAGCCGCGCCCGGGTGCCGAACTCGATCGTTGCATCACCGGAATTGCAGCGCTCGATGGTGCGTCGCCGAGCGATTTGGCGTTCCTTGATAATCGCAAATTTGCCGGACAGGCGACGGTCACGAATGCCGGGGCGTGCCTCGCGGCCGAGCGCCTAGCAAAATACGTTCCGGACCATGTCAGTCTGCTCTGTCTGGCTGCGCCCTATCGCGCGTTCGTCGAAGTGGCGCGCGCGCTTTTTCCGGACGCGCTGCGGCCGTCCTCTCTGTTCGAGACCAGCGGCACGGCGCCGGGCGCGGTGGTGCATGCTACCGCCCGCACCGAGAACGGCGTAACGATCGATCCCGGCGCCGTCATCGGGCCGCGCGCCGAGATTGGCGCCGGCACGGTCATCGGCGCCGGCACTGTCATCGGTGCCGGTGTCCGTCTCGGCCGCCATTGCTCGATCGGGGCGAACGTGTCGATCGCTCACACCCTGATCGGCGACCGGGTCATCGTTCACCCTGGCTGCAACATCGGCCAGGACGGTTTTGGCTTCATAATGGGTGCAAATGGGCATGCCAAGGTGCCGCAGATCGGCCGGGTCATTATTCAAGATGACGTGGAGATCGGCGCCGGAACGACCATCGACCGCGGCGCCATTCGTGACACTGTGATCGGCGAGGGCAGCAAAATCGACAACCTTGTCCAAGTCGGCCACAATGTACAAATCGGCCGGCATTGCATCCTGGTGGCGCAGACCGGCATTTCCGGAAGCGCCATAATCGAGGATTTTGCTGTGCTTGGTGCCCGCGTGGGAGTGAACAACCACGTCACCGTCGGTGAAGGCGCGCAGCTTGCCGCCACCGCCAACGTGAAAGATGACGTACCGCCAGGGGCGCGCTGGGGCGGCACGCCAGCAAAACCGGCGCTGCAATGGGCACGCGAAATGCACGTGCTCAAGCGCATGGCCGCGGCCACCGAGCCCGATGCCACCTCGACTGTACTACGTCCAGGTCGCGAGGAGGAGTGAGGATCGCGATGAAGGCAGCAGCGACTACGCTCGAAGCAGCCGGCATCGCCGAGATTCTGCGTGCGCTGCCACACCGCTACCCGTTTCTGATGGTCGACCGCATCATCAACATCCGCGGCGACGAGAGCGGAATCGGCATCAAAAACGTCACTTTCAACGAGCCGCAGTTTCAAGGGCATTTCCCCGGCCTCCCGATTTTTCCGGGTGTGCTGATCATCGAGGGAATGGCGCAGACTGCGGGCGCGTTGTGCGTACTGTCGGGAGCGACGGGCGAAGGCCATAAATCGGTGTTCTTTCTCACGATCGACAAGGCGAAATTTCGTAAGTCCGTCGTACCGGGCGACACCATCGAATACCACGTGGCCAAGAAGGTTCGAAAACGGAACATGTGGTGGTTTCGCGGCGAGGCCAAGGTCGCGGACCAATTGGTGGCCGAGGCCGAGGTCGGCGCCATGGTCGTGGTCGAGTAGAAAGATGTCGACCATCGATCCGACCGCGCGCATCGAAGGCGGGGCGGTGATTGGGGCGGAGGTGACGATCGGTCCGTTTTGCGTGATCGGTCCAGACGTAGTGATCGGCGATGGCTGCAGATTAATCGCTAGCGTCCACGTGACCGGTCATACGACGATCGGATCGCGCACTGTGGTTTATCCATTCACTTCGCTCGGAACGCCGCCGCAATCGGCGAAATATCGCGGCGGTCCTACTCGGCTTAATATTGGCGCCGATTGCGACATCCGCGAAGGCGTTACCATGAATACAGGCACCGAGGATGACCGCGGCGAGACACGTGTCGGCGATCGCTGTCTTTTCATGGTGGGCTCGCATGTTGGGCACGATTGCGTGGTGGGCAATCACGTCACATTCGCCAACAATGCAACGCTCGCCGGTCACGTCGTGGTCGGAGACGGTGTGTTCTTGGGCGGCGAGGCCGCAGTGCATCAATTCGTACGCATCGGTGAGGGTGCGATGATAGCCGGCGTGAGTGGCGTCACGGGCGACGTCATCCCATTCGGGTTCGCGATCGGCATGCCAGGCCACCTCGCCGGCTTGAATGTCGTGGGACTGCGGCGTCGTGGCATTGCACGGGCCGACATGCATCGATTGCGCCGCGCCTACCGCTGCTTGTTTCACGGGGAAGGGCGTTTTGTCGAGCGCACCGACATGATCTCACGGGAATTCGAGGACGATCAGTTGGTCGGTCGGATCGTTCAGTTTATCCGCGAGGGGGGACCACGGCCGCTGATGAAGCCGCGGCGAGGCGCCGGCGGCGGCGCGGAGGATTCCTGATAGTGACAAAGGAGCCTCGGCTGGAGTCGGCGGCCCCGGAGGCACCGCTGGCAATTGTGTGCGGTGGCGGAAGCCTGCCGTTTGCGATTGCTGACGCCGTGACACGCCGTGGCCGTCCGATCATCCTGTTCGCACTGCGGGGCTTCGCTGATCCCGAGCGTGTGGCCCCATATCCTCATCACTGGTTGCCACTCGGGAAGTACGGCTGGCTGGT
>Ga0126304_10000735_pt1 | contig 14252 bp, 15 predicted proteins | sample Plot25_FD_92538 | JGI IMG/M metagenome (GOLD analysis project Ga0126304, IMG submission 92538) | Serpentine soil microbial communities from UC McLaughlin Reserve, CA, USA - Plot25 | ecosystem: Environmental > Terrestrial > Soil > Grasslands | place: USA: UC McLaughlin Reserve, Lake County... | reverse complement strand
TCGGGCACCGGCTGGCCGAGCTTCACCGAGACCGTCTCGCCGGACGCCGTCGAACTGGTCGATGATAGCTCGCACGGGATGGTCCGCACCGAGGTGCGCTGCGCGCGCTGCCACTCGCACCTCGGCCACGTCTTCGACGACGGTCCGAGGGAGGCCGGTGGGCGGCGGTGGTGCATGAACAGCGTTGCGCTCGACCTGGAACAGCGCTGAGGCTATACCGAGAACAGGCGCTGCGAGGACCTACAGAGTCCTCGCAGCGTCCTTTGAGAGAACGTCTCCATTACCCGGGCTCTCTCCCAACTCCCAGTGGAGATCAGCTCAAAGTCCGAGTCGCAGGTGAGATCGGTGCCGATTCTTCTCGCCCTTTCGCCCATACTTGTAAAGTGTAAATGCTCTACTCCTAAAAGGATCAACACCAGCGCTAGAAAGCGCAAGTGGTGTCAAAAACCTACCTTGGTGCGGTCGCAACGTCCACTGTTCCTAGTAATCGGCTTATCTACGCCGAATAGAGAGAGCCGACGAGCGGACTCGAACCGCTGACCTGCACATTTCTGTACAGGAGAAGGCAAGACACCAACCATGAGGTCGGCATCGGTGAGCTCGAAGAGAGCATCGGCCCGGCATCGAAACACTCGTAGACCGAATCGCGGAAGGTGCGTAAGATATCGCGAGAGTCGGATGGTTCCATGATGGACACATCATGCCTCCGCCAGGCACTCCTCGCATCCGTCAAGACCTGCGCACTTAAGACACAATCTTAGGAACCTTCTCGAAAGTGCGCGCCCAGGCTAGTTCCCCAATGCCCTTGCGGACTCGAGCCTTGCCGAAACGGCGGACGCTCAACCGAGCGAACGAGTCCTAGATGCCGACGGCGTGCATCAATACCACTCGCCAACCGTCTGGGTCCTCGAAGGTCAGCCCCCTCTGTGCCCAGTACGGGTTCTCGGGCTCGACTGGTTCGTGCCCATGCCGCTGCAAGCGTGCAGCCATCTCCCGGAACATCTCATCGTCCTCAATGTAGAAAACGATGAGGTTGTCCTTCGTCGGGGCGGGATAAGGGCTGCCGCTCTCGAGGCGGGTGAACTCTAGGTGATCGCGCCTGCCCGGCAACGCGAGCATCACTCCGTCGTAGCCGGCGTGGCCCTCGAAGGAGTCGATCTGCTCGAGCCCTAGAGCATCGCGGTAGAAGCGCGCCACCTCCGCGAGGCGGTCCGTCGGTCGCGCGATCCGGACTTGGGTGACGGGCGATCCCGCGTCGGGGTTTTGTTTCTCCATTTTTCCTCCTCGCACTCGCCATGTGTATAGTGCGGCGACCGTTATCCTCTATTCATTGAGCTGCCCAGAAGGGGTTTTCTCCAAAGTAGAGGGCCTCACGGGTACTTACCCGCTGGACGTCTCTACACGACTACTTGACCGTTATCTTGCCCTCCATCCCCTCAGCCCTGTGTCCGTCCACCGGGCAATACATCTCGTAGATCCCTGGCTTCTTGAGCTCAACCTTGACCTTTCCGCTGCTTCCCGCATCCAGCAGGCTCGTCTCGGCCTCCACACCGTTGCCTTCGATCTCCAGAGCGTGGGTGGTGGTGCCTATGTTCTTAGCCTCGAAGATGTACGTGCCGGGCTTATCGAGGGTGATGTTGGACGGATCGAGCTTGAACTCCGATTCTTTGATCACAACAGTCTTCTGGGTAGCCGCCCCCTCAGGTGTGGTGCCTTCCCCGACGGTGGTGCCTACCCCACCGGAGTGTTCGCCGCTCTTTGCACCAGAACCGGTGCCGCTAGGACCACCACAGGCGGCCACCATTATCAATACCAGGATGCCCAGGACTGCCACTTGCAAGATGTGTCGCATCGTTTGTGCACCTCCGCTGTCGCTATACGTGGCGTTATACAGGCGACCCAGCTCCTTGGATTTCGCTCCCACCGCAGTGGCGACGGTTACCATGGAGAAGTTGCCCCGGGACACAGAGCTATTCACCGTAGTAGAAGTCCAAAGAGGTGCCTTGCCCAGATCTGCGCAGGGCCGTGCCTGCTCTGCCGACCGGGGCCGGTCGGCAGAGCAGGTGGCCTGGGGGTCAAGTGGCGGCGATGCCTTCACCGCCTACCGAGCCTGGCACGGTGACCGAGCCAATCGCGGACAGTGAGCCGTCGGAGTTGATGCGGTACTCGTCCACGATGCCGTTCGCGCCGGTCTGGACGTACAGGAATTTGCCACTGGCGATGGCCGAGTCCACGGGGCCGGGATCGGTGCTGGTGTCGCCGAGCGCGGTAAGCGTTTCCTGCCCGGTGTCCCGGAAGCCGGACAGACTGTCGCTGCCGGAGTTGGAGGTGTAGAACAGCGTGCCGGTTCCGGAGATCCAGCAGGTCGCGGCCCCGCCGGTCGCGATCTGGGCGATGGAGGTGAGGGTGCCGTCACCGTTGATGGTGAACGTGGCGACCGCGTTGGGCCCAGTCTCGGTGAGGACCAGATGGCCCTGAGCGTCGAACGTGAAGCCGAAGGGCACCGTGTTCGGCGCGGTGGTCACGACTGGATCGGCGGGCAGGCCGCCGGGGCCGAGGGTGAAGACATCGATGCTGTCGCCGTTGGCCTTGGTGGTCACGACGATCTTCGAGCCGTCGGGGGTGAATCCGATCTGGCCGGGTGTGTGGGTGAATTCGGGGGTCAGAGCCGGGTCCAGCCCTAGGTTGCGGTGCCAGGCTGGGACGTTCACCAGGCGGCCGGAGGCGAGCTTGTAGCCCTGGATCGAGCCGCCGTCGCGGGCGTTGAGCACATACACCCGGTTGCCGTGGAAGTCGACACTGCCCGGGAAGGTCCCTCCGGAGGAGATCACCTGCAGCCGCTTAAGGCTGTCGCCATGAACGGCAAAGACTGTGATGGTGTTGCTTCCGGCGTTGACCGCATACAACAGGCCGTTGGCATGGTCGTAGGCCAGCGAGCCCTGGGAAGCGAGGTGGTCGACCACCGATCCGCCGAGCACGCCGCCGAGGCCACCGGTCGGGTAGGTGCCGGCCGGGTGCAGGGTGCCATCAGAGGACCGGTGGTAGGCAACGATCGCGTTGGCATTCGGGTTGTCGGTCTGCACGAACACCGCACCGGTGCTGGCGTGCTGGGTTGACGGTGACTTATTTTCTGCCAGGGTGGGGACGGCAGCAGCTGCTACCATCGCCACCATCAAAGCGGCTAGCGCAAGAACTAGTATGGTGCGTCTCATGACGCGGCCTCCTTTGTGTTTGGGCAACCCCCAGTGGGTCGCTCGTTACCCTAGATTCGAAACCTCTACCTCATAGATCACCTCCTCTCTTACCTTCGAAGTGCGCTATGTCTTGTTCTGGGCAAGCCACTCAGACCAGGAAACGATCCCGAGATCCAGCTTCGGATCCTCCTCAAGCATCGCGATATATTCGAGCAGATGGCCATCGGGGTCACGGAAGTAGAGAGCAGCAGCCGGCATCCAACCGATTACGTTCGGCTCTGTCGTCTCCGCGCCGAAAAAGGAGAGCGGTGTAATACTCTGCGATTCCAGCCTCTTCGGTGCATCCAACAGGTCGTCTATGGTCACCTCGAATGCCACATGCAAAGTGATTCCTAGCGGCGACGAACCAAGCGACCACAGCCCGAGTAATGAGTCTCCCGCTTCGCCGACCCAGAAAAAGGCAGCGTTACGCTCGGGGATCTCAAGCGCAAGCGTAAGGCCTACTAAACCACGGTAGAAGCTAACCGAGCGCTGAAGATCGCTCACGGTCAGGTGTGACTCGAAAAGCCTGCGGACAGGCACGTGGGGGCCCATTGCTGCTGCCTCCTAGATTCGGGCTGCTAGACCCTAAGGTTTTGCTGACCTTTACCCCGCCGGTCTTCTGCAGATGGCCTCTGGCCCGGACTGTGTAGCTGTTCTTAGAGAGATTTATTTGCCCTGCTCGGTCATGGTGCGCATTTTCGAGTGTTTCGAGGAATCGACCGCTATCACCATAAGCGTTGCCGCCAAAAGCACCAGGTCCTTCAGCAAGAACTGTCCGGTCACGTTGAGGAAGGGGAAGCCCGTTACCGTCGGCGAAATCACGAAGATCGTCAGCGTCCCTATAAAGAGTCCCAACACCAACAACCCTACGTAGCGCACGCCGATCCCGAAGATCAGGGCTAGGGCGGCGACTACTTCGACCACACCGACCGCGTAGACGAACCCGTCGAAGGCGAGGAAGGGCAACGATGCCTTGAGCAACATCACCACGGGGCTGGGATCCACGAATTTCAAAGCGCCGATCCAGAGCACGATGATGCCTAGGCTGATCCGTAACAACGGTGGCGCGATCCGTTGGGCGGCGATGAACAAGTTGTCCATTTGACACACTCCTCAAGGTAGACTGCTTACACCAAGACTATGGCAGCAACAGAGAGAAAGCGCCTCAAGCAAAAGATGGATCTTTAACTAGACCAAAAGGTGGGTCTTTACTCGGCACATTGCCCCCACCGTTGCGTGAGGCCTCGCCTAGAGGGAGAATGCGGGTAGCCGGTAGCCTCTATTCACGAACAGCCGAGAAGCGGTCTTCTCAGAAACCGAGCTGCGCATCGTGGGTGGTGCAACGCTGCTGACGCTCGAGCAGATAATCGCCCTGCCAGACGCGCTGGGCAGGCACGCCTGCGAATGCAGTTACCCAGAGATGCGCCGCCTGCGTGATGGGGCGTTCCACTGCCCCGCCGGCGGCGCGGAAATTCTTCCTATCAATGCCGGTCTCCGGCCCTTCGTAACGACCGACGTGTGCCCTGGAGTCCCAGATTACATTCCAGGGGATTACGGCATCTCTCCCTTGCGTGCAACCTCCTCGCTGCCAGCAGAATTGCTGTCAAGGCGCTCCTCGGTAATGAGTAAGGTGTGGCGCTTTCGCGCTTCGGGTGGGACATTGAGCAACATCCTGGTCTCGCCTCGGCCTTCGCTCGTGAATGATCCGGCCTGATGCGTTTCTCTCCAGAGACGAACCACAGCTCGTAGTAGCTGTTCGGCTTGGGCTCCTCGAGTGACCAAAGAATCCCGGCACTATTGTTGCGCTCATCGCCACATCCTTCACCGCAACAACATAGGGCTTCGCGCTAGGATGTCGCTCAGGGCGTAGGCGGGTCTTCGTAGAGCTTGGAAGCACTTGGCCGGGTGAGGCGGTCGATGACCCAGTCGGCGAGCACCTGCGCCCGGTTGAGGTTATAGCCCAGTTCCTTGAGGTAGACGAGCCTCCAGATGGCCTCCCCCAAGATCCCGCTGAACTTCACACCCAGGATGTCCGACAAGGCGCTCGTGCTTCCCAGGTCGACGAGTTGACCCAGCGACCTGTAGCGGAAAGGTTTTAGGGTTTTGCCCTGGATCTCCGCCGCGAGGTTGCGACCGGCAACCTCGCCTTCCTGCTCCGCCGATTGCGCCAGCGCCGGCAAGCGCTCTGCGCCCTCGATGCTGATGCAGTCGCCCACGGCGTAGACCCCGGGCCTGTCCTTCACACGCAGATACTCGTCCACGAGGACGTGTCCGCGTGCATCTTTCGGCACGTCCAGGTTCTTCAGCAGGGGTCCGGGCTCAACGCCGGCTGCCCAGACCACGGTGTGGGCCGCGATGGCACGGCCGTCGGAGAGCACCACGGCATCGGGCTGGATCTCCGTGACTTTGGTATCGTTCATGACCTCTATCCTCTGGGAGGCGAGCCGGTGGATGGCGGCGTTAGCCAGAGAGGGGTCGATGCCTTTGAGGATGCGGCTCCCGGAGTTTATGAGCACCAGGCGCACACGGTCGAAGTCCACTTCGGGGTAGTCTGGCTTGAGCACATTATGGATGAGGTCGTGGGCGCTGGCGGCACCTTCCACCCCCGTTGGACCTCCGCCGACGAAGACGAAGGTCAAGAGCCCCTCGTCATGGTCGCCCCGCGACCATTGGGCTTCCTCGAAACGATCGATTATGGTGTAGCGGACCTGCAGGGCCTCCCGCAACCCCTTGAGGTCTATCGCGTTCTCTTGGACGCCCTTGGCGTCCAAGAAAGCCGTGCGGCTTCCCGGAGCAAGGACGAGGTAGTCGTAGGGAAAGCTGCCCTTGTCCGATAGCACTTCCCGAGCCTCGAAGTCCACATTCTCAACCTCCGTCTGATTGAAATCCACCCCCAAGGGCGTGACGATGCTCCGGATCGAGTGTGCTAGGTGACCGGTCTCTACGTTAGATGAGACGACTTTCGGCACCATCGGGTAGAAGGTGGTGAAGTTCACCCGGTCGAGCAGGGCCACGCCAACCTCCCGGCTCCCATCGAGGGCTTGCACCAGCTTCTTTACCGCTGCTATGCCCCCGAATCCCCCTCCCACGAACAGCACCTTCGTCGGTGCATCAAGGTAGTGCACGCTCAAAGGCTCCGGCTTACGCCGGGCGTCGAATACCCTCAGGGCAGCTAACCCCCCAGCGAGCGGCACAACCGCCGCAAGTTTCCCCTTCATCAAGCTCCTTTGATCAGCGACACGTTCGCCAAATTAGTCCACTCCAGAGTTCGGCGCGTCGAACAGGCAGAAGACCTCGCCCTTGTCCTCGTTGAACCAGTACTTGAGGGCCTTCGCCCCTGCTTGTCCTGCGCTTCGAGGTCCTTCTGGTGTGTATCAGCTATCGCTTCGACGGTGAGCCCTTCTATGTACTTGTGGCGGTCGATGTAAAGGGGCATCGCACTATGCCTCATTTCCTACGCTCCCTGCTGGAGCATTCGTATCTAGACAACAAAACTATGAGATCGATGCTGCGTCAGAGAAATACTCTTCTTTCGAATCAAGTTCCTCGCGCAACCTCTTGAAGGCGATCGCGGTGCGGCTCTTTACCGTGCCGAGGGGTACGCTGGTCTGCTGGGAGATCTCCCTCTGAGTGAGCCTTCCAAAGTAGGCAAGCTCTATGACCACTCGCTGGGGTCTATCGAGGCTCTCTAGCGCTCTGGATACCCGCCAGGACAACCAGGAATCGTCTACGACTTTCTGAGGGTCGGGAGATGAATCGGGGATGGCCGCTATGTGTGGTTCTCCCTTGGCCACAGAGCGGATCGTGTGTGCACGCTTGCGGTAGAGGTCCAGGGCAACGTTGCGCGTGACCCTGAAAAGCCAAGTGGAGAAGCAGCCGCGCGAAGGGTCGAAGGTGCTCGACGAACGCCACACCTTCAAGAAGACCTCCTGGACCAACTCCTCCGCGGAGGAGCGGTCGCTGAGAATCTTCAAGCCCACTCCGAAAACCATGCGGCTGTAGCGAGCGTAGAGCGTAGAGAGCGCTGATTCAACCTCCGGCCCCGCGAGGCCTGTCATCAGCTGCTCGTCGGATAGTTCATCCGCCCGCTGGAGCATTACGACTACCTTCTTATGTTTCCTGTGAGCGAGAGGCCCAAGGCCGTCAAAGCCTGACGCACCTTCTCGTGTGGTTTGTTGTCTTCGGGCGGGTAATGTTGTATGAGCTTGCTGACGAGCAACTCCTCCTCCGCCTCCTTAAGCCTCCTCACGTTGCCCCGGGTGAGCCGGTAGCGCAGAAAGTGATTGCGCTCATCGTCCGCTAAAGGACCGGTGAGCCTAATGTCCACGAAGCCTGTTGCGAGCGTGTTTGCGTCGAGGATCTCGCAATGCTGCGTGCCCTCTGAGCAAAGGTAGTGGAGAAAAATGATACTCGATCCACAAGGTACGTCCTCGGCCTCGTCCAGGAGCCAAAAGTCCCAGAGGTTGTACTCGTTAGGACCTTTCTCGAAAGGGATATCGGTAATTTTCGTACGATGAGGGGTTACGGTTTGCATAATCACCTTCTGTAATTTTTGCGTTTTCCTACACTTCCTAAAATGCTCTAACTTCTACTGATATGTAGTAGGCTCAATCAGTCCTATTCAAGCAGCAGGATTCTTGGCGAAAAAGCCCTCGGGATTGATCGGGAATTTCACCCTGGCAACGCTGCCGGGGTATCGAGCCGCTACAATGCTCAGGGCTTGCTGGATGCTTTTGGCCTGCACCGCTACCGCGAAGCGGGCCGTTCCGTCGTGTACCTCGATTGAAACCTTTACCACTTAGATCACCACCTCGTGCTGTACTGTTGGGAAGCCGCTGATCCAGTCGGCTTGCTATTGAGAAGGTACCTGACAGGGGAGCAAAACGGATCGCCCAAAGGATGAATTTTGGGTTAGAAACAAAGATGGAGATGGATCTCCATCAAAAGGTGGATGGTAATTGGCGGGCACCTTTGAACAGTGCTCGCCCGATGCAGGTTCCGTGCGGCCAGGTCTCCCTGGGCATGGCCCTCGTCGGGGAGCGTACCCCCTACGTACCCGCTGGTATCTGCGCGCGGATGCGGGCGCCCTCTCCGGGCGCGCTCTCAATCCGAAGCGTCCCGCCCAGGTGTGCGACGCGCTCGCGCATCGACTTCAGGCCGAGGTGTCCCGGGAAAGAACCCGCCGGATCGAAGCCCTCACCATCGTCGCAAACCTCCAGGAGGAGCTCGTCCGCGTCCTGCTCTAGCCGCAGCTCCACACGCTCAGCTTGGGCATGCTTGACCGTGTTGTTCAGGGCCTCCCGGGCGATGCGGTAGAGCACCTCTTTTACCTCCAGAGGCGCGTCAGGTTCGTCCTCGGAAAGGGCTAGGTGGACCGCAAGCTCATGGCGTGCTTGCACCAGTGCCGCCTGTTTTTCCAGAGCGGCGATTAGGCCCTCCGTGGCCAGCGACTCCGGGCGCAGCTCGAAGATCAGGGCCCGCATTTCAGCCAGGCCCGCCTTGGCGAGCGAAAGCACGTACTCGAGAGACGGGGTTATCCGGTCGGGGTCCTGGACGAGGAGCGTGCGAGCGGCGTCGGTTCCCAAAATGATGCCATATAGCGCTTGAGAGACGGAGTCGTGCAGCTCGCGGGCGAGGCGCTGCCTCTCTTCCAGCGCCGCCGTGTCCTGGGCCGCGCCGAAGAGGCGCGCGTTCTCCACCGCCACCGCCGCCTGATCGGCGACGGCACCCAGAAAGACGCTCTCGTCCTCGCTCGGTTCCTCTCCGGGTAGGTAGTAAAGGTTGATGGTGCCCAGAGCCAGGCCCCGGTAGACGAGTGGCACGCAGTAGATCTTGTCCCACGAGGTTTCGCGGAGGAAACGGCGCAGGGGGTAGGCGAGCGGCTCGTTCAAGGCCAACTGGCGGATGTCGCGGACGAGCATGGGCCTGTGCGTGTGGATGGCTTCCATGGCGGCCGGTCGTAGCCCGTTCCTGTAGGCCGCCTGTAAGACGACCGTGTACCCTTCGGGCAGGCCGTGCGAGCCAGCCGTGCGGGGCATACCCGTCTCGGCGTTTAGGAGTACCACCGTGCAGGCGACCGCCGCGGTACTCTGGACCACCCTGGCGGCCACGGCATCGAGAGTAGCTTCCATAGTCTGGCCCACGGTCAAGCTCGCGGAGATCCTGGCCAAGGCCCTGACGCGCTCTTCCAGCATCCGGAAGGCCTCGACGCGCTCGGTGACGTCGCGGACGACGGTACAGATCGCCTTGTCGCCGCCGTAGTGGATTACGCTAGCCGCGGCCTCGACATACATCAGCGAACCATCCTTACGGCGGTATCGCCGCTCACCCAGAAAGCGGCTTCCTTCGGCCAGGATGAGCCGGATGTTCCGGTCGATGTTCTCTCGGTCGTCGTTGATGAGGTCGTGGATCTTGAAGCCCCGCAGCTCCCCGGCGGTGTAGCCTAGCAGCTCTTGGAATGCGGCGTTGGACTCCAGGATGTTCCCCGTGGCAGCCTCAAACAGTAAGATGCCTTCCGCGGCCTGCTCGACCACCGCCCGGTAGCGTTCTTCGCTTTGTACCAACGCCTCCTCAGCCCGCTTGCGCTGAATGCCCTGGGCGATCGTGCCCGCCACAGAGGCAAGCATCTTGAGGGTATCCTTCGCAAGCTCTCGGCGCGCGAACATGGCCATCACCCCCATAACCCTGTCCTCGACGATGAGGGGATACCCAGCGAAGGACACCATGCCTTCCCGCTGGACCCATTCTTTGTCGTGGACATGAGGGTCGCCCAGTACATCATTGGTTAGGTACGGCTGCCGCTCCTGGGCAATGAGGCCGATCTTGAAGCTGCCGACCGGCACGCGGCCGTGGAAACCGTTGGTGTGGATGTACATCCCTGCGCTGGCCCGTAGTTCCAGCACGTCCTCCTCTTCGTTGAGGATCCAGAGGCGGGCAAACGCCACGCCTAGGTGTGTGACCATCGCCTCCGCGCACCGCTGCAGGATGTCGGGTAGGGTGCCACCTCCAGCGAGGGCGGCGCTGACTTGCGCCCTCAAGGCCTCCTGGCGCGCCTGGCGCTCGAGCGTCTCTTCATCCCGCTTGCGATTGGTTATGTCGCGGGTGTTAAATACCAGGCCACCTACGCTCGGGTTGTCGAGTAGATTGGTGCCGATGGCCTCCAAGACGCGCCAGGAGCCGTCAGCGTGACGCGCCCGGAACTCGAGCGGCCGGCCTGTCCCTGGCCTCCGTACATGCTTGGCGAACTCCTTCCGCAGCCTTGGGGTATCGTCTGGATGGACCAGATCGAACGCGCTCCCTCCGACTATGTCCTTAAGGTTGTGGCCGAGTACACGCTCCATGGAGGGGCTGGCATAAAGCCGCGTGCCGTCGGGTGCGAAGACGGTGATCATGTCTGAGGCGTTCATGACTAAAGACCGAAAGCGTTCCTCGTTCTCTTGGAGGCTCTTCACCGCCCGCTCCCGCTCCCGGCGCACTTCCGCCTCTTCGAGCCCCCGCTCGACGGTGGCACACAGACGCGTGAGGTTGTCCTTCATGACGTAGTCGTGCGCCCCGGCCTTCATAGCCTCAACCGCCGCTTCCTCCCCAACCTTTCCCGAGACAATGATGAACGGCGCCTCCGGGTTTACCTCGCGCGACATCTCGAGCGCCTCGGCGCCCGAAAAACGCGGCATTTGCCAGTCGAAGAGAACCACGTCCCACGGTCCTCTTTCCGCGAGCGCCCGCCGCATCTCCTCCGGGGTGTCCACCCGCTCTTGAATGGGTTCGTAGCCCCCGTGTCTGAGTTCGCGCAAAAGGAGCAGACAGTCGTCCACGGAGTCCTCCACGATCAGGACGCGCAACGGAACACGAGCCAGAGCGCCGGCGCTGCCCTTTTCAGGATCCGGCGTCACCGCGACTCTTCACCCAACTCGTCGACCGACACTAGGCCGACCCGCACGGCATAGAGCGCGGCCTGGGTGCGGCTCTTTACATTCAGCCTGGAGAGGATGCTGTGCACGTGGGATTTGACTGTACTCTCCCCGATAAAGAGCTCGCGCGCGATCTGCTTGTCGGCTTTGCCCCGAGCCAGGAGCTGCAAGATCTCAGTCTCGCGATCGGTAAGGTTCTCCGAGCTTTCGGGGGAGCGCACCTCGCGCATCAAGCGTGCCGCGGCCTCGGGAGCGAGGTGCACTTGGCCGACCGCCGCGGCTCTAAGCGCCTGGCGTAGCTCGTCGGCCTCGGTGTTCTTGAGGAGGTAGCCGATCGCCCCGGCCCTGATGGCCCCTGCCACTGAGGCATCCTCCAGCACACTTGTGAGCGCCACAACCTCCACCTTGGGAAGCTCGCGGCGGATCTCTCTCGTAGCCTCTATGCCGCTCATCACAGGCATCAAGAGGTCCATCAGGACCACGTCGGGCTCGAGACGCCGCACCATCCGCAGGGCCTCCTCGCCGTTAGATGCTTCCCCCACCACTTCGAGATCCGGGTCCAGCTCCAAGACCATCCGCAGCCCCTGGCGGACCACCTTGTGGTCGTCGGCTATCAAGAGCCGGATCGTCACCGCGTCCCTGCCTCTCAACCTTTTGATGGAGATACCTCTCCACCAAAGGTGCCCCGCGAAATTCGTCCGTCCGCCCGATGCTGGCGTCCGCGCCCGGGGCTTTACTCTTGGTTACTGATAGATGCCACCAAACGGTCCTTTTGTCAAGGCCAGCCCCGAGAAGGAAGGTGGATGGGCGTATACGACTCGAGCAACTTTAGAATCCGGCGTGAGGCAGAGAGGAAGCGTCGCATCCGGTCGTTCCTACACAGTTACGGACTTACATGAGGAGAGGATATGTCGGTGGTCGGTTACATGAGTGTTGAAGAACAGGTAGACGCGGACTTCTCCCGCGCTCATCAGATAGCGGTGCTTCGGCACGTGAGGATCCGCTTGCGAAGAGATGCCGCTCGGGATGGGTTGCTCTGCTTCGACGATGTCAGAAAGATCCCCGGGGCAGTGGGGAGGATCTATCGAGGCATGAGGACGGTGCCGGTGAGCCAGATAGGGGGCAGCGTCGGCCGGTGTTCACAGTTTGACCGAGACTTCTTGCCCCTCAAGCCGAGCGTGGAAGAGAGGTGGAAGCGTGTAGACCGGGCCTTCCACCGGGGCGAGGAACTGCCTCCTGTGAGCCTCTACAAGGTAGGGGGCTTCTACTTCGTCTTGGATGGCCATCACCGCATCTCGGTAGCCTACTATCACGGTGTCGAGTGGATCGACGCTCATGTGACGGAGTTCAACTCCCGGTTGTGGAGCAACCCAAGGGACAAAGACGGTCTGATCGAGCCCTCCAAAGTAAGAGGAGAATCGAGGATGCGCAAGATTATGGATTTCCAGCTTGTACAGCAGCGTCGCGAGGAGAGGCTGCGTGAAGTGGATGTGAATCGCCGGGCCAAAGCATTGCGCTCGACTCGCGAGCAGCGTGCCAGCCAGAGATCAGCTCTGGTATGGGAGATAAAGAGGCACGCCGCCCGTCTCCTCAAGCTTCTGAGGATCCAGAGGAAAGCCGGCGAGGACTGCAGGACCTCTCACTTGTCGGAGAAAAACGCACGCGCGGACGCACCGCCCCAGGGCCTGTCCGCCCGCACATGCCAGGCTATGGCATCCGCTCGGACGGCAGAAGGAGTGTGACAGGGACGGCGCTCGTGTTCGGCACCGGCCCGCGATCCCGGAAGGCGAGCAATATCTCGGTGGGCCTGCGGATGGTAGCCTACCTTGAGAACGGCGATGACTTTGTCATCTTCGCAGGGATCGCCGGGGAGAAAACTTGAACGGCGCCGGCACAAAGACTATCCGGCTCTTGCTCGTGGACGACAGTCCGTCCGTCCGGAGGGGTCTCAGGATGTGGCTCGCCCTCGATCCGAACATGGAGGTGGTTGGCGAGGCGATCGACGGCGCCGAGGCGATCTCGCTGGCGCGATCCCTGCGCCCCGACGTGGTCTTGATGGACGTCGAGATGCCGGGCATGGACGGGATCTCGGCCACCGGCGCGTTGCGCTCGGTCGTCCCGCAGAGCGCGGTGGTAATCCTTACTCTCTACGACGACGCCGCAACGAGGACACGAGCCCGCGAAGCCGGCGCCGCGGCGTTCGTCGCCAAGCACCAAATGGAAGAGACGCTGCTGGCGGAGATCCGGCGAGTGGCGATGGCCCACGAATAGCAGAAACGACCCCAGAACCCGGTAGAGCAACACAAAGGAAGCGACGCGACGGCATCAGGCCACTTACATTCGAGTCACTCGCCAGGCGCAGATGCCATGCGTTCCGAGCCTTGCTGTGGCTTGCTTCTATTGATGCCTCCTCCTAAGCATGTCCAGTAGTGTACAGAAGAGGATATCTCAAGTCCGCCTAAGTATCAGGAGCAGGCCGCCACCCTGACTGATAGCTAATGCCGTCGTTAGCCGTGAGACACACATTCACCTGTGGCGCGTCACCCGCGGTGATGTATAGGTGATGTAGACGAGCTTCAGTCCGAAGCCGGGACTCCCTTCTACTCCGCATATTCGGCTTATTTATGGGGAAAATGGAGAGCCGACGAGCGGACTCGAACCGCTGATCTAATCTCTTTACGAGTGCGCTGCTCACCAATTGGGTGCAATCGAACGGCCTTACTAGCCAAACTGCGACCTTATCCCCCTAACGCAGGCACGGATGCCACTCTGAAGGAGGGCTGGTTGTCACTCCTACACACCGATGTAGGAAGAGACGCATAGCGACCCCACTATTCCTTAGACACGCACCACTTCCAGTTGCTGAGTCTCATCCTGGTTCAGTAAGGCGCGAAATCTGACCTCCAGCGTTATGCAGTTTCGCATGGATGTCAGCTCGTCTACCGAGGAAAACTGCCCGTTGTTCTGTCTGTACTGGATTATCCTCTCAGCCGTCGACGGCCCGACCTCGGGCAACTCGTCGAGCTCCTCGATGTCCGCGGTATTTATGTCTACCCTGAGCGAATCCTGAGACTCATCCTCTATCACTTCCAGGGAGGCGGTGTAG
>Ga0126304_10000733_pt1 | contig 14275 bp, 8 predicted proteins | sample Plot25_FD_92538 | JGI IMG/M metagenome (GOLD analysis project Ga0126304, IMG submission 92538) | Serpentine soil microbial communities from UC McLaughlin Reserve, CA, USA - Plot25 | ecosystem: Environmental > Terrestrial > Soil > Grasslands | place: USA: UC McLaughlin Reserve, Lake County... | reverse complement strand
CGATCAGGAAGTCCTTGCCAAACTGCTGCCGGTAGGCGACGGCCAGCCGCGCCACGGAGAGGCAGGAGAGCGGGTCGTCGGCGTTGACGTGCACCACCGGAATCTCGAATCCCTTGGCGAGGTCGCCCGCGTAGAGCGTGGTGCGGGAATCGCGAATGTCGGTGGTGAACCCGACCTGATTGTTGACGATGATGTGGATGGTGCCGCCGGTGGAGTAGCCAGGAAGTCCAGAGAAGTTGAGGGTCTCGGCGACGATGCCCTGTCCGGGGAATGCCGCGTCGCCGTGGAGGAGGAGCGCCATCGCACGGTTGCGATCCTGCGGCGGTGGCCCGGGTTGGCTGCAGTCGTCCTGGGAGGCGCGGGCCATCCCCTCAACGACCGGGTTGACAAACTCGAGGTGACTTGGGTTCGGGGCAAGTGCCAGCGCTACTTCGATGGGCTCTCCATCCGCGGCCCTGGCCCGCCGCGCCCCGAGATGGTACTTCACATCACCGGTGACACCGTTGTCGCTCGAGGAGTCAGACGGCGAAGCGCTGCGCGCCATGCTGCCTTCGAAGGCGGCAATGATCGCGGCGTAGGGTTTGCCCAGGATGTGCGTCAGGACATTGAGGCGACCGCGGTGGGCCATCCCCAGCACAACCTCGCGCACGCCGGCGGTGGCGGCATCGCGAATGATCGTATCGAGCATCGGCACCAGCGTATCGGTGCCCTCGATCGAGAATCGCTTCTGACCGAGATAGGTTTGGTGCAGGAAACGCTCAAAGCCCTCGACCTCCGTCAGGCGCTTGAGCAGCTTTTTCTTCGCCTCCGGAGAGAGGTTCGCCGTGTACTGGCCACTCTCGGCCGCCTCACGTAGCCAGGCGCGCTCCTCGGCGATCTGGACCTGATCGAAGTCATAGCCGATACCGCCGCTATAGATGCGGCGCAAGTCCTCGATAGCCTCCTTGGCATTAGTGGCATCCGGATCGGCCGGCCAGGGGACCGATTCGACCGGTAGCGCGGCGAGCTGAGCCTCGGTCACCCCGTAGAAGGTCGGATGGAGCTCAGGGGCGCCGTGCGGTGGAGTGCCGAGTGGGTCGAGCTGGACTTCGAGATGACCGTAATCGCGAATCGCCTGGGCCAGCGCCGCCGCGCCGACTACGGCCGAGACATCATAGATCGGACCCGTCGGCGCCGAAGTGGCGACCGGGGGGGCCCCTGACCGCGGCCGCGCCGCAGCGAGTGCCTCGATCTCGGCCGGATCGACTCGCTCGAACGTCGCTCTCGAGTTGGGATCGAGGCTATTGGGATCTTGCCGATAGCGGTCGTAGAGGTCGAGGACATAGCCGGCGTTCGGGCCATGGAACGCGCTTAGGTCACTCATCATTTATCCACTCAATTCGCCGGGATCGGACGCCCCGGAGTGGCTCGAGGCCGACACCACCTGGAGCCCGCCTCACCATGTCGTCTCGGTATTATGGCATGCGCTGTCCATGAGGATAACGATTGCGAGATGCGTGCCACGCCATTCTCCGCCCATTCCGGGTAACCGGCTGGAATGCCACAATTGCCCACGCCCTCTCGTCTCACCATGAGCTTCTGCCGACACCCACACGCAGATACGGGGTATCATCAGTCGAGATCACTTCTCCGAACGTACAGGCAATCGCGCAGACGATGTCTACCGCCCTTCCGCAGATTGTCCGATCTCAGCTCAATAGTCCTGACCGTCTCGCAGCCGTCGCGCGGCTCGGTCTCGTTGGAACGCCACATGAGGAGGCCTTTGACCGCCTCACCCGCCTGGCAGCCCGCGTGCTTGGCGTGCCGGGCGCCCTGGTCACCATCACGACCGCCGAGGTCCAATTCTGCAAGAGCAGCGTGGGACTCCCTGAACCGTGGGCCACATCCGGTCTGCCCCTGACATACGGTTTGTGTCCCTACACGGTCGCCAGCGGCGAACCGCTCCTCATCGCCGATGCCCGCACCGATCCCCGGTTTCAGGACAACCCGGGCGTGCGCGAGTTGGGCGTGGCCGGATACGCCGGGGTTCCGCTCCTGACGACGGATGGACAGGCGATCGGCGCCTTCTGCGCCTTCGACCATTGTCCGCGCACCTGGTCGGCGGAGGACCTCCAGACGCTGCAGGATCTGGCCGCTGCGGCCATGACCGAGGTCGAGTTGCGGGCGACTACCGCGGCGATGCGGGCCAGTACGGCGACGTTGCGAGAGGAGGGCGCAACGCTCGAGATCATCAACCACGTTGGACGGCTGCTCACCGCCGAGCTCGATCTGGGGACGCTGGTTCAGGCCGTGACGGATGCGGCGACCGCGCTCACCGGCGCCCGCTTCGGAGCCTTCTTCTATAACGCGCTTGACGAACGCGGCGAGTATTACACCCTCTACGCGATCGCCGGCGCTCCCCGCGAAGCGTTTGAACAATTTCTATTGCCGCGCAATACCGCGCTTTTCGGCCCGACCTTCCGCGGAGAAGGCACCGTTCGCATCGCCGATGTCCGACAGGACGAGCGCTTCGGCCAGAATCCGCCGCACTACGGTATGCCTCTGGGCCACTTGCCGGTTGTCAGCTATCTCGCCGTGCCCGTCATCGCACGTGCCGGTGAGGTCCTGGGAGGGCTCTTTTTCGGTCACCCAGAGCCAGACGTCTTCGACGAGCTGGCGGAGCGCTTCGCGGTCGGCCTCGCCGCGCAAGCAGCAGTGGCGGTCGAGAACGCCCGTCTCTACCAGCGGACGCAGGACGAGTTGACCGCCCGCGGACGGGCAGAGGCCGAGAAGGAGGCGTTCCTCGACGCGGTAGCGCACGATTTGGCGAACCCGCTGACGACGGTGAAGGGCCAGGCGCAACTGCTGCGGCGTCGTGCATTACAGGGTCGGGCCGATCTGGCGACTCTGGAGGGGGGTCTTGCCGCCATCGAGGCCGCTACGGACCGGGCCACTCGCTTGATCGGTGAGCTCAGCGACGCCGCTCGCCTCGAAGCACAGCGGCCCCTGGAGCTCAGACGCACGGCAATCGACCTCGTCGCACTGGCGAGGACCAGCATCACCGAGTCCCAAGCCGCCGCTGCTGGACACCCCCTCCATCTGGAGATCGGCGTCGCTGAGGTGGTCGGGCTGTGGGACGCCGACCGACTGACGCGGGTACTGGAGAATCTGGTTGCCAATGCTATCAAGTACAGCCCGGCGGGGAGCACCGTTGTGGTGCGTATCGACCGCGAGGAGGCCCCGGGTGGTCCAGTCGCCGTGCTCTCCATCGCGGATCAAGGTGTCGGCATCCCCGCCGACGACCTACCGCATATCTTCGAGCGCTTCCGCCGCGGTGGCAACGTGGCCGGTCGCATCGCCGGCAGCGGGCTCGGGTTGTGGGGAAGCCAGCGCATCGTGGCGCAGCACGGTGGCACGATCGCCATCGACAGCACCGAAGGTAAAGGCACGATCGTCACTGTCCGCCTTCCCCTCGAAGTCAATGACGATATGCCGAACGACCCCCCACCCGCGCCGATCGAGACAACGGCAATCCGCGGGGCCGATTGACCCATTCGCTGGTTCATGGATTCGCAATCAATTAGACAGCAGCATGACTTGCATTGCGGAGACGCTTTGACCGGATTCCGCCATTCGGCGCTCGCTCAGCCACTCATCCCGGCATAGGCCAGCATGACTGTCAGTGCGCGGTACCAGCGATCCGCGAGCTCGACGATGAAACTGGAGAAGACGATCCCGCCCAGCAACGAGACAACGGCCATCGCGCCGATGCCAATGTTCAGCAGACCGGTCTTGGCCGGTCGCAGCTCGCGCTCCGGTGCATTGAAGTACATCGCCGCCACCACCCGCAGGTAGTAGAAGGCGCTCACTGCCGAGAGGATGACGATGGCCAGGGCCAGGATCAAGCCGATCGCTCCAATCTCGATCGCCGCCACGATCACCTGGTACTTCGCGTAGAATCCGATCGTCGGTGGAATACCCATCAGGGAGATGAGGAAGACAGTCAGCGCCGCCGCCGCCAGCGGCTCTCTAGAGGCCAACCCGTTGTAGTCGTCCAGCTCCATGCCCCGTCCCCGATGCTGCACCCAGGTCACCACGGCAAATGCGCCGATGTTCATCACCGCGTAGGCGAGCAGGTACATGAGCAGGCTGGTAATGCCGCTTTCACCAGTCGTCGGGGTCGCACCGGGGGCCAGGAATCCTCCGGTGGAACGATAGGCGGCCAGACCGACCATCATGTAGCCGGTGTGTGCAATCGAGGAGTAGGCGAGCATCCGCTTCACGTTGCGCTGGGAAATAGCCACGATGTTGCCGAAGGCCATTGTCACCAGAGCCAACACCGCGATGACATTCGCCCAGTCGTCGCGCAGCGGCCCGAGCGCCTGCACCAGGATACGAATCGTCGCGGCGAACGCCGCCACCTTCGGCACGACGGACATGAACGCCGTCACTGGGGTCGCCGCGCCGTCGTAGGCATCGGGCGTCCAGAAGTGGAAGGGCACGGCGGCCATCTTGAAGCCGAGCCCTACGATGACTAGGAGAAGCGCGAGCACCAAGGCTGGATCGAGGTAGGCCTCTCCGGTGACGCTGTTCTGCATGGCGATGGCGATGCCGTCGAGGTTCGTGGTGCCGGTCAGGCCATAGACCCAGGTCATGCCATAGACCAGGATGGCGGAGGCGAAGATGCCGAGCAGGAAGTACTTCATGCCGCCCTCGAGAGCGGTCAGCCGGCGCCTGGCGAAGGCTGTGAGGATATAGGTGGCCAGCGACGAGAGCTCGATCGCGACGAAGATCATCACCAAGTCGCCAGCGGTGCCGACTAACATCGCGCCGAGGATGGCAAAGGCGAGCAGCACGTAGAACTCGCCTATCGGCAGATGCCCCTCGAGCTGATCGACGTAGGATGCCGCGGTGACGACGCTGAGCGCCGCCGAGATGAGGATCACCAGCGACAGGAAGACCGAGAGCCCGTCCGCCCGGAATGACCACCAGAAGGTGGCCTCGTTCCGGCCGTCCTGTGTCCAGAGCGCGGCCGCCGCCAGGCCATATCCAATCAGGGAGACACTGGTGAGCAGAGCATAGTGACGGCGCTGCGGCACGAACGCGTCCAACACCATGAGCAGCAGCGCCAGCCCGAAAATAATGAGTTGCGGGTAGGTGAGGCTCCAGTCCGGCGTCGGCAAGCCTCGTGACAGATCGACCAGCATCAGTCTTCCCTCACGGCGTCACCAAAGCCAGAATCCGCTGAAGAGCCGGCTCGACGATGGTCAACACCGCCTGCGGGTAGACGCCAAGGTAGATCGTCAGCACGGCCAGCGGTAGCAGCGTCAGCAATTCCTTGACGCTGAGGTCGGGCCAGATCTGGCGCTGTTCACCCGGCACCTCGCTGGCCGCCCCGGCATGCCAACCATGCTCATGGTCAAGGTCATCAGCAGCATGGACGGCCGGGGCCTCCGAGGGATTCGGGGCGTCCGGGGAATGCTCCTGCGACCCGCCGGCGATGCGCGGCACCGGTCCCGGGATTGCCTGCCCAAGCCCCCCGGCGTGACCGTGGCCGGCATGGGCGCTCGCCGCCAGCAGCGCCGCCTCGGTCGGTGTGAGCGCCCCATCATGCGGATCGGGCATGACTCCCTTCGGTCGCCCCCAGACCACCCGCTGCGTCAGCCACATCATGTACCAGGCGGCGAAGATGACGACGGCGAAGGTTGGCACGGCCACCCAGGGGTTGAGATTCCAGGCGCCGAGCGCTACCAGGAACTCCCCGGGAAACCCGGAGAGACCCGGTAACCCGATCGATGCCAGCATGAAGAGGACGAAGAAGCCTGACCACATCGGCAACACCGCCGCCAGACCGCTGAAGTTGGCGATCAGCCGGGTGTGCGCCCGCTCGTAGATGACACCGACGAGGAGGAAGAGGGCCCCGGTGTTGAAGCCATGGGCGAGCATGACGATCATCGCCCCGTCCAGACCCTGGATGTTGAGGACGAAGATGCCCAACGTGACGAAGGCCATGTGGCTGACCGAGGAGTAGGCGATCAGCTTCTTCATGTCGGGTTGGACGAGCGCCACCAGCGCGCCGTAGAGAATGGCGATCACCGACAGGGCGATCACCCACGGTTGCCAGAAACGGGTGCCCTCTGGGAAGAGCGGCAGGTTAAAGCGGAGGAACCCGTAGCCGCCCATCTTCAGCATGACCGCGGCCAGGATCACCGACGCCGCCGTCGGCGCCTCGACGTGGGCATCCGGCAGCCAGGTGTGGAAGGGGAAGAGGGGCACCTTCACCGCAAAGGCGATGAAAAACGTCAGGAAGACCAGGATCTGGAACGTGCGGCCATACTCACCCTGCGCCAGTTGCAAGACGTCGAGGGTGAGGATGCCGGTCTGCTGGTAGTACGCCCAATAGGTGGCGACGATGCCGACCAGCATCAGCAGCGAGCCAAAGAGCGTGTAGAGAAAGAACTTTACCGCGGCGTAGACCCGGTTCGTGCTGCCCCAGATCCCGATCAGCAGCGCCATCGGGATCAGCATCAGTTCCCAAAAGATGTAGAAGAGGAACATGTCGAGGGCGACGAAGACCCCCAGCATCCCGGTCTCGAGGAGCAGGATCGCGATGTAATACTCGCGCACCCGCGAGTTGACGGTGTCCCACGACCAGATGATGGAGATCAAGGTAATCAGCGTCGTCAGCACCAGCAGTAATGCCGCGATGCCGTCGATGCCGAGGAAATAGGATGCGCCGACCTCCTGGCCCCAGTTGATCCGTTCCTGGAAGGGGACGGGGGCGCCGGTCTGAAACGGCGCCTGTGGATCGAAGCGAACGAGGACAACGACGGAGATCAGGAACGAGCCGAGCGCGGTGAGGAGCGCAATCAAGCGCGCCGCCTGCTGGGTAACGCGCGGGATGAAAAAGATCACCAGCGCTCCCAGCATGGGGAGGAAAGTCATCGCGCTGAGATACGGAAAGCTCTCCACTCGCGTCCTTTCGAGTCGCCCTCGTTACCGGAACAGCGTGCTCGACAACCCCAGATAGATGCCGACCAGCACCACCATGCCGAGCGCGATGGCCAGCGCGTAGTTCGTCACCAGTCCTGTCTGGACATGACGCAAGCGCTGGCTGACCGCGCCGATGCCGAAGCCGACGCCGTTGACCGCGCCGTCAATGATGCGGGTGTCGACCACACGCCAGAGCGCGTTGGCGAGATTGCCCAGCGGCCGCACGATGGCCCCGTTGTACAGCTCATCCCACCGCCATTTGTCGCGCAGGAAGAGATAGACGGCAGACGCGCGCTCTTCGGGAGCCGGCACGGTGCGGCGGGAGTAGATCAGGAAGGCAAGCCCAATGCCCGCAACCGCTGCGACGGTCGAGGCCACCGCGAAGGCGATGGTCGTCTCCTGCGAGACGTGATGCTCTTCTGTCGCCGCACCAGCGCCTTGCCCCTCTTCTCCCTGACCTTCACCGGCTGGAGCTGCCTCTTCTTGCAGCATGTACAACGAGGCGACCTCGTCCCCTTCGGCCGTGTCTCCGGCATCGTGGAACACCGGTTCCAGGAAGGCGTGGATGGACCCCCCTTCCGGCGGCCAGCCGATCAACCAGCCAAGAGCCACCGACGGGATCGCCAGCAGCACCAGTGGGATCGTCATCGACGGCGGTGACTCATGCGGATGAATCTCGTGGGGGTCGAACCGGGGCTCCCCGGTAAAGACGAGGAAGACGAGCCGGAACATGTAGAACGCGGTTAAAAAGGCCGTCACCAGTCCGACGATGGCCAGGATCTGGCCGATCGTGATCGGGATCTGGTCCGTGACCCAGGCGCCGAGGATGATCTCGTCTTTCGACCAGAACCCGGCAAACGGGATCATGCCCGCGTTGGCAAACGAGGCAGCGAGGAACGTCCAGAACGTCACCGGCATCCAGCGGCGGAGCCCGCCCATACGCTGGATGTTTTGCTCCTCGTGCATGCCGTGGATCACGCTGCCGGCGCCCAGGAAGAGACAGCCTTTGAAGAAGGCGTGGGTGACAAGGTGGAAGATGGCCGGGATGAAGGCGCCAACACCCGCGCCCATGGCCATGTAGCCGAGCTGCGACAGCGTCGAGTAGGCAACGACGCGCTTGATGTCGTTCTGGGCGACGGCGATCGTCGCCGCCATGAACGAGGTAAAGGCGCCGATGAGAGCGACGACCAGCATAGCGGTCGGCGCGGATTCATAGAACGCGTGCGTACGGACGATCAAGTAGATGCCGGCGGTGACCATCGTCGCGGCGTGGATGAGCGCCGAGACCGGGGTGGGACCCTCCATCGCATCCGGCAGCCAGACATGCAGCGGGAACTGCGCGCTCTTGCCGGCCGCGCCGCCGAACAGGAGGAGGGCGATGCCGGTGACCACTGCCACTGGCGCAGCCGGTATCTGGGCGAAGACCTCGCTGAAATCGAGCGTGCCGAATTGATAGAAGATCCAGATCAGCCCGAGCCCAAAGGCCAGGTCGCCAATGCGGTTGACGATGAATGCTTTCTGCGCGGCGCCGGCGGCGGAGCGGCGGGTGAACCAGAAGCCGATCAGCAGGTACGACGCCAGACCGACCCCCTCCCAGAAGAAGAAGAGGAGGAGGAAGTTATCGGCCAGGACCAGCATCAGCATCGAGAAGACAAAGAAGGGAAGGTAGGCGAAGAAGCGGGCAAAACCCGGGTCGCCCTCCATGTACCCCTTGGAATAGACGTGGACCAGAAATCCGACGCTGGTGACCACGATCAGCATTACTGCGGTCAACTGATCGACGAAGAGATTGATCCCAATGTGGAAGCTGCCGGATTGGATCCAGGTGTAGAGATCTTGCCGCAGCGGCTCGCCCGTGGCGCTGATCTGGCGGAATACCAACAGCGAGAGCAGGAACGAGGCGAAGACCGCCGGGGTAGCGATCCAGTGCGCCGCGGTGCGCAAGAACCTCCCGAAGAGGAGGTTGATAGCGAAGGCCAGAAGCGGCAGCAGTGGGATGAGGTAGAGGTACTGTTCCATTGTCACTAGCGGACTACGACTAGTGTCATGGCGCGAGCGGTCGCACCTCTCATTCCGCGGTTCCTCCACCCCAGTACGCCGTGGCGCATCGCCCGGCGAAAAGCTCGCGCAAGTGTAACCTGAGACGGGGTGGTAGGGTGCTAGGGTGACGGGTGAAAGGCGATGGAGAGGCGGGGCGATGAGGTGACTTGGTAATGGGAGACGAAGCACGGATCAGACCAAGCCCGCGGGCGACACCTTCTTATCATCCTATAACCCCATCACCCGTCACCCATCACCCGCGTCGCATCGACCACACAACCGTCCCAATCGTGGCCAGTCCCAGCGGGCTACCGACCCAGCACCTGGTTTCGGCACGGGATGGTGCGGAAGGGCTCTTTGTCGCCCAGCAATGGCTTCAGCCTGGAGACCGGGTTCTGCTGCACACACACCCGGTCGAAGAGGCCATCACCTTTCTCTCGGGATCCGGCGAGGCGACGCTTGGCGAAGAGACTGTGCTGATTGGCTCGGGCATCAGCCTCTACATCCCCGCTGGCGTGGTCCATGGGTTCCGCTGCACCGAAGGCACCTTGCACGTCATGGTCGTCTTTCCCGTAGCGGAGTTCGCGGAGACGACGATTGTTGAACCGGAATGCTCTGGATCAGGATGAAGCCGGCCCGCAATCCAGGACGCTCGACAGTCATTCCGATCACCGCAAGTGCGTCGTCGCCACTGGCCGCTATCACCGGCAATACTTGCCGCACAATACTGGGAACGTGCCCTCGATTCGCAGTTGGCCCTTGTTGAAATCTCAGGACCGAGATGAAGGAATGTCGAGCATGCCGGTAGCGATCGCGGAGACGACCCGAGGCGGGATCACTGAGAGTGTCCATTACGGCGTGGTCGTCGCCGTCGACGCGACTGGAGAGGTCGTCGCGTCCGCCGGAGATCCCGAGACCGTCGTCTTCTTCCGCTCGTCCGCCAAGCCATTACAGGCGATTCCGGTCGTCGAGAGCGGCGCGGCCGACGCGTTCGGCTTTACCCCCGCCGAGCTGGCGCTCTGCTGCGCCTCTCACGAAGGCTCGCCTGAGCACCAGCGACAGGTGGCGACCATGCTCGCCAAGATCGGGATGTCGCCCGCCAGCTTGCAATGTGGGTGCGCGTTTCCTGGTCAAGAAGCCGAGGCGGCACAGGTGATTCTCGGCGAGATCGAGGGCTCACCCCTGCACTGCGACTGCTCGGGCAAGCACGCGGGGATGCTGGCAACGATCGTGCACGAAGGGCTCTCCCACCACGATTACCTCGACCCGGAGCATCCTTTGCAGCAGCGCATTCTCGACATCATGGCGGAGGTAATGCGAGTGCCCGTGGAGACGATCGTCCCCGGCACCGACGGATGCAGCCTTCCCACATTCGGGGCTCCGATGCGGGCGTTTGCGACCGCCTACGCCGCGCTCGCCGCGCCAGAGCAGGTGCCGGCCGGCAACGGGCGCGAGCATGCCGCCGCGCTCGATCGGTTGCGCGCAGCGATGATCGCTCACCCGGAGAATGTCGCCGGGCACGGTCAGCTCGTCACCGACCTGATGGCACTCAGCGATGGCCGCATCGCGGCCAAGAGCGGGGCCGAGGGGCTCATCTGCCTGGCCGTGCCGGAGCGGGATTTGGGCATTGCCGTCCGGGTCACGGATGGCAGCTTCCGCACCCATGCCGCGGTGACCGTCGCCACCCTAGAGCAGCTCGGCGTCCTTGACGTTCCAACTGGTGATGCCATCCTGGAACGCCATTCGCCGCAGTTGCGCAATCACAACGGTCGCGTGGTTGGCGAGATCCGCCCGGTCTTTGAATTAGTGAGAGCCGTCGCCGTCGGGTAAGTCGACGACTCTCTGGTTCTGGCCTTGTGAATCCTAGTCACGGCAGAATAGGAATCTGTTCGAGCGGACCGCGCTGGCGTGACATGCTGTCCGCGATCTAATCGCTTATGAGAGATAAGGAGAGCTTCGCTATGGAACGGTTGCGGGCAGGGGTCATCGGCGTGGGCGCCATCGCCCAAATCATGCATCTGCCCTACCTGCGCGAGTTGGACGACCGCTTCCAGATCGCCGCGCTCTGTGACGTCGATCCGGTCGTGCTGGCGGAGGTCGGTCGACAATACGGCGTGGACCGCCTGTTCGCCTCTGCCGACGAGCTGCTGAACGAGCCGCTCGACGTGGTCTTGATCCTCTCTAGCGGCGACCACGGGCCGGTGACCATCGCAGCGCTCGAGCGCGGGCTGCACGTCCTCGTCGAGAAGCCGTTGGCCTACACCCTGCGGGAGACTGACGACGTCATCGCTACAGCCGAGCGCGCCGGCAAGACGTTGATGGTCGGGATGATGAAGCAGTACGACCCCGGCTATCAGCGCGGGGTTGAGCTCGTGCAGCGACTGCACGATCTCCGCTACGTCGAGGCCACGACGCTAGAGCCGGAGGGCACGCTCTACCACGCCCATCACCCGATCGTCCGCAGCGGTGAGCCGCACTCGCATCAGGAGGAGCGGTACGGCGCGGAGATGTTCAACAGCATCCAGAAAGACATCCTGGCCAGCCAGCCGCGCGACCTCCTACGCGAAGCGACTGGGAGTGATGATCCCGCTGTGCTGACCTCCTACTTCCTGCTCCTGGTCAGCTCGATCCACGATGTCAACGCCCTGCGCGGCGCGATCGGACAGCCGGAATGCGTCCTCTCCGCCAACCTCTGGGCCGGCGGTACGAGCTTCACGACTACCCTCGCCTACCCGAACGACGTCCGCGCCGTCTACACCTGGACCATGCTTCCTTATGTCAAGAACTATGGGGAGACGTTTGGTTTCTACGCCTCCGACGGCCGCGTGCTGATCCGCTTCCCCTCGCCGTACTTGCGAAACGCGCCGACGCTTGTCGACGTCGAGCGCATGCACGGCGAGGAGTTGCAGGTAACCCGGTTCACGACATCCTATGAGGAAGCCTTCAAGCGCGAACTGCTGGAGTTCGACGACTGCGTGCGCAACGGCCGCACCCCGCGCACCGACGCGCCGGGTTTTCGCCAGGATCTCGAGGTGCTCACCGAGATCGCCCGGAAGTTTCCGAAAAAGCCTCAGTAGCTGGCCACGGCCGGGAGTCAAGCCCGGAAGTCACTCGCACTCTGACCGCATGGGTCTTCCGAAGGATGCAAAGGTTGCGAAAGTTGCGAAGGCTACAAGAGGCAGGCGCCGCCGCCGTCTGCGACGGTCCTGCCGATCTCCGGTAGGAGTAGCTCAAGACTTCACTGGCTGGCACGAAATCCGCATCCTCGTCCCCAAATGCCCGGATCGCGCCGAGCGAGCGCGGCATCGTCTGAACAGAACCCAAGGGAACGAGGAGTGAGACCAATGGCTGACGTCCAGATCGGGTACGCCATCTCCAGTGAGGAGCACCTGCCCAACGACATAGTCCGGCACGCCCGGTTAGCGGAGGAGGCCGGGTTTACTTACGCGCTGATCTCCGATCATTACCATCCCTGGGTCGATGCTCAGGGACATAGCCCCTTCGTCTGGTCGGTAATCGGCGGCATCGCAACGGCGACGGAGCATCTTCGTCTCGGTACCGGGGTGACCTGTCCTACCGTCCGCATCCACCCCGCGATCATAGCCCAAGCGGCGGCCACCTCGGCCGCGATGATGCCGGGCCGTTTCTTCCTCGGCGTGGGCACCGGCGAAGCGCTGAACGAGCACATCACCGGCGAGCGCTGGTCAGAGACGGATGTGCGCCAGGAGATGCTGGAGGAAGCGATCGAGATCATGCGCCTCCTCTGGCAAGGCGGCAACCAGAGCTACCATGGCGCGTTCTACACGGTCGAGAACGCCCGCCTCTACACCCTGCCGGAGGAGCCAGTCGAGGTGATGATCGCCGCCGCTGGGCCGTCCGCGGCCGAAATGGCGGGACGCCTCGGCGACGGGTTCATCAGCACCTCGCCTGACAAGAAGGTCGTCCAGGCTTTCGAAGGGGCTGGCGGAAAGGGACCACGCTACGGACAGATGACAGTCTGCTGGAACGAGGACGAGGCCACCGCGCTCAAGACCGCCCACGAGATCTGGCCGAACGCCGGGCTCCCCGGCGAACTCGGTCAGGAGCTGCCCACTCCCGCCCACTTCCAACAGGCGGTCCAGCTCGTCACCCCGGAGAAGATCGCCGAGAGCGTCGTCGTCGGCCCGGATGCTAGCAAGTACCTCGCCAAGATCGACGAGTACGCACAGGCCGGGTTCGACCACGTCTACATCCACCAGGTCGGACCGGACCAGGAAGGGTTTATCCGCTTCGCGGAACGAGAGATCTTGCCGCAATACGCGGCCGCCCGCTCACGGGCAGCGTGAACGGGGGTGTTGTCACTCTAGCACCCTATTGCCCTCGTCTCGGGTAGCGGTGCATAGGCGTCGCCACCTATCCTGTTATCCATGACGAATGGGGCGCCCAGGCGCGCGAGCGGGCAGAACGGCAGAACCCGCCGCGGCGACAGCGCCGAGTGGTGGGCTTTTCCGGTTCGCGTCTGGATCATCCACTGGTTGCTGGTACAGATCCCGGCGACCTATGCGCTCCGCTTTGGCATCCCTAATGACCCACCATCCCCGCCCTACGGCGAGATGCCTCCGCCCCTCACTGGGCTCGCACACTGGATCGTGGAGCCGCTGCGGAACTGGGACGGTCTCTGGTACCGGCTGATCGCCCTCGAGGGGTATGCCGGAGGGACGCAGAGCGCGAAAGCCGCGTTCTGGCCGCTCCTACCCGGGATCATGCGCGGCGGAAACATCGTCACTGGCTGGACCGTCGACAGCGTTGGCTACCTGGTCGCCAACTTCGCCTTCCTTGGCGCATTGCTGGTCCTGTACCGGCTCATCAGCCTCGACTACGGTGACATTGCCACCGCCCGGCGCGCCATCTGGGTGCTGGCGCTCTTCCCGACGGCGCTCTTCTTCTCCGCGGTCTACACGGAGTCGCTGTTTCTCCTCCTCACCGTCAGCGCGCTCTATCTCTGGCGGCGCGATATGCTCTGGCTGGCGGGGTTGGTAAGCATCGGCGCGGCGCTCAGCCGTTCTGGTGGCGTCTTCCTCGTCCTTCCTTTTCTGGCGCTGCTCTGGGACCGGCACCGCCGCGATTGGCATAGCTACTGGCCGGGGATCATCCCGGCGTTCTTCCCCGCGCTCGGCCCGGCCATCTTCGCGGGGATCCTGTATCGCGACCAGGGGAATTGGAATGCCTTCATCGACGTGCAGGAGCAGTGGAATCGCTACTCCGCCGCACCGTGGGAGACGTT
>Ga0126304_10000732_pt1 | contig 14281 bp, 16 predicted proteins | sample Plot25_FD_92538 | JGI IMG/M metagenome (GOLD analysis project Ga0126304, IMG submission 92538) | Serpentine soil microbial communities from UC McLaughlin Reserve, CA, USA - Plot25 | ecosystem: Environmental > Terrestrial > Soil > Grasslands | place: USA: UC McLaughlin Reserve, Lake County... | reverse complement strand
TCGGGCTTCATTTAAAGAAATAGGATCATATCTTGAAACATTAGGACTTTAAATAAGTGTAGGTAATCAGATGATCTGCTGTTGATAAAATAAATAATGAAATCCTGGAATTTTGGAACCATTAAGTTAACAGAGCCAACTAATTTTATGGAATTTATAAATTGCATATGTATGAGAGAGACAATTGCATTGTCATCCGAAAACCAATTCAAATGCGAAGAATGCGGGATAGTATTTAGCTCTCAACAAGAGCTTCAGCGGCATGCTAAAGAGCAACATGTTGGGACAGCATAATCGCGTTTTGTTGAGTGTTGAGAAATAAATATTTGAGCGGGACAAGGAATAATTTAGTAGTAAAAAGAAGAAGAGAAATACGAACAGTCTTGGACTTTACGTCTTCGTTAACTTCTTTGGCCGCTCCAAAAGACTAAGCCATCGTTAACCTAGGCATTTTCCATCACATTATACTAATATTCTTTTATCAAACAATTTGTATGATAGCACGATCGTACAAGTCATCTGACCATGGTATATCGACTTTTGCCTCAAACAACCAGTAATGTTCAGAATATTCTCCAAGATAACTCCGTCTTATCCCTTTGGAATGTGCATCTGAAATGGAACAACACTACTGTTATCATCTTCATTCCATTCAATCTTCTCCTTATATTTTGGATATATCTGAGTTCTTTTCTTCTCTCCTTGAGTTTAAGCGAACTCTATAGCTCCGAAATAACGTCCTGTCTTTCTTATCTTTGGTAATACCTTGGAGTTTTCTATGGTTATCTTTCCTCTGATAGTTTCTCCAGGAGAGAATGTATTATTGTAGTCTTCTCCTTCAAGGTTTAATTTTATACTAAAATTGCTTCTCTCCTTTATTTCCTCTGTAATGACCCTATCGAACTTCATATACTTTCTTCTTCTTTAATCAATCCTGCTTTTGATATTCTAACTTGCTTTCTTTAGTCATATGCATTATTCTGTGGAGAAACTCATGGAAAGTCCGAACTTGAATAATTTACTAGGTATCATAAATGTAAATAGTATGTCTACATAACTACATTTCATATTATCCAACTTACTCTCGACGTATAGGATTGACCTTGCAAAAGGTCTATGTAGACTTAAAAAATTACACCATATGAAATAACACTTTGTTAACTAATCATATATAATATTGAAAATTTAATATAATGAGATATAATGGCGTTAGGTGAACTAATTTATGAACATACAGGCAGAGTGACAGAGTGACAGGGCAACGGGTATTGAGTGTTAAAGAAGAGGAACGACCAAAGATAGAAACCTCATTTTCAGCTAGGGGCAAGTTCAAAGGAATTGATGTTACAGAAACAACAACATATTGGAGTATTCCTAGACCTGGCGGAATCTCGTTGGAGTATTTGAATACGAGGTGGATGAGTCTAGAAGCAGTAGGGCAAAAGTCTGGGAATGGAAATAGAAGGGTTTAGTATCAATAATGGAGATCTCTATTCGTCCACTTCAAGAAAGTGACCTACCAGAAGCAGACCGTATATATAGACTAGCTTTTGGTACATTTCTTAATGTTCCAGATCCTATCACATTCTTTGGGGATGCTGATTATGTTAGAAGTCGCTTTCTAGCAGACCCATCTGCAGCGTATGGAGCTGAAGTTATTAATGATAGTAGTAGCAGCAGCGGTGGTAGCAAAAAGAAGCTTGTAGGTTTCAACTTTACAACTAACTGGGGCAGTGTTGGATTTTTTGGACCCCTGACAATACATCCAGAATTCTGGGCTAAAGGTATAGCCAAAAGACTATTGGAATCAACTATGGATCTATTTTCTAATTGGAATACTAAACATGCAGGGCTCTTTACATTTGCACAAAGCCCAAAACATATAGCATTATATCAAAAGTTTGACTTTTGGCCACGTTTTCTTACAACAATTATGTCAAAAAATGTAATTTCAAAGAAGAAGAAGAATAATAATAATACAGCTAATTTGAGATGGTCAAGGTATTCTGAGTTATTTGGCAAGAAAAGGGAGTTAGAGAATAAACAACAACGAGAAAAAGAAAATCAAGAAGAAGGAAAATATCTGGATGTTTGCAGTAGACTTACTCATGCTATTTATGAAGGATTAGATTTGAGGGTTGAAATTATGTCTGTTAAGAAACAAGAACTTGGCGATACAGTACTACTCTGGGATGATGAAAATACTAATAATGATAATTATAGCAAGATACTTGTAGGAATAGGAATATGTCACTGTGGTGCAGGATCTGAAGCTGGTAGCAATACATGTTATATCAAATTTGGGGCAGTTAAGCCAGGACCTGCCGCTGGAAATAATTTTGACAAATTGCTAGATGCTTGTGAAGCATTTGCAGCAAAAGAGGGAATGTCACGTATTGTAGCTGGTGTCAACACGGGGCGGTATGATGCTTATCGCAAGATGTTATCAAGAGGTTTTCAGACTGATATACTAGGAATAGCTATGCATAGGTATAATGATTCTGGTTATAATAAACGTAGTATCTATGTTATAGATGATTGGCGCTAGGATATATAGAAAAATAATACCTAATGTTGAGGCCTCACAGATTTCATTCTGTAATGGCAATCCAGACTACAGTCTCGTACATGAGAAATTAGTAAAGATCTGCCCCGATGATGGAACGGTTACACTAAATCTAGCTTCTGGCTTTAGCTTTGCTCGCCCAGTGCTCTACTTGGGCACGGATGCTAGTGGTCCACTTCCAGCAGAAATGGAGGGCGTGACCTCTGCACTAAAACTTAGCAGCATCACCACAGGTCGTGACGATAGTGCCTTCAGTGCTGTTGAGCGGCTCTTTGCATTCACCAATGGACCAACAGGTAAGGATTACCCCAGCGACAGGGATTCAACAGTGCATTATAGATGGTGATATATTCCCTCTAAATGTCCTTGGCGGCATCACCAGAATAAGGAGCTAAATCTTAATATCTCAATAGACCAATCTTCGCCATTTCCGCGAGGGACTATATTATAACATATAGAATTACTGATAAAAATTCTTCAGGAAAAAGCTTTGATATAATAAAGGATGTTACTGTACAGGAATAGAAAATATGGACTTGAGATTTGTGTTCAGAGAAAAATAAAAAAATTAAGGTAAAGCTTTTGATAATGTTCCTCCTATGATTTTCTTGCTTCGATCTCCTCTTTCAGATTATTAATTGGTGAATAGCCAGGGTTTATTCCAAACATTACAAATGGTGTTGATTGATATTTCCTGCAACACAAAGATGTTAACAATAACATTACCAAATACCTTGAGTTTGACAAGGACAGCGTATTAGATTTAGCCGGAAAGAATTACGAAATCTTGTAGATGCATTGACAAACGATTCTATTTCTAGTGCCGTCACTTCTTCTTCTAATCCTACATCATCGTTGCCGCAATCATCATCTACATTCTCTAGCAATCGAATCAAAGTGATAGTTATAGAAGAACAGTTTTCCATTTCAAAGAAAACTGTTATCGAAATGTAAAAAATAGAAAAAATGGAGTACTATGACTAAAAAGATTGAGGTGTCTGTATCTATTGAGGAAGTATTATTAACGGTAAAAATATTAGTACAGATAAGTACTCATTAACAAGGATATTCACAGTTATGGTTTGGTAGATATAACGATACCGACTTTCAAAGAGATATATCGTTATACATAAAGCGAGTACATAAATGAGTGCCTTTACTTCTACTTCTTCTTCTTACTGACTGTTATTAGATGCTATCTTCTTCTTTTTTTGTCATCTAATATTCGATATTCTTTATGTATAATATGCTAAGTAATAATATGTACTATTCGAGCACACTTGTTATGATAGTATTTCTTTTTTTGACGACCTACCCCTCTACTAATTACAGAATCAGTAGACGTAATTTCCTCATTACAAAAGTAGCAAAGTCCTTTTTGAATATTCAAAATAAATCTCATTACATGTTTATTTTCTAATATTGTATAACCCATTTCTTATTATCCTAAGACGGTTTTAATTTTTTTATTATTGTATGGATCTGCATATGTCGCCGCAATAATACCATGTATATTTTCTTCTATTCTATACAATGCTGTGTCTATATAATCATCAGTAATTAATGAGGGTATATTAATACAACATATTTTAGGAAGTAGTGAATTTATTTTGTACAGAATTTGAACCTTTTTATCTATATCTTCTTCCTCATAGCAATCTTCAACTAGTTTTGCAATTATAGCATGATGTCGTATTGTCATATTGGTACACAATTTGTTATTATCCACTCCTGTTATTCTTCTAATAAATATCATAGACTCTGAAACTTTTACATGTGTCACATTTATCTACCATGAACTTTTTATCCCATGAAAATTCACCAACAGCAGCAGAAGCAGCCTTTCCAATGCATTCAAACAGTACGCCACATTGCTTGCATTGATGAAGATATGACATAACCTTATTTCTTCTACTTCTACTGTTCTTAATAGGAGATAATCTTAGGTTCATACTTATGTATAGTTAATAAAGTATAAAAAGATATTACACTAATGTATATTTATAAAGACGTCTTATGTATATACTTATATATATCTATATTCCAAAGATATGTGTAGCAAACTAATATGGCCTCGCAGACTAAAACAAAATTATACAAAGTCGAGTCTAAATCTACAAAAACAGGAGTAAAAACTTATAGACATTCAATATTTCTAGAAAAGGCCTTTGTAGAGGATAGTTTATTTCCTTTCAAACCTGGTGAAAATTTAATTGTTAGGATAGATAAAGATAGACTAATTATTACAAAGCTCAAAGACTAAAAGAAGTTATATTATGATAGATAAGGAATCAATATTGGTTGGGAATAAAATATTAACTATTTACTCGTGCTGGAATGAATTAAGAAAAAGATGGTGAGTTGTATAAAATAACACAGCTATTGATTGATATATTATTGTCATACGAATTGGTAATAAAGAGATACTAAATAAGGTTATTACTGAGTTTTAAAAATGGGCGATAAATATAAAATATCCAACTGTAAAGCACGTACTAAATATAATACGCTCATGCATACTCTGTATATAGCACTTTGAGCGATATTACACATATCGGTATTCTCATCAGGTATAAATTGTAGTATATTATCATAGCAATCTATCGCGGGGGTTGCCAAGCCCGGTCAACGGCGTGAGATCAGGCATACTTGTCTGGCACGATGCTCAGATGTTAATAATTTGACTGGGTTACCTCATCCCTTAGGGGTTCGTGGGTTCGAATCCCACCTCCCGCATATTTACTATTAGCTGTTGTTTATAGTGTAAAAGAACTTCATTTGCAAATTTTATATATTATAATTAATGATAATTCTAAATACAACTCGCTATCAGTAAGAAAACCCTATAGTTAGTTTTATTTGCACCTTACTTGGCTAATGACGTCATCAATGTCAACTAGCATTTTCTGTTATTATAAATGAATATTCAAATCTTGAAGCTGCCGTGCCTCTCTGCTTTATTGAGTGATTCCATATAGGATTATCTTCAGCGATATGTGGCATCTGTCGAATTAATATGTAATGTAGCTTAGTCAACTACTACTCTACTACACTACAATAGTTGCATTAATAACCATACTCCATTATTAGATTGTTGTTGTTTTTTATCTATAATGATCTCATCGTTTTAGATTGGCTATATGTAGATTTAAAGAGTATACATTATAGTTTTCTTTGATGTACATATATTCAATTATATCACACACAAAGCAGTCACATGCGACTATAGAAGGGTACGTTAAGTTCAACAACAACAACAACTATGCTCACTGCATTAATAATATTTATAATCAGTTTAATTCAATGAGATGAAGATTTAACATCGGTTTCAAAACTACTACACATATTATTGTAGCAATAGAATATAAAATATATAACTATCATGTTATAACTTGATTTTAAGTGAAAACAAGCGGATTTGATTTTGGACTCTTACTGAAAAGCTTGGATTTTATCAGAATTTGTATCAATGACTGAAAGAATAGCTGCAAGTAATAAAGAGACGGATTCAGACTACGGTAATAATAATAATTCCACAATATTTAATCTAACTTCTGACTCTGATGAACTAAATTGATCTCTACAAGTCATAAAATTCCATTATCCGAAAACGTATTGTTCTATGTTTTTTTATTTTGTAGTCTACTTCTTGCTTTTTCACTCATATCATATGACTAATAAAATAGGCTCCGATGTTGTGTTAATGTGATATGAGGCTCTTATTTTGATTCCAAACTTTTTTTATCTTATTTATATCGATAAATTAACAAATTCGTACTACACAACTTATGTAGATATGACGTATAAAGTGATCTTCACTGATATAGACGGTACTTTAATTGATATAAACACAGGCGAATATCAAGGAACAATAAAATTGGTTTGCATCTTAAAAAACAATAATATTCCAGTAATTCTTTGTTCTGCCAAGACTTGGTCCGAACAAAATAAGATAAGAGACGATATAGGATTAAATGAACCTTTTATAGTAGAAAATGGTGGAGCATTAATCATTCCTAAAGGTTATTTTAATTTCTCTTTCAATATACCAATTTCTAAAGTAACACAAGGATATAGCATAATAGAACTTGGAAAACCTGCCATTGAGATCAGAGCAAAACTAAATGAGATCAGAAAAAAATACAAAATAGATTTCTTAGGAGTTTCAGACGTTTCTTTGAATGAACTTGCCAAAATGACAGGTTTGTCAAAGGATTATGCAAGAAGAATGGCTCAGCGAGAATATGGCGAAACTCTTATAAAAATTAAAAAAAATGATTTAGAGAGATTTATAAAAATTGCCAATGAGATGGGTCTAAAGCTAATTCATGGTGGACGATTTTTTGATATAACAGTTGGCAATGATAAAGGCAAAGCAGTAGATATATTGATGAATCTCTTTAGAAAAAAATATCATAATGACGTAAAATTTTTTGGTGTGGGTGACAGTGAAAATGACGTTTCTATGCTGAATCGTATGGATCTTCCAATGCTAGTTCAAAGGCCAGATAGTTCATGGTCAAATCTTGAAGTTAAAGACATTGTAAAGGTTCAAGGTATAGGTCCAGAGGGTTGGAAGGATGCCTTCAATAGAATTATGGAGCTAGATTAGATGCTGACGATATGTGATATGATATGATAAGATGATTGATATATACATATACATATACATATATATCATCTGAAGGTAACTCTAGCAGTCATTTGAGTTCATCTTCGAATCCTTCACAGCGCACTTAATTTTTCAATATTGTAAAACTAGAAAAAGTTTTCTTATCCTATACGCCTTTTGATAATCGCAGTGCTGCAATCCATACTCTGCCATAGAACATCATATCCAATCTTAGAAATAAGTTCCATATGACAAGATTCTGGTATATTGTTCTGCTCAAGGATTGAACAAGCATCTGTAAATTTCGTTATGCCATCAAATAGAGACTCAAATTCACTTAACTTAGACTTTGATATCAAATATGTACCTGCTATAACATATTTGTTGTTAGGATTACTGATACTACTATTATTATCATTTTTGTGTGATGTAGTAATAATTCTTAAGGCAGATTCAATTGGCAAGTTATATTTATCCGCTATTTCGTCAATGGAGATGATAGCAGTATTATTGAAAGCACGGTCTTCAATTTCAGTCAATAACTTTACTGAATTATTGTTAGCAATCCTTTCAATCATCTTTGCGTCAATAGACTTCAAGTAATCAAGAAAAGGCTTGACTGGAACTTTATCGTTCTTATAAAAGATCAATCGTTCCTTAGATATAGAAGAAATTATCTTCTCCCATGCAAGTTTTTCCTTAATATTAGAATTAGAGGATGCATAACCTGCATCATTTACAGCTATAAAGAAGTCTACTGCATTATTTCCAGCCGGTATATTTTTTGCAAGATCAGCTATTTTTTGTATTTTTTTCTCTAGATATTCTTTGGTCCAGAATCCTACGATCTCAAGATATATTCTCGTACCGTATTTTTCAAATGCAAAGTCAGGAATAAGTGCCTTGCCATTTGATAGAATTAATGGATTAGGCTCCCTTATTAATTTCCAACCAGTTGCAGATTGCTCAAATCTGGTAGAGAACTTTTCCTCTACTCCACTGTCAAAGTAAATAAGTTGTGAAGACTCTTTATCAGTATGTAAGGTTCCCTTTCTCTCTTTATCGTTTTCTTTATTATAGTATGGTTCACGCGATAAAGGAGGAGCATCATTATTTGACATTTTGAATTCATATATTTTCTTTCCCAAAGACATAGTCTTCCTCACAATCCAGGCCCTTAGGGACCATGTGCCACTAGATATAATCGATGGAAGTATTTTTGCGATTGATGTTCCGTATCTGTCAGTTAATTTGAAAATACTCAAAGGACCATCTAGAGAGCAGATAATGATTGGATTGTTCTTTGTATCTATGTTACTTGTATTTATGTTACTTGTATTTATGAACTTGATATCTCTATTGTCATAATCTATTCCATCTTTATGGATTGATTGTTTTTCATCCTCTAATGTTATATATTGTAAATTATACATTAGCCCAAGTCTTTTAATATCACGTAATATATGCTTCCAGTTTGAACCCCCAATGACAGAGAATTCTAGTTTTGTACAATTGAACAGTAGGGTCTGCATTAATGACAAGTTATACCAAGCCAATAGTTGTTCTGGGCTTATTGCATCGAACCATTCTAATACCAAGTTCTCTTCTAAATCGCTCCACATGACATCTATTATATCGTTAGAAGGTACGTTTATTCTAGATGCAACGGTGTCAATTATTTCTCTTCTTCCAAATTCTGTCAATGCAAAACCTCTCTTTGATGATTCTTCAAATAATTCTTTTCTGATATTGACTGGGTCATGAAGGTTATCGTTGTTATCGTAAACAACATTATTGGCGATGCCTTTTGACTCTGTTTTTATTTCCTTTATTTTGGTAAATATACACCTTCTTTCAAGAAGAGTATAAAATCCCCTTGCGAGCTTATAGTCATTATACTCGGATTCAAGAAGAGCAATTCTTTCGGTAAGAAATAACTTCTTCTCTTTATTTTTCCATGATTCTTCAAATTCTTTAATGATCTTTGCAGCTAACAGCAAAACGCTATCGTCAGCTGTGCAAAATCGTGGAACAATGTTTGTTCCTTTCTCTGTTATTCTCGTTCTAAGTAATTGAAGTGGCAGCATATCTTATTTAGCCTTCACTCATTCCTCTTTCTTTCTCTCTTTCTCTCTTCCTGTATACGGATATATTTTGTAAGAGTCATTTCGATATTGATACAGATGATTATGATGATGCTATATCAATTGTTTTGCTTTGATTATCACTAATATGGTCACTGCTGCGATCCAAATCGTGTTCTTCCACTTCAGTACTATTAGTCATATCTTCACTGCCCAAGGCCTTCTTTCTCTTTGCGCTAGTGCCTATCTCCCGTGTATCGGCAGATATGATCTCTATTAACTTGGCTTTCTTTTTTACATCTGTTTTTGGTCTTAAGAGTCTTCCAAGTCGCTGGATAAATTCCCGTCCACTACCTGTCCCGCTGAGGATAATACCAAGTTCAGCATCTGGAACATCTACCCCCTCGTCTAGAACTTTTGATGTAACTACCGCATTATACCTTCCTTCTCTAAAGCCTTTGAGGAATTCCTGTCTTTCTTCTTTTCCTGTTTTATAAGTGATAAAAGGTATCAAGAAAGTATTTGATACTTGATAAACCAGGCTGTTATGTTGTGTGAATATTATAGTCTTAATCCCCTTATTCTCTGCAAGGATTTCCCGTAGCTCTTCTATTTTAGATCTGCTATTTAATGCTATTTCCATGGCTTTGTTTCTGGCTAACAATGCCTCTCTAGCAATTTTGTTCTTAGCAGAAATCATTATCAACTTTTCAAATCGAATGGGAAACCTAAATCCAAGTCTTCTTAGTGAGTATTGATACTTTTCGAAATTCTTTCTGTATTGGATTATTTCATCTGGAAGCATTTCCACCCGTCTTCTTTCAATTTCATAGTGAGCTAAATGTTTTTTCTCAGCAAGTTCGTTAGGAGACATTGTAAACACTATTCCTCCGACGAGCTTTGGGAGCTCCATATGCATACCATCTTCTCTTTCTATTGTTGCAGTTAGTCCCAGTCTATAAGGAGATGCCATGAGTTCTGCTATTGACCTATAACCAGGCGCAGCTAAGTGATGTACCTCATCAAATATGATCAATGAAAATTTGTTTCCAAGGCTTGATGCGCGTATATAAGCTGAGTCATATGTGGATATAGTAATTGCCTCTATATCATCTAATCCTCCTCCTAAATTTCCAATTTTTACATTTGTAAAATATTTTCTAAGAACAGAAGCCCATTGATCCATAAGGTCGAGTGTCGGCACCACAATAAGCGAAGCTGAATTGACAGCCTCTATTGCTTTTACTCCAATGATTGTCTTACCTGATCCAGTAGGCAAAACTATACATCCTCTCATTCCAGCTTTAGTCCACTTGCTGAGAGCTTTATGTTGATAGGTTCTTAAAGGTGGATTAGAATTGTGATTGTTATTATTATTAATATTGTTTGTTGTTGTTAGATGTGGAGATGGTATAAGATCTAGAACATGATCAACATACTCTATACTACTTTGTTTTAAAAATTCTATTATATTAGCATAATAGAGAGCTGGAGCTCTCAATAGATTTGTCCGAGGATCAGTACTAGCAAATGGAATGTGCGCTAATCCCTTTATCAATATCGTACCGTTATCATAAGTAAGTCTTGCGTTTAGCACTTATATTTTATATATAAACAACTTAAGAATTTTAAGCTTTACCCAATCATAGTCTATTATTTCCTATGAAAATTAGCAAGTAGAATAATATTATATGGATATCTCCCTTCCACCCCCCCCTCGTTAGAGTGCCTCGATCTTTAAATTATAAGGAATCTCTGATACCTTGTTTACAATGATAAGGAGAAACGCAATATTGAGTCATTCCTATTCCTATATATATCCAACCATTCAAATGACAACTCTGACTGATTGTAGCAAGAGCAGAGCATATTATGATGATGATAATAATAATAATAGATCAGTTTCTGACTACATGGTGAAGGCTTTTGATTATTCATTTAAAGGTTTATTTGCAGAATAGATGTGTATGTATATATGACAGTTGACGAGAGGTTAATGCAATTTCTAAAGGATGGCAAAGACTGGGAGAGAAAAGCTACAAGTATTCCAGGTGTTTTTCTCCTTAAACTACCTGCATTTAGAGGAAAACCAGCATCTATTGCTATAGAGATCAATCCAGTAAGCTCTTCAGGCTCTGCCACAAAGAAAAGAGGAGTTGTAATAAGATCCAGCCCAGAGCTAGAAGAAATAAGTCGGCTACTTTCAAATTCAAAACTTGCTGAACTTGCAAAGAATATGGATGAAGTCAATCCTGAAAAGATATTAACAAAGAGTGGTGGGTCAGAAGATATATTTGAGATCTGATCTGACTAGATTATTTAGAAAATGGAGTTTCCTATTCGTTTTTTTGATTAGAAACGACTATACTGCAATATATAGAAGACATCTTTTTACGGGATAGCGTTAACGGCCAGATCGGAGAATTTAGTCATGCTAAAAACATTTCCTAATCAAGACTATGATGAGTCTGAGCAATCTAAAACTTTAGCAAGTCATGTGGAACACCCCATTATATGGAATAGATCTATAGAGCTTAGATCATATCAAAAGAATATTGCAGATTCGGCGCAGCGTAGAAATACGATGGTAATTCTTCCGACTGCCCTAGGAAAGACAGTAATATCTTTGCTTGTATGCGCAGATATGCTTTACAATTACAGAGATAAACGAATTTTGGTTATGGCTCCTACAAGACCGCTTGTCTCACAACATATGAAGTATTTTTCCTCAGTTTTGAAAATATCTGAAGAAAATATAGCATCTGTTACAGGCAAGATTCTTCCATACGCACGAAGAGCAGTATGGGATAGAACAGACATCAGATTAATGTTCGCCACACCTGAAGTTGTGAAAAACGATCTAGAGGAAGGTAGATTAAATTTGAAGGATTTCGGCTTGCTTGTATTTGATGAAGCTCACCGAGCGATGAAAGAATATGCTTATACTTCTATAGCCAAAGAATACATCAAGCAATCCTCTTGTCCTTATATATTGGCTATGACTGCCAGTCCTGGAGCTGAAAGAAAGAGGATACAAGAGGTGTGTAATAACCTCTTCATAGAACACATCGAGTACAGGAGCGAAGATGATCCTGATGTAAAACCATATGTTAATGCTATAGATGTAAAGTGGGAATGGCTGAATTTGCCAGAGGAATTCCGGTATATAGTATCAATTCTTCGATCCATGCTTGAAGAGAAAATAAAATGGCTTATACGAAACGGCTTAATTTTGAGGGGTATTAAATGGATATTTAAGAAAGATTTAATTGAACTCGGAGAAGCACTTCGGTATAAACTAGAGCTCACTATGGAAGAGCAGAGGGGACTACTTTATATTGCTATACTCAATCAATCTTCTGCCCTTACATTGATGTATTGCGTTGAGTTAATCGAGAGTCAAGGTTCTTATTCATTAAAGGCCTTTCTAGATAGGATAGATGAGGATGGAAGTAATGCACATACGTTCCTCCTTAAGGATCCACGAATGATGGAAATTAAAACATTAGTAGAAGGTATTGTAAAGGAACATCCAAAGATCCTACATCTTTTACAATTGATAAAAGATCATCATCAGCATCATGGCCATCATCTTTCTTCGATAAACAATGCAAGAAACAGTCCAAACTTAAAATCCAAAATACTGGTTTTTACTCAATATAGAGATACTGCAAAACACATAGTAGAAGTTTTAGAAAAAAATGACATAAAGACATCAAGATTTGTAGGCCAAGCAAAGAGAATAGGAGATGAAGGTATGAAGCAGGATGAGCAGGCAGAGGTTCTTGAATCCTTTAGAAATAGCGATTTTGATGTGCTTGTAGCCACCTCTATTGCTGAAGAAGGATTGGATATACCTGAAGTGGATCTTGTCATATTCTATGAGCCAATATCAAGTGAAATAAGATATATACAGAGAAGAGGAAGAGCAGGCAGAAAGACATCTGGATCGGTCATTATTCTTGCGACTAAAGACACTATTGATATGCGTCATCTCTATGCTAGTAAAATGCGTGTAGAGAAGATGACAAATTCATTGAATAATATAAATACTATATTAAAACCTATCAACAGGTCTCTTATAACACCAAATCCTATGACTTTGGACGAATTGTCTATTATAGAGGATAAGAAAAAGAGATTAGAAGAACGCTTACTTAAAAGAGTTGAGTCAGAAATTCAGTATGATGGTGGATTACCAGATATAGAAGATATTAAAAGCCGATTAGACCAGCTAGGCAAAAAAAACAACAGGCAGACTTTATTATCAGTTGAAGCAGATTTATTGACCAACGACTTTAAGAGACAAGTTGATAGGGTTGCAAGACGTATTCATGTCGAGCTAGCAAAGGCAGGAAAACGAGGAATTGATATTAAAATACTTTGCAACGATCTCGGTTTTGAATACACACTATTGATCGAAGCAATAAAGAAACTTGAAAAGTTGAAGAGAGTAGAGTGGTTAAATGAAGACACAGTAGTGATAGCAGATAGCTTAAAAAAATTTTCTGGTAAAGAATATGCTGTAACAATAGGAAAAATCTTTCGGGGTCTAGCAACGGTCATGGTGGATGGCAAATGGCATGCTCGGCTCAACTATTACGATTACGACGGCCCGCGTGAGCTCTTGAAAAGAGGTACTGAATTCAGAGCAGTTGGAGAGCTGTATCATGATGCAGAAGCATTGTGCATCAGGATAAAACAAATAGTCTGACACATGTGTGATGATGATGATAATTTGTGATTTGATACGCAGTAGATGTTATTATAAATTGATAGTAAAAGTATGCGAAATAAGAATGTGAATCAAGATGGTAATATTGAATGTAAGAGGAGAAGAAACTATAGATAACAAAAGGGAAATGTTGCTCACACTCATTCGAATATGTATACACCAACCGATCGAGGAGATCTGATATTTGATCATAAAAAAATGACGAAAGATCAAACAATAAAATTTCAATACTCAAAAATTGCCTCTTCAATATCGTCCAGTAATGTATCAATACTTTGATTGAT
>Ga0126304_10000730_pt1 | contig 14296 bp, 16 predicted proteins | sample Plot25_FD_92538 | JGI IMG/M metagenome (GOLD analysis project Ga0126304, IMG submission 92538) | Serpentine soil microbial communities from UC McLaughlin Reserve, CA, USA - Plot25 | ecosystem: Environmental > Terrestrial > Soil > Grasslands | place: USA: UC McLaughlin Reserve, Lake County... | reverse complement strand
GGTGAGAATAAAACGCCCACCACCACCATCACCATGAGCCCCCCTCGCATGAAGTCAGACCTCGCAGAGCGCTACCGCATCACGAAGCGAGGTCAGCGGATCCCGTTTCGGAATGAATTCGTGGGCCATGTATCCGCTGAAACCCGTGTCGGTAATAGCTCGCACGATCGCCGGATAATTCAGCTCTTGTGAGCCGTCGATCTCATTGCGGCCGGGCACGCCGCCGGTATGGTAATGCGCGATCCACTGGTGGTTGTCACGGATCGTTCGAATGACGTCGCCCTCCATGATTTGCATGTGGTAGATGTCGTAGAGCAGCTTCACCCGCGGCGAGCTCACGGCCGACACCACGTCCACGCCGAAGGCACTGCGATCGCCCTGATAGTCCTTGTGGTTCACCTTGCTATTGAGCAGCTCGATACAGATCGTAACCCCGTTGTCCTCGGCCACACCCTTCACTCGATTGAGCGCGGTCACACAGTTGTTGATGGCGTCCTTGTCGCTCATGCCCCGCCGATTCCCGAAGAACGTGATCACGTTCGGCACGCCGGCGCGCGCGGCCTGCGGAATACCTGCCGAGAGGCTCGTAATAATGGTGTCGTGGTTAGCCGGATCGTTGAGGCCGCGCTCGATGGGACCACCGAGTCCCGACCCCATCGAGCAGGTCAGCCCGAATTCCCGGGCCACGGGCCATTCATCCGGCGTGAGCAGATCGATAGCCGTCAGGCCCATCTTCGCGACCGCCAGACAGAAATCGCGAAGCGGGATGGTGGCGTAGCACCAACGGCAGACTGATTGTGTCAATCGACGGCGGCCGTCAGCAGCGGTCGTGTCCTGCCCGGCACTCGCGACGTCAGGCAGGCATTCGGCGAGCGCAGCGACCGACGCAGTCGCGATGAGTTGCCTTCGGCTCAGACCATGACGACTCTGCATGCGCAATTCCTCGCGCGCTCGCACGACGCTCGCAGCGCCAATGCAGCGGGAGTGTAGTCCTATTTCCGCCGGAGATCGACGTGCAATGAAGAGGTGGGCGCCCCTGCCGTTGAGCGCCGGCGGCTGGCGCACCGCTTGCTCCGACTGAGAACGGAGGAGATGTATGGCAACTCGATGGGAAGACCGGGACCGCGGCGACTACCGTGACGAGCAGCGCTATCACGATCGCGATCGCGGTCTCGTCAGCCGCACGCGTGATGAAGTGGCGTCGTGGTTTGGCGACGATGAGGCGGCACGCCGGCGTCGAATGGATGACATGCGAGATGACCGTCACGACCGTGACCGGACCGATCGGTTCGCCGGTTCAACGGACCGCGGCTGGGATCGCGCGCGTGACGCAGTACGTGACGCAACCGATCGCGATCGCGACGGGCGCCGTGGATTGGCCGAGTGGAACGACAACGATCGTCCGTGGCAGGGCGGCGCGCACGATTCGCGACGCTATTACAGCGGCACGGAGACCTGGCGCGATAGTCGTAGCAGTGGCTACCGCGATCCTGACTATAGGAACACCGAGCGCAACTTCGGCGACACCAGCCGGTACTCTGCTGCTGATCCGTATGTGGCGCCGGCGTGGAACAAGGGCGCGTACGACGCTCGAGACTGGCAGGGGCGCAGCTACTCAGGGCGTGGTCCACGCGGGTATCAGCGTGGCGACGAGCGCATTCGCGAGGACATCTGCGAACGGCTCACGGAAGACCCGCGCATCGACGCCAGTGACGTCGAGGTGCAGGTCGTGAACGCTGAGGTCACATTGGCCGGCAGCGTTCGAACACGCGACGAAAAGCACTTCACCGAGAATGTCGTAGAACGGATCATGGGCGTCCATGAGGTCAACAACAACCTGAAGGTGCGACCGCCAGACGAGGTGCTCGGCACCGCGCGCAGCGGGTCGTCGATGTTGGGACTCACTGAAACACCGCCGCCGCAATCGTCACCGAAGACGAAGTAGCGCGGTGTTCACTTGCACGAGTCCGTCAGTCGCTCGAGCTTGGTGACGCTGAAGCGCGGGCGCGGAGACTCCGCCGGTTTCTGTGTATTAGCGTTTGTCGCGGCTGGTTGTGGCGGCGCAGGCAATGCCGCCTCGACCGGCCGAATCGTCACCTCGACCCGCTTGCCTACTTCGGGCTGAAGCTTCTCGCTGCTGAATCCCTGCTCTGACACCGCCGATGTCGCTTGCAGGTCGTAGACATCCGCTTCGGTCTGTGTGGATGTGCTCGGCCGAGGAGGCGTCTGCCCTACGGGGGATGCCTGAGTCAGCCTGAATGCCGTCGGCGTATCTCCGCGCTCGAGACACCCGGTCAGCACGAAGACGTTGTGCGCCGGTTCATTCGTTGCCGGTGTCTGCGTCCGCTGCGCAGCTGGTGCGGCGATCCAGCACGACAAAGCCAAGGCCGCCAGGGTCCACCGTTTCATATCGTCACCTCGGTGGGATATGAATCACAACCCGTGCCGTTTCAACCGCGTCGGATTTTCGAGGCTTCGAACGTGACCTGAATGCGATAGACGGCGTTCGTCCGGAACTTGATTTCGCCGGTCTTGAGATCAATTCGCTCCGGAACCTGCTGAATGGTCTTGTCCACCACCGCGTGATAGCCACGCTCCGAGAAGATGTCGATCAGCATCGGGATCGCCAGCGGCTCGTTGAAGATCGGATCCTCGGAATTCACGGTGGCGCGGCCCGAGAGCGCATGGCGTGTGATGATCGGCATGAACTTGCTGCTCACGAGATCGACAATCTGGCGCAGCAGGTTGGTGTGCTCGAACTCATAGCTGTCCAGCCGCTTCACCAGCTCCTGCCGTCCGTGCACGACCAACTCCTCGGCCAACGGCAGCGCGCGCAGACGCTCGAAGGTACGTGGATCGAGCTCGAGCGAACTCTGATACTTCAGCTCCTTCAGGATGTTCGCCTGCACCTCGTCGATCGGACCTTCGGCGTTGATGAAGTGATAGTGATACAGCTGACGCAATGAAGTCAGCGCCGTCCACGTCTGCTCCTTGAACACCTGATAGCGCCGGCGCACGAGACTTTCCGACAGATCGGTCGCACGCAGCTCGATCGGCGTGCCGATGCCCGTCTCCGCCACTTTGCGGTTGTGGTCGGCGATCTCGCGTCCACGTCCCAGCTGCCGCGCGACGCTCGTGCTCTCACTGACGAATAGCACCATCGCGTGAATGGTCGGACGACGGAAGTGAATCGCGAGTGGCGTGCTGGCGAACTCGTCGTGCAGCGCGCTGATGTTGTCCACCAGCAGCTTCAGAAATTCGACCTGCACCGGCGTGCGCGGAAATCCGTCGAGGATGACACCGTCGCGGAAGGTTTCGTCGAGCAGCTTGCGCAACAGGACGGTCAGCACTTCCTTGTCACCGACCATCCCGCCCTGTGCCTTGATCCGCTCCATCTCCGGCGTCGTGAGCAGCTCGCTGATCACGATCGGCGGACAGGTCAGGCCACGCGCCTCGCTGATGAACTGTGTCTGCGTCCCTTTACCGGCGCCCGGTGCGCCGCCGAGCAGGATGATCTCCTTCGGGAAACGCAGATTCTCTCGGCCGACCTCCTCCTGCAGGCTATCCCAGATTGGCGTGAAGATGATGCGGGCGTCCTTGACTTCGAGGTCGACGATCTTCGACCCGGGGCGATCGGCGGCGGGTGACGACATGTAGCGGCTGAGTATATCCCGGCACGATGCATGCTCTGTCCGACCGGCAGTGGCCGAGACGCGTAGCCGACTCGTCTTTGACATTCAGGTCCGCACCATCTTCAAGATCGCCGCGGCGATCGCGCTCCTGTGGTGTCTCTGGCAGCTCTATGCGCTGATTCTGCTCCTCATCGTGGCGGTGATCCTCGCCGTCGCTCTTGACGTTCCGGTGTCCTGGTTGGAACGGCAGAAATTTTCGCGCACGAACGCAGCGCTTCTCGTCTCGACGACCCTGGTAGTGATCGTTGGCGCATTCGTGTGGCTCACGTGGTCCACGCTGACCAGTCAGTGGCAATACCTCACCACGCAGTTGCCCAAGACGATCAGCGAAGCCGGTCGGTATCTGCCGTCGTGGATGTACACGAGCCTGACGGGCAGGGAATCGCAGGCCGCGCTGGAGTCATTCGGTCTTCGTGTTGGTCAGTCGCTGGCCTATGCGGGGGCCCTCATCGTGCTCGGCTTCTTCGTCATGGTGTATCTGCTGATCGACGCCGAGCGGACGCGCGCCTGGATCGTGGCGTTCTTCCCGCAGCGGCGGCGCGAGCAGGTCGAGCGGACAATGGCCGAGTCACGCGAAGTAATCTGGGCCTACGCCGTCGGCAACGTCGTCACGTCGATCTGCGCGACGGTGGTCACGCTGATTGGCTTGATTGTGCTCGACGTGCCAGCGGCATTGCTGCTGGCGCTGATTGCCGGGATCTCGGACTTTGTCCCGGTGGTGGGATTCATACTGTCGTTGCTACCAGCTGCCGCGCTCGCTTTGCTGGTGTCGCCGCAGACAACGATGATCACGATCGTGCTCTACATCGCATACAACACGATCGAAAATTATTTCATCTCCCCGTGGGCATACGGAAAGCAGTTGCAGCTGTCCAACCTCGCCGTCGTCATCGCGTTCGCGGTGGGTGCGGAGTTGGCCGGAGTGATCGGCGCACTGATCGCGCTGCCGGTCGCCGCGCTCTATCCGACCGTCGAGCGGATCTGGCTGCGCGAGCAGCTGCCGCACGAGACGGTCAGCGAACATACCGCGCTCACCCGTTCGCCCCGCGCGAGTTGAGCCTGTGCGGGGTCAGACCCGGGGTCTGACCCCGGGTCAGACCCCGATGGAAATTGTGGGAAGGCCTCAACGGGATCCGTCAACTGTGGTTGACGGAATCTATTTGCCGGTCTGCTTTGCGGCGGCGTCCATCAGCGCCTGCGTCTCGATCCCCGAGCAGTTGAGCGACAGAATCCGATCGAACGGCGCGAGCACGAGCGTCTGCTTCGGCACGGTCCACGGTCCGGTGAGCACTTCGGGATCTTCGACCGTCGCCTCGATCTCGAGCGTGTTCGCGTCCACACGACGATAGCGCTCGACGATATGCAGTTGGTCGGAGTGCGGCGAGACGCGCCCCTCCGCCGACATCCAGGTATTGTCGCTGAAGTTCTTCGTATCGACGACGAACACGTCGCGGTCCCAGCGGCCGACCGAATCACCACGATACACTGGCGGCTGATCGTCGCGATGCGGCCGTCCATCGGTCGGGATCAGTCGGAAGCCGTGATACGTCTCGGTCAGCATCACGACCATCTTCGGCGTCGCGACGATCTGTCCAACCGCGCCGACATCCCACAGGCTGACGTTCAGCGTCCCGAACGCGGTGGGGACACAACGCAGCGTCGGATCGTCCTTGTCGCCGAGCGTCTTCGCCTTCGCCGCCGCCTCGGGTTTGTAGAGACTCATAAAGGTCGCCGGCGGTGTGCCTCCGCGCGCGCCGCCTCGCCCGCCACCGCGCGCGCCGCGTCCGCGCGCCGCGCCGATGTCGCTGCCGCCCCACCAGACTCCGGAGAGATCCGGATGCCCATCAGACATGTGCGGTGCCGATCCTCCCACCTCCACCTGCGGCTTCGGCGAGGCTGGCGCGGTTGGGTTCTCAGGCTGCGCGCCAGGGCGTGTCTGAGTCCGAACAGACGGCGCGAACCGCGCGAGAGCGATTGTGATCGCGGCGACGAGGAACAGGCCGATCAGTCGCGGCTTCATTGCGCGCTCGGTCCTTGCTGTGAGCCGAACATGCCATAGACCGTCCCATCAGCCATGACGAGCTCGCGCAGCATGCCGACGTTCTGCGTCGGGTCCTTGGCATGGAAGCCCTTGATGGTGACTTCGACGCCCTTCTTGATGACGCCCGGCTTGAAGCCGTTGCGCACCATCCCGCTCGGAGTGCCGGCCTCGAACGCCCAGCGCTCGACTTTCCCGCTCGCGTCTTTCACATCGAGAAAGAACCACGAGTGCGGATTCTCGAGACGAACCTGTACGATCGTCCCCTGGACCGTGACCGGCTTGTTCATGTCGAACGCCGCGGCGAATGAGTGATGCGCCCATGCGGTCGCCGTCGCGGCCACGGACACGAGACTCCACACCAGCGCCGTGCGGATTGCTGGTCTCATATAAGTCCTCCCGGCGGTGATTGTGTCACAGGAGGTCCGGCTAAAGCCGGACACTACAGCGGCGCGAAGTCGATGAATCCCTTCGGAGGATCCACGCGGGTCAGCTTGACGCGCAGGCGGTCGCCAACCTGAACGGCATGGTCGCGCACGTCGAGCTTGCCCTCGACAATCGGATGCCGCACACGAACCCAGGTGCCTTTCTGCGAGGAACCGGTCACGACGGCATCGAAGACTTCGCCAATCCGGCGCTGGAGCACCATCGCCGCAGCCGCCTTCCGCACCTGACGCTCCACGCGATTGGCGGCGTCCTCGCGCTCCATGCACCGCGCGGCAATGGCGCTCAGCGCATCGTGCGTATACGGCGGATCGCGTCGCAACAGCGCCGCCTTGACCAGCCGCTGCGTGACGAGATCGGCGAACCGCCGGTTGGGCGCTGTCGAATGGCCGTAGTCGTCCACCGCGAGACCGAAATGATCCGGCGTCGGCTCGTTCGGCTTCTCGACGACGTACTCACCGCGGCCGAGCAGCTTGACGACGCTCAGCGACAAATCGGTAAAGCGCTCGGGATCGAGGTTGCGCTGTGCGAGCAGCCAATGCTCCAATGCGCGCCCGTCGGGTGCAGACGGCAACTGCGTGCCCGTTTCAGCGGCCAACGCGACGATGCGCAACCAGCGTTCCGGCATGCGGACGATGCGACGCAGCGAGGAGAAGCCGTGTGACTCGAGGAACTGCGCTGTGCAGGTATTGGCGGCGATCATGAAATCCTCGATCAGCTCTGAGGCGCGCGTGCGGCCCGTGGCGGTCACATCACGCACGTTGTCGCCATCGAACACGGGCCGTCCCTCGATGGTCTCGAGCGTCAACGCGCCGCGCCGATGCCGCGACTCCTTCAATGCACGCGCCGCGGCGTCCTGGATGCGCAGGTTGTCCTCGAGGCCATTCACCGCAGTCAGGTTCGGCGGCGGAGACGCATGTCCTTCGAGCCAGACGCCCACCGACGGGTACGCCAGCTTGGCGCGATTGCGCACCGTCGCGAGATACACGTCCGCGCTTCGGATATCACCGTCACCGTTCATCGTCATTTCGACAACTACCGCGGGCCGGTCTTCGCCTTCATTGAGCGACGTCAGATCCGTGGACAGCCGCTCGGGCAGCATCGGAAACATTTCGGCGGGTGTGTAGACAGACGTCGTGTTGGCCTGTGCGTGGCGATCGACGGCGGAATCGCACGGCACCAGCGCGTCCACGTCGGCGATGGCCACGAGAATCGCCGTCGCACCGTTTCGGGTCTCAGCCACCGACAATTGATCGAGATCGCGTGAGTCGTCGTTGTCGATAGAGCACCACAGAAGGTGGCGCAGGTCGCGACGTTCAGCAGGCGCATAGACGTCCTTCGACAACTGGCGGACCTGCGCCTCGGCTGCCGGCGAGTAGTCGGGCTCGAAGCCCCGCTCGATCATCGCGCGGCGCGCGATCGCTCTCAACGAAGCGCGATCATTCAACATGGCCGCTAGCGTAATTCATCATGGGTCGCACTGTTCTGTAACCAGAGATTGGGAAGCCACGCGCAGCCGGCGGCAACGATGTGCGGGCATCTCGCTTGCGAGGCTGACGGCCGTGGACCCGATCCCGATCGAGCCTGAACCCATCCTCCCGACGCGAGAGAAACTCACCATCGCGAGGGCGGGGACGACTGCGACGGCGGTCAACGCGCAGCCCGGCGTGACGCGACTGACGTTGATGATCGTCGGCGCAGCGGGCGCACTCGCGGGCATCCTGTTGGTCGTCGCGCTCAGCTCGCTGCGTGGAGACGCACCATTGCAAACGGCCTCAGCTGCATCGCCAGCGGCCGCTGCAACGCGGACTCCTCCGGCCGCCCCTGCGGCCACCGTCGTAGAGTCGGCTCCCGCGCCGACGTGGACCGGACAGCGAAAGGCCGCCTGGGCCCATGACGGATCAAAGACGATCACCTTCGAGTTGCAGGCGGTGCATGACGTCCCGGTGTGGGCGTCGCGGGCACGGCCCGTACTCGTCGTCCGCTGCTTGTCCCGCGCGACGAACACGTTTGTCGTGCTCGGCACCTCGACGAAGTTCGAGGACGATACCCTCCGCCGCACAATTCGCGTGCAGTGGGACGATGGGCCGGCGACAGTTCAACAGTGGGAGGTTTCCGATAGCGCTCATGAGCTGTTCGCACCCGATGGCGTCGCGTTTGTCCGTCAGCTCGCCAAAGCCAACCACCTTCGCTTCGGCTTTACTCCGTTCAACGCACAGCCGGTGACAGCGGAGTTCGTCGTGCAGGGATTCGACCAGCTCGCGGGCCTGATCGCCAACACCTGCGGTTGGCGCCTCTAAGCGGCCCACTCCTCATCCACCGGGTTGCAGCATCTTCATATTGTCGCTGACGTCCGTCACGCCATCCGTTTCACGCGCCAGCGCCAGCGCGCGATCGTGTTCCGCCCTGGATTCAACGATGCCACTCAGCGTCACCGTGGTGCCGCGCGTGGTCACATCGATCGCGCGGGCTTTGACCATGTCGTCGAGCGCCATCTTTGCCTTGATCTTCGTCGTCAGCGCCGCTTCCTCGAGCGAGGCGCCGACGGTGCTGGCCGCGACGCCAGCTTTCTCGCCGATCTGAGCCGCACTCTCGCGCGCACGGGCGACGCTGTCAGACGTCTCGGCCCGGTCGGGCAAGCTGATCGCTTGTTGGCCGCGTCGACTGCTGAGATATCCCATCACAAATGCACCAAGCACGACGATCAGCACTACGGCAAGCAGCAAACGTAGGATCGACATCGCATCCTCCGTTTGCCGGATCATTCAATCGGGTTGCCAGCTGTCCTATTGCATAAGGTCACGCTAGAGCCGGACACTACGTCTCTGAAGCCGGACATGACGCCTATTTGGTCGCTCGGCCGTTGCGAACGCGCGCGTCTGAGACAATCCGACCGCCTTTAATCGTCACCACCACCTTCAGCAGATCGTTGATATTGGTAAGCGGATTGCCATCGATGAGCACGATGTCGGCTACCTTACCTGGCTCGAGCGTGCCGAAATCCTGTCGCAGCGTAGAGCGCGCGGCGCCCTGCCCCATGATCTTGCTGATGTCGCGCGGCGAGAAGACCAAGCTAAGTGCACGCAGTTCGTCACCCAACGACTCCTTCGGTGGCCAGGTGGTGTCGGTGCCGTAACCGTACGAGATGCCCGCTTCCCACAGCAGACGCGCGTTGACCGGACCGTCTCCGGCGCTCGAGAGCGTATCCCATGGGAACGGCTCTCCATCGCGAAACAGCGGCATGTTGTCCGGCGAAAAGTGCGGAGCGAAGACCTGCAGCGTCGAGGTCATCGGGATCCCGGCGCCGGCGATCTTCTTCACCGCAGCGCCATCGTCATTGAGATGGCCGATGTGCGGCGTGTGCACGAGCACGTCGGGATGCGCATCGACTGCGGCAAGTGTGTCGATCACCGATACTGCATGCGTGATCGTCGGGATGTTGCGCTTTTTCCCTTCAGCGACGATCAGCTTCAGCGTGTCCACTTCGGGCCCACCTGGCGTCGTCGTGATGATCGTCTTGAGATAGTCGTACTTACGGCTCGCAATTGATTCGACGGACGTGATCGTCTCGGCTGGCGGGATCGCGCCTGCCGCTTGCGTCGGGCGCATCGGTGGGCGCGATGTGTCAAAACGCGCTGGGTCGCCGCGACCGGCTGGCGGGCCGGGCCGTGCCAACAGAATGATTTGTCCCACTAACAGACGCGGCCCTTTGACCGCGCCCGATTCGACGCGCTGCCGCAACTCGAGCGCCTGGTCGGGGCAGATGGCGCACAACACAGTGGTGAAGCCAGCGTCGAGGAAATCTTGCATCTGCGCTGGCGCGCGCTTGGCCAGCCATTCGGCCGCGTCTCCGGTTGCGATGTGACGGTGCGCGTCGATGAACCCGGGCATCACGGTTCGGCCCTGCGCGTCGATGCGCTGCACTCCTGACGGCGCAGCACCCGATCCGACCGACACGATCTTGCCGCCGCGCACGACCACCGCACCGCGCTCGATGACTCCGCCCTTGCCGTCGAGAATCCGAGCGTTGACGATGGCCAGATCCTGCGCGCCGGCGTCCGCTGGCACGGTGAGGAGGAACGTCAGGGCAATGAGCGCAATCACCGTTTTCATGGAACGGAACTATATCCGACGAAAACGGTGTGTTCGGCTATCGCGGACGAGCGGGCGCGCGATCCGGGATGAAGTCGCGTCCGCGGGTGACCTCCGCCATGTTTTTGGCCGCGCCCACGAACGGAATGAAGTCGAGCACCGTATCGACGGCTCCGCGCAGGATTCCCTTGCGGCGCATCGCCCCGCCTATGGTCACGAGCGCGATGACGCCGCCAATCCACGGGGCGGATCGATATAGTCGGCGTGTCATCCGCCGCTGAGCATATTGACTGAGCTGGTTTCGCATACCCATGCTCACGTTCGAGCAACATCCGTTCCTCCCTCGATCGAGTGAGACCGCCTGCGCCGTCATGGGGATGGCGGTTCCCGGGTTCGGCCCTAGACTGTCGCCATGTCTTCCGCGACGCTAATCAACACCAAGCTGGTCTTCCGCACGTATGCCGTCCTCGCGGCGGTCCTCGGCATGATCACCGACGACGGCGGCGGATTCATTCCGGATAAAGTGCTGTCGGGAATGGGGCGCCGTAATATGGAGGCGGGCGCACAAGAGGTCGGCGGAACCTGCGTGATCCGCTATGTACACACCATGACGGTGTGCACGATCCCGGGCTGCGGGTTCCAGCGTCCAGCACAACCACAAAAGTAACCCGCGCACAACCGCGCATCACCCCGCCCAAATCACTGTGGCGAGGCGACTAATCGGCTCGCCCACAGACCCGGCTCCGCATAGCGCCAGCGCATGGCCATGTGGGCCCGTTATCCGTATAAGCGCTCAAACAGAAGGAGCGAAACATGGAGAACAGAAACCGCTTTGCAATCCTTGCCGTCGCAGCATCAATCGTCAGCGTGTTGGCGATCGCGTCGCCCGTGCTCGCGCAAACTCGGGAAGCCCGTGGAACGGTCACGTCCGTCTCCGACACGAGCCTTTCAATGAAGGCTGGCGCAGAGGAGTTGACCGTCTTTGTCGATGGTGACACCCATCTGAACGTACGCCGCACTGAGAGGGACATACAGAAGGAACAGCCCGGCCGTCCGAGTCCGCGCGTGAACAGCTTCTTCGAGCAAGGACAGGCCGTACTGGTGCGCTACCGTGTGGACAAGGGTCGCAACGTGGCGACCGATATCAGCCGAATCAGCAGCGCGGGAGGCGAAGGCTCGATCAGCAATCCGACGAAGATCTCCGCCGGCAAGGTAAAGCTCGTCACCGCGTCTCAGCTGGTTATCGACGAGGGAGGGCGCGAGCTCAGCTTCGGCATTACTGCTGATACCAACGTCCTCGCAAAGGGTGCGACGAAGGCGACGAAGGCCGCCGGCGGAAGCACCTCCATCACGACATTCGTCCACACGGGCGACACCGTCAGCGTCTCGTACCACGAGGGCGCCAAGATGATGGCTTCTGAAGTTCGTGTCACAGTCGCCACGCGTTGACGGGACGCACGCGGATTACAGTGGCGGCGCCGGACGCGCTACATCTTGACTGGCCGTCCGGCGTTAGCCAGCAATGCACCGACGGTCTGCAGAAGCGCGCTTGGCGTGAACGGCTTCTGCAGGAAGCCGATGGCCGGGTCGTCTGCTGGCATCTCTTCCGCGTTGTAGCCCGACATCAGCAGGATCGGAAGGCCCGGCCGCTCGTCCGTCACGCGTCGTGCCAGTTCGAGTCCTCCGAGCTTGGCCATCACCACGTCGGTAATCACCAAATCGATTTGCGCCGAATGGCGGCGCACCATCTGCAACGCCTCTTCGCCGTCCTGCGCTTCGAGCACGGTGTAACCCGCGCGCCCGAGGACTCTCGCACTGATCTCACGCACCAGCGCCTCGTCCTCGACAAGGATGATCGTGGCTGGATGCGCGGCGCCGACCGGTTGCGCGGAGGCCGCAACGGGAACGTCGGTGGTTTCTATCGTCTCCACCGCTATCCAGGGAAGGAAGACGCGGAAACAACTTCCGCGGCCCGGCTCCGACTCCACGTGCACGTGACCGCCGGCCTGCTCCACACTCCCGTACACGCTGGCCAGTCCGAGGCCCGTACCCTTGCCGACATCCTTCGTGGTGAAAAACGGATCAAACGCCAGTCGCTTGGTCACTGCGTCCATGCCGATGCCGGTGTCCCTCACGCTGAGCGTGACGTACCGGTCCGCGGGAAACGCGGTGCCGTGGGGAACTCCGTCGACCAACTCGGTCGTGATGGTGAGCGTCCCGCCACCAGGCATCGCATCGCGAGCATTCGTCGCCAGATTAATGATCGTCTGCTGCAGTTGCGTGGGATCGGCTTCGACGTGCAGCGCAGTACGGGCGAGCGAGACCACAAGGTGAATGTGTTCGCCAATCAGGTGAACGAGCAGCGGCCGGACCTCGCTGACGATGGCGTTGAACTCGAGGACCTGACGCACCATCACCTGTCGCCGGCTGAAGGCGAGCAGCTGGCTCACGAGCGTGGCGCCGCGTTTGGCGGCACTCTTAATCTCGATGAGCCGGGAGCGGTCGTGCAGGTTTCTCGCGTCGGTCAGCAACAACTCGACATCGCCAAGCACGACGGTCAGCAAATTGTTGAAGTCGTGGGCGACGCCACCCGCGAGCAACCCCACTGATTCCATCCGTTGCGCATCGCGCAGTGCCTCGCTCTGACGCTCCAATGCTGCGCCCCTTTCAGCGACGCGCTGCTCGAGTGTCTGGTTGGTCTCCGCCAGCGAGATCTGGGCGGCTGACAGTCGCGCCAGCAGCTCCTGGTTCTCGAAACGGAGACGAAACGACTCGGCCAGTGCCTGATTGGAGTGGGCGGTAATCAACCACATCGCCATCCCGTAGATGATGGCGAGGCCGCCCATGGCGATGTGCGGAACATCGCCCTCCGCAACCATCCGTATCGCAACTGGAAGGATGGCCGATGTCGCGAACGCCAGGAATGCCGGGAGGTGAAGGGCGAATGTGCCGGACGCACCGGCGACCATTCCCCCAACAGCAAATGCCAACAGCAGTTGGGGCACGAATGCGCCGGGGTCGTAGAACGTCGCGCCGCCGAGTCCCCACACGAGGCCGGTGACCAACGCGCCCCACTCGAGGCGTCGAGCCCAGGCGGAAGTCTCGTCTGCGGATGGGTGAGCGCGAAGATATCGGTAACGAACCGCGGCGCGTACGATGACCACGACGATCATCGTGGTGACCCACGCGATCAGCAGGCGCCGATCCGCTGAGGGCCAGAGCACGACTGCGACGATCGTGGCGGTGAGCGGACTCACCGCGAAGATCGCAAGGCTCTGGCTATAGAGCGTTCGAATCTGCTCGGCCTGCACTGCGGCATCGGTCGCGGCAGGCGTATCGTGCGCCACTGTCGACACTCACTTCGCGGTGATCGGGGCTGTCGCGAGAATACCACCTGAACGAAACGAGTCGGCTACAGATCGAACTGCGTGCAAACTTCGCGTGCACGGTTCGAACGAGGTCCGCGAGTGAGTGTGGAAACGAAGGCTGGTTCGCCAGCCACGAAATGTCGTGGGGATGGGAACCTGGGGCGTGCCTCGCCGTCACTTCGCGGGTCACGAACGAGAAGACCGGCGCGGATTAGCCACCACCGAGCCAAGGACTCTTCTCGGCTCCCGGGCGGTTTTTCGGAGCCTCGTCGCGACCTTCCTGCTCGTCGCCGCTCTTGTCGTTGTCTTCTTTACTGTCAGGCTGCTGACGCGGTTTGTTCTGTCCGCCCTGCTGATTCTGCTCGCGCGCGTTTCGCTCGCTTTGATCCATGAAGGCCTCGCTTACTGGATCGTAGCGACATCCTTCGCTGGCAACTAATGAGGTGCGGAGTTGTGGATAAGTCGGTCACTCGTACCTAAGTGCCCTCAAGGGATCGATTCTGCTCGCTGCAGACGGAGATTGAATGATGCGCACGATATGGGCGGCCTGACCGCACGGCGAAAGTACAACCGTCGGATATGTGCGGCGTGCCGCTATGACTTCCAGCAGATTTGCGGCCGCAGACTTATGGGACGAGTCTCAATCCGGCGACGGCTGATTC
>Ga0126304_10000728_pt1 | contig 14304 bp, 14 predicted proteins | sample Plot25_FD_92538 | JGI IMG/M metagenome (GOLD analysis project Ga0126304, IMG submission 92538) | Serpentine soil microbial communities from UC McLaughlin Reserve, CA, USA - Plot25 | ecosystem: Environmental > Terrestrial > Soil > Grasslands | place: USA: UC McLaughlin Reserve, Lake County... | reverse complement strand
CGGTGCACGTCGGCGAGCTGCTCTGGCGCCGCGCGTTCGTCGCCGCCCATGTCTTTGCCGCCACCGGCAAGGAGGTACGGGGCCTTGGCGTACGCGTGGTCGCGCAGGTCCATGACCAGCAGCTTGGGAGACAGCGGCTTGGCGGTGTTCCACGCCGGGCATTGCGACTGGCACCGCCCGCACTCAGTGCAGGTGGTGAAGTCGAGCAGCCCCTTCCAGGAGAAGTCCTCGACCTTCCCGACACCCAGTGCTGCGTCCTCGTCGAGGTCGTCGAGCTGCTCGAAATCGACAGGCTCACCCTTGATCGTCAACGGCTTGGCCGCGCCGAGCGCCGTCCCACCGTCCGCCTCCCGTTTGAACAGGATGTTGACGAACACGGTGAACCGGTGCCATGCGACGCCCATCGTGACGTGTGTCGCGATGACGATCAGCCACGCCATCGAGATCACGATCTTCACGGCCGCAACGGCGAAGACCGTGTTCTCCAAGGCGTCGGTCGAGAGCCCTCTCATTGCGTCGCCGATGAAGAACGTCATCGGAAAATGCGCCTGGCTGCCGGCACCCAGCGCGTACTCGGCACCGCGCAGCACGAGAATGCAGAGCCCGACACCCACGACAGTCGCCTCGACGTAGTAGCCCTGCCACATCGTCGAGCCGGTGAACCGCGACGGCCGCCCCGTACGGGCAGGATGTGAGCGCAGCCGGATGGCGATCAGCAACGCGATACCGGCCAGCATCACCCAGGTGATGAACTCGGCTACCCACTCGAACGGGTACCACTGGCCGATCAGGGGCAATGCGAAGTCCGCGTCGAACAGCTGCCCGTACGCCGTCACCAGCGTGAAGAAGAGCAGCCCGAACCCGACGAAGACGAACCAGTGGGCGGCGCCGACCGCGCTCCACTTGAGCATCCGGGTGTGCCCGAGCGTCTCCCGCAGCATCGTCGTGAGGCGCCGCCCGAGCCGATCCGTGCGGTCGTGCACGGGCTCACCGAGCCGTATGACGCGCACGATCTCCGACACGGCGCGCGCTGCCAGGGCGATCGCGACCAGCGTGAGAGTCACGGAGACGACGACCGCCGCGGCTTGCATTCCGGTTCAGCTCCCCTCAGTGGTTCGGACCAGCATGGCGCCAGCGTAGGTCAGAAAACATCACCGTCGTCAGCGCACACCACTGTGCGAATGGTCCATTTTCCTGACAAAGCGAGCGAAGCGGCACCGCGCACTCCAGGAGCCGACGCGTCACTTTGATCCGGGGCGTTGCCAATGGCCCAAGGGAGGCCTAGCTTGCGAACCGGAGGGGTCGGTCTGGGGGTAGATCACCGACACTGTCCGGCCGTGGGGGCATGAAAGGCAGCGTAGGGGAACGCGGGCCGCCGGGGCGCCGTGGATCGCGAAGCTCGATCAATGACGTCTCCGCGTGGAGACATATCGACGTGCGCCACTCGGCGCTCGTCTTGGGTAACACGCACGTCCGTTCCCAATGCAGGGGGGAACAGCATGAAACGACTCTTGATTGCCTTGGCAGCCGTTATCGCGCTGCTCGGGCTGTCGGCAGCTCCGGCATACGCTCAGAGCGGCCACTTCATCGAGCAGGGCGCCGGTGCGCCAACGTGCACCGACATCGGCACCCAGGTGAGGTGCACCGCCAAGGTCGCCGGTCTCGGAGGGACAACGTTCACGGTCGAGATCGCGGCGACCGGCATCGCGTCTGTCGAGTGCACCAACCCGGGCGAGAACGTCGCCCCAGGACAGGACACTGCCGTCGACGTGGCAGGTACTACGGGCCCGCTCCCGACGCCGCGAAATGGTCAGGCCACTGTCACTATCACAACGGACGCACCTGATCCTCTGCCGCCGACACCCACATGCCCCAACGACATGTGGACAGCGAACATCGTCGACGTGACCTTTACGACCGCCACCCTCAGCCTGTTCGAGGACGGCAACCTGAGCGACACGGTCGTGGTGACCGTCCAGTAGACAGGAAGGTTGGGCCGCAGAGATGAGGGGCCGGGCGATGCCCGGCCCCTCATGTCTGATTGCGCTCGAAGCTGAGATACGAGCGGCTCGGGGTCGGACCACGCTGCCCCTGGTAGCGCGAGCCTTCCCGGCCGGAGCCGTACGGCTCCTCTGCGGCACTGCTGAGCTGGAAGAAGCACAGCTGGCCGATCCTCATCCCTGACCACAGCTTGATCGGCAGCGTCGCGACATTGGATAGCTCCAGTGTGACGTGCCCGGTGAACCCCGGGTCGATGAAACCCGCCGTCGAGTGCGTGAGCAGCCCCAGGCGTCCGAGCGAGGACTTGCCCTCGAGCCGAGCCGCGACATCGACGCCGAGCGTCACGATCTCGAAGGTCGAGGCCAGGACGAACTCCCCGGGATGCAGGACGAACGGCTCGTCGCCAACCGGCTCCACCAGCCGGGTGAGGTCCGGCTGTTCCTGAGCAGGGTCGATGTGCGGGTACCGGTGGTTCTCGAAGACCCGAAAGTAGCGGTCCAGCCGGATGTCGATGCTCGAAGGCTGCACCATCCGCGGGTCGTACGGGTCGAGCACGATGCGCTTGGCCTCGACGGCGGCCCTGATGTCGCGATCCGACAGGAGCATGAGCGGACCCTACCGATCCGGGCGGAGACGTCTTGGGCAGCATGCTCCGAGGGCATCGGTCATGCAGCGCTGGAAGACGGGGGCGCCCGGCTGACGAGGTATGCTCCTGGCCGGTTGCTTCGCTTCGCGATGCGCACCCGCGGGTGTAGTTCAATGGCAGAACATCAGCTTCCCAAGCTGACAGTGCGGGTTCGATTCCCGTCACCCGCTCCCACCGAAAGGCCCAGGTCAGCGGCTCGCCGCGATCTGGGCCTTCATCGTTATGAGTCATAGGTCGCTGTCGTGCTCGCTACGTGACCGTTCCTACCTAGCTCGTTAGACAGCCACAACTGCGTCGCCTAGCCGCTAGCTAGTCGTCCAGGCTGCCCATGGTCAGGTTGACGGTAGTTCCCGTCATCCCGCTGGCCTTGTCCGACGCCATGAAGACCGCCATGTTTGCCATCTCCTCGAGCGTCATGAGCCGTCGCGGGTGGGTCCTACTTGCGAGCAACTCTTGCCACTGCTCCCAAGTCATGCCCGATGCCTTGGCGCGAGGCTCGAAGGCGTCCTTGATCGTGCGTGTCTCCGGCATGCCCTGTGGTCGCAGACCGAGCACGCGAATGCCATGAGGTGCGAGCTCGGCGGAGAGATCTCGAGTGAGTGCCTCCTTGGCAGCCTGCGCCGGACCATAGCCTCCCACCAATGGGAGGCCCGTCCGCGAGTGCAATGCGGTGACGGTCATGATCACTCCCGACTGGTTCGGAATCATGCGCCGTGCGGCCAGACGTGCGGTCAGGAAGTACGACGTCGTGTAGGTCGCGAGCGGTAGGGAGAACCGCTCGACCCCCAGCTCGACCAGAGCGACACCCACAATCTCCGCATTCGGGATGCCGACCGCGTTGAATGAGATGTCGACGCGGCCCGCCTGATCGATCACGGACTGCAAATGCCTGTCAACAGCCTGCTCGTCGAGTGCGTCGACCTCGGCCGCTGCGGCGGATCCGCCGGCGGAAACGATGTCCTTGGCGACAACTTCGACGGGCGCCAGGGAGCGTCCGGTAAGAAGGACCTTCGCTCCCTCGGCCCCGAAGGCGCGTGCGACAGCGCCGCCGATCCCGCCTCCAGCTCCGTAGATCACCGCAACCTTGTCATGCAGCAACATCTGTTGTTTCCCTTCAGTGCCCGGGTGGACACACCTGCCCACCTCATGAGTGAGGACGGCTGAGACTCACCTGCGGGGTGTCTGCCGGTTTCGCCGTCCGTCGGCGTCCGGATCGTCAGAGCCGTCGATGAGGTAGACAGCGCGACGTCCGGAAAGTGGGCGCCCGCCAACCGCCCAGTTCGGCCCTCGGCCGGTGTCCATACAAGGTGGAAGTGCGACAAGCTGCGGAAAGAGGTGTGGGTAGTGACAGCCGACTTGATCTCAAGGGCGCGGGCCGGGGACGGCGACGCGTTCCAAGAGTTGATCGAGCCGCACCGCCGAGAGCTGCAGGTGCATTGCTACCGGATGCTCGGATCCTTCCAGGATGCCGAGGACGTGCTCCAGGACACGCTGCTGGCCGCCTGGCAAGGCTTCGCAGGGTTCGAGGGCCGCGCTTCTCTACGCACCTGGCTGTACCGGATCGCCACCAACCGGTGCCTCAACGCGCGTCGCTCGGCGAGCCGACGACCCGCCAGTGAGTGGAACATTCCGGAGGTGGAACCGCCCGAGCCGACCCGGCTCGGCGAGGTCGTATGGCTTCAGCCGTTTCCCGACGCCCTCGAGGGTGCGATCGACGTGCCGCTCGGCCCGGAGGCCCGCTACGAGCAGACCGAATCCGTCTCTCTGGCCTTTGTGACCGCCCTTCAGGTCCTGCCGCCTCGCCAGCTCGCCGTTCTCGTTTTGCGCGACGTCCTCGGGTTCCACGCGAACGAGGTGGCCGACATGCTGGACTCGACCGTCGAATCGGTCAACAGCGCCCTCAAACGGGCGCGCGCCAGCCTGCAGCGACGGCCGCCGACCGCTGACCGCGAACCGCCTCCCGCCGCCGACTCACCCTCCGAGGATGCGATCGTGGCGACGTTCGTCAGCGCGTGGGAGTCCGCGGATCTCGACGCGCTGGTGGCCCTTCTGACCGACGATGTGTTCATCTCGATGCCGCCGATGCCCTTCGAATACGAGGGCCGAGATGTAGTGGCCCGCTTCTGCGCCAGCCTCTTTGGCGCGGGTCGGAGGTTCGACCTCGTGCGGACGCGAGCCAACAGTCAGCCGGCGTTCGGGGCCTACTTGTGCGCCGCTACCGGCATCCGCCACGGGACCGGACTCTACGTGCTCACCCTCACCGGCGACCGGATCTGCGCCATGACCCGCTTCGACAGCAGCGTGCTCCCATGGTTCGGGCTGCCGCGATCCCTGCCGAGCCGATAGCCGGCTTCGGAGCGTGCTCTGCATCGTCGACGTGAGCGCGGCAAACGGCAGAGACCGGATGGGCCAATACTCCGACCGAGGATCGTGACCTTGCCGGTCAGGGCGGCACAGACGACGGCGATGGTCTTCGTTCGGTGGTCTCGTGCTCTCCCCGGCTGTCAGGACGGAGCGGTATCGCTGCCGGGTGCCTCGAACTCCAGGTAGCGCTGCAGCCAGTAGGGCGTGGGCATGTGGTCGGGCCGCGGGTGCCTCGAACTCGAGGTAGCGCTGCAGCCAATAGGGCGTGGGCACGGTGTCGGCGGCGGGTGTCGCCGCCTCACTCCGCGGGTCTGCGGGCGGGTCGGCACGCCGGTGTCCGCCGATGACGGTAGGGCCTGGGATCCACGGCGATCCACCCTCCGCCTCCACGACTCACCGCTGCGCGGCTGCGCCTGAGGCATCTCCCATCGCGCTGCACGGCGCCCAGCCTCTGCGCACGGGCCGATGGGACGCCTCTCGTGTTTCCACAGCAGTATTTCCGGGCTGTCGACGGCCGGACGAATGGTCTAGGTTCGGTGCCAAGCGACTCCCCCCACACAGGAGAGGTCCCCTGCCGTGATGGATGCGCCAACTCCTGCAGGCGACGATCAGCAGCCCAAGATCGACACGTCGGTTCCCCACTCGGCCCGCATCTGGAACTACTGGCTGGGCGGTAAGGACAACTTCGCGATGGACCGCCAGGTGGGCGATCAGGTTCTCCAGATTTTTCCCGACATCGGGTATCTGGCTCGGTCGGTTCGTGCGTTTCTCACGCGTGTCGTCACCTACCTCGCCGCCGAGGAGGGGGTGCGGCAGTTCCTCGACATCGGCACCGGCCTGCCGACCAAGAACAACACTCACGAGGTCGCGCAGTCGATCGCGCCGGAAAGCCGCATCGTCTATGTCGACAACGACCCACTCGTCCTTGCCCACGCCCGAGCCCTGCTCACAAGCACCGCGGAGGGTCGCACCGATTACATCGACGCCGACGCGCGCGACACCGGCAAGATCCTGGACGAAGCCGCCAGGACGCTCGACTTCACGCAACCGGTCGCGATCACGCTGCTCGGTGTGCTGGGGCACATCCTCGACGACGACGAGGCGATCGCGATTGTGGACCAGTTGCTGGATGCCGTACCGTCCGGCAGCTATCTGGCGGTCACCGACCCCACTCACAGCGATTCGATGGATGCGCTGCTGCAGCAGTGGAACCAATTCGGCGAACCCAAGATGACCGCCCGCGACCCCGAGCAGATCGCCCGGTACTTCGATCGGCTCGAGAGGGTCGAGCCCGGCATGGTCCCGGTGTCGAAGTGGCGGCCCGATCTCGGCGAGGTCAAGGTCAACGGAGATCCGCGTCCCGAGGCCGATCCGTTGGGTGCCGTCGGACGCAAGCCCTGACGTAGGGACAACCAACGACAGTGAACACGAGACGGGAGGACGCCCATGGATGAATCAGGGCCGGTCCACCGCACTCTTGTCGAAGAGCCAATATCCCGCCGGGCTGCGCGGCGGCGCGGGCAGCAGGCCTGAGCGTTCGTAGTAGCGCACCATGTCCCCGCCGATGCCCACCTCCGAGCAAGGGCCGCGACCGTCAACGCGGACCGCAAGGTTTGCTCCGCAGCTACAGGCTTATGCCCTCGACGGTAGATCTAGGAGCACGGTCAAAGGTCAAGGCCGGGGCGGCATTGACCGTAAGACGTCCGGGTAGGGGACGATCGGGTAGGGGACGATCGAGGAGGCAGCAGCGATGTCTGTTACGGCATTCCAGGATCTTCCCCTTGCCCACCGCGATCGGTCGTGGGACGGCGACGCGGCCGAAAGCAGGGTCCGGGCGTGGGCGAACGCAGAGGATGCACCGAACGAGAAGTACCGCGACGCACACGTCTGGTACGACAGCCAGAAGAAGGACAACTTCACGGCATACAAACTGCTGATCGCCGACGTGGTGAACGGTCGCCTGATGGCTGTGCCGCGCGGAATCATGGCAGCGGCCGCCGTCATGCAGGGCTCCAGAGGAGGCGTCGACCTTCCTCGAGAGGACGTCGATCGGGTCAGGAGCCACCTGGCGAAGTACTACGCCAAGATGGACGACACCGCTCCCTGGGACGACGACTGACTGCCGTCTCAGTCATCTCGCCGATCCCTGTGAGCGCCGACGCATCACAGCCCATGCGAACCCTGCGGCAGCGATGACCCCAGGCAGCATGTGTACGGCGAGCACTCCGGCCAGGCTCGGACCACCCCAGTCGTCGCTATAAGTCGCGGGATCGGACATGTCGATCGTGAAGGGTTCGGCGATCGCGCGGACGATCAGGAAGACGCCCACAGCGGCGGCGAGGAGCGTGGCCCCCTTCTTCACGATGCGCTTCTCCCTTCGGCCCGATGCATGGGACGAGCCTAGGCGGCCGTGCCGGTCGACTCACCTGATCCGAGCCGGACATCCCTCGTTGGCCGTTCCGCCGGAGTCACACTTCGTGGTCCCGTTCGCACCCTGTGCCGACAGCGTGCTCTGCAGTGTTTAGCCCAGCCCGCATGCGGGTCTGTGGCGGAGTGCGAACAATCCTCGTTCTCCCGTGTAGACGTCGATGTGATGTTCTGCTGTCCACGACTTACGGAACACCTGAATGGACCAATCGTGACCATCCCGAACCCTGAGGCCGAGGTTTCGCCCGCTGAATCCGGCGGCGCGCCGAACCGGCCATGGCACGGCCCCTGGCGGGCGATCACCCTCGACGTGCTCCTCGTCCTCTCCGTTCTCGGGATCCTGTTCGGCTGCGACTCGGACGCCCCCACGCCTGCCACCGACGCCGGTGCCACCGAGTCGCCCGAGCCCGAGGCAACATTGGATCCCGTCCCACAGGAGATCGAGCAGGAATCGCCGGGTCTCGGCGAAGAGGCGCGTGACGGGGACCTCACCTTCGTCGTCACAGGCGTCGGGGACGGCCCGGCCGACTTCGGCACGGAGCCGGACGGCAGGTTCGTCTTCGTCACCGCGACCGTGACCAACCATGGAGACGGACCCCGGTCGTTGCGCGGCGGTGACCAGATCCTGATCGACGCCCACGGCAGGAGGACGAACGCCGACGCCGAGGCCGTCGCGTACCTCGACGAGGCCCGGTCGCTCCTCGAGGAGATCAACCCTGGCGACTCGCTGACTGGTGTCGTCGTGTTCGACATACCGGTGGACGCGCTACCTGCGGGAGTCGAGTTGCATGAGTCGGCATCATCCGACGGGGTCACGGTCCCGCTGAGCTGATCGCGGGTCCGGCCGGACTCGGTGCACGTGGTGCCTTTGGAGTCGGTCACGTGGTGGGCGATGGTGGCGAACGCGCGCCGTGGTACCTCTGCTGGCGACCGATCTCACCCAGCGGGAGACCGGTAAGGCCCTCTACGTCTCCTTCAACACCGTCAAGACCCACGTGAAGAGCATTTTCGCAAGCTCGACGTCGCCACCCGCCCCGGCGCGATCTCGCATGCCCGCGAGCTGAGACTGCTCTGACCACCGTTGAGCCGAGGCGCGGCCGGCGGGTCAGGTCCGGCCCTCCTGCAGTGCGCTGATCGCCTTGGTGACACGTCGCTGCCGAGTCTCGGCCGTCTTGGCTCCTTCGATCGCGAGCACGTGGCGCAGCTTGTGGCTGTATGACAGCCCATCAAAGTACTGCTTCGCGTCCGGTTCCGCGTCGAGCGCTTCGGCCAGGTCTGGTGGCACCGAGACCTCACGAGGCTCGGTGTCGAGCGCGATGCCGACGTCGACCTCGTCACCGGCCGCGACACCGGCCCTCGTGCGGTTGTCGGCGCTGACCGGCAGCATGAACCGTCCGCCCATCGGCGCGACCGTGGTGCGATACGTATGACGGTTGATGGTGACCCGGACCGGCGGGCGTTTGCCCGCTCCGAGACTCTCGACGACCTCTGCCGGAACCTCGATGCCGGTCGCGGTCTTGCCGCCGAGCTGGAGCGTGGCGCGAAATCTCACTGTCTCTCCTCATGAACGCGGGTCGGGGACGCTTTGTTGTCGATCACACGTCGACGCAAACGCGAAGTAGCTGGTCGATGCCAGCGCCCTACCTGCCTGCCGCGAAGTCCGCCATGACGCCGAAGTGGTCGCTCGGCCAGACGCCACCGACCGGTTCGTCGAAGATCCGTTCGCAGTCTGTGACGTCCAGCGTAGGCCCATGGTCACCGCATCGGATCAAGATGTAGTCGATGCGACGGCCGCGCTCATAGGGCCAGCCGAACTCACGAACCGAGTCGCCGCTGGTCACCATGGGGTTCTCCGGCGTGAATGTGTGACCCGGCGCGGCGCCGTGGATCGTTTCCCAGGCGTCGTCGTATCGAACGCTGAACCCGTCCAAGGACTGCCGACCCGTCCAGAGACGGAGGCTGCCGGAGTCCGTGGTGGCGTCGAAGTCGCCGGCCACCAGCACATGAAGATCACGACCGCCCACGAAGTCCTCAACGAACCGAGCGCTGGCCACCGCCTGCAGTTCGCGTTCGAGCTCACGACCCGCCTGCCAGACGGGCTTGTGATGAACGAGGACCAGCGGTCCCAGCGGCTGGGGTGCATCGATCTCTGCTGCCAGGACCTTGCACCATCGGAAGTCCTCGGTGCGCGAGGTCACGTGGAGGTCCGCCTCCTGAACCGAACCGATCGGCCAGCGGCTGGCGATCGAGGCTCCGACGCCGTCGGCCTCCCGGCCTGTTCCGTGGATGACGTCTAACCGGTCGCCCAGAAGCTCGACGACCTGGTCGAAGTCCTCGGTCTTGATCGACTCCTGGAACGCGACAAGATCTGGCCTGAGCTTCCGGAGGCCGTCGGCCAGGACCGCCTGTCGGTCGGCCCACGAACCATGCCGGCCCCACAGGTTGATCGTGACGACGCGCACCGTGCCGGTGCCACGCCCCGCCGGAGGCATCCGTGTCGACGACATGAGGAGATCATCGCCGTCCGTCGCGGACCCAAACGGCCCGCCCTATTCAGATGACATAGGCCGGCGTCGCATGGGTACGAGGACGGCGACAGTCCAATGCCGTCGTCCCCGAGATCGTCGGCAGAACCCCTGGAGGACACCATGCCAACCGCCCGAGAGATCATGACGCCCGACGCTGTCTGTATCGGCGAGAACGAGACGTTGGCAGACACAGCGCGGAAGATGCGCGAGCTCAACGTGGGCGCGCTGCCGATCTGCGGCGAGGACAACCGGCTCAAGGGCATCGTCACCGACCGCGACATCGTCGTGCGCTGCATCGCCGAGGGTGGTGACCCGACCACGATGCGGGCCGGGGAACTGGGTCAGGGCAAGCCGGTGACGATCGGTGCCGACGATCCGATCGAAGAGGCCCTGCAGACCATGAAGGAGCACCAGGTCCGCAGGCTGCCCGTCATCGATGGCCACGACCTTGTCGGCATCGTCAGCCAGGCGGACGTTGCCCGCAATATCGACCCCAGCCGCGTCGGTGAGGTCGTCGAGGCGATCTCCAGCTAAGGGGCGCGAGCCACATCCGAGCGGCCGAACGTCGCGGCATCAACCGAGATCACGGCCGCCTATCCTCGGACCGTGACGATCGACGCCGTGATCTTCGACTGGGGCGGCACGCTCACGCCGTGGCACACCGTCGACCTGGCCGAGCAGTGGCGTGCCTACGCCAGGGTGGTCGCTCCCCACGACGTAGACGCGGCAGCGCTGAGCCTCGCGACCGCCGACGAGCGGGCCTGGCAGGCCGCACGCCTGCACCAGCGGTCGGCCACGTTCGCCGACGTCGTGGCGGTGGCCGGCGTGAGGTACGACGACCGCGGCGTCCGAGCGTTGCGCGACTTCTGGGAACCGCACACGATTACCGACCCCGACGTGCCCGGCCTTTTCACCGGGCTGCGTGGGCGCGGAATCCGTGTCGGCGTCCTGTCCAACACGATCTGGCCCCGGGCGTGGCACGAGGACGTCTTCGCCCGCGACGGCATCCTGGATCTCCTCGACGGTGCGGTCTACACCTCGGAGATCGCACACACGAAGCCGCATGCAGAGGCATTCCTCGCGGCGATGAGTGCCATTGGTCTCGACGATCCCGCCCGGTGCGTCTTCGTCGGCGACCGTCCGTACGACGACATCTCCGGTGCGCATGCCGTTGGCATGAGAGCGGTGCTGGTCCCGCACTCGGAGATACCCGCGGACCAGCAGATGCCGGTCGACGTATCACCGGATGCCGTCATCGACCGGCTGGCAGATCTGCTCGAGCATCTCGACTCTTGGCGTGATGCGACATGAACTGCAGGAAAGACGCCCGACAATCCGTTCGCGTTTGTTGACGGACGAGCCGCCTGCGACAGGGCATGCTTCCCCCGTGGCAGACCAGACTTATGACTACTCCGACCTGCGGGCCCTCTACGTGAACTGCACGCTCAAGCGTTCTCCCGAGGTCTCGAACACCGCTGGACTGATGGCCGTCAGTATGGCGATCATGCGCAAGCACGGCGTGACCGTCGACGAGGTGCGCGCCGTCGACCACGACCTCGCGCCGGGCGTGCAACCCGACATGACGCAGTACGGGTTCGACCGCGACGACTGGCCCGCGATCTACTCGCAGGTCGCGCGCGCCGACATCCTGGTCATCGGCACGCCGATCTGGCTCGGCGACAAGTCCAGCATGTGCACGCGGGTGATCGAGCGCCTCTACGCCAACTCCGGCGAGCTCAATGAGGCCGGGCAGTATGCGTACTACGGGAAGGTCGGCGGCGTGATCGTGACCGGGAACGAGGACGGCATCAAGCATGTCGCGATGAACGTCCTCTATTCACTGCAGCACCTCGGCTGCGTGATACCGCCCCAGGCCGACGCCGGCTGGATCGGTGAGGCCGGTCCCGGGCCGTCGTACCTGGACTCCGGCTCGGGTGGGCCGGAGAACGAGTTCACCCAGCGCAACACCGTGTTCATGACGTGGAACCTCATGCACCTCGCCGCGATGATCAAGCAGGCTGGGGGGATTCCGGCTCGAGGGAACTCCCGCGCGGCCTGGGACGGCGGCGCCCGATTCGACCATCCGAACGTGGACAATCACGCTCCCTGACCGTCGATCGACGACGACACCGAGGCGGACCAGCACCTCGGACCTGAGCTTGGTCCCGGAACACGGCCCCTCGGGAGCGTCGTGAAGATCGTCGTGAAGCTTGGCGCATGGTCGGGAGCGGCCCGGTTCTGCACGACGATCTTCACGGCAGGCCCCAAGCCCGCGGCCGGGCTTGCACGAGGTTACCAGTGGGTAGCATCATGGTGTTACTGACGAGTAGCCACGTTCGGGGTCTAGCGCGCCGTGCACGGAGGACACCATGGGTCACTACAAGTCGAACCTTCGCGACATCGAGTTCACGCTCTTCGACGTGCTGGAGCGTGGCGAGGTGCTGGGCCGCGGCCGGTACGCGGACATCGACGTCGAGACCGGGCGAAGCATCCTGGCCGAGGTCGACCGGCTGGCGCGTGAAGAGATCGCCGACTCGTACCAGGAGGCCGACCACAATCTCCCGGTTTACGACCCGACCGCCCGTACGGTGACGCTTCCGGACTCGTTCAAGAGGACGTTCCGCGCCCTGATGGACGCCGAGTGGTACAAGTTCGCGCTACCGCCCGAGCTCGGCGGCCGACCCGTTCCGCCGTCCCTCTACTGGGCCGGCGCCGAGCTCATCCTGGGCGCCAACGCCGCCGTCTGGATGTACGCGACCGGGCCGTCCTTCGCCCACGTCATCTGGCGCAACGGCACGCCGGCACAGAAGCGGATCGCCGAGATCATGCTGGAGCGGGGCTGGGGCGCGACGATGGTGCTCACCGAGCCCGACGCCGGTTCCGACGTGGGCGCCGGCCGTACGAAGGCCTACCGGAATGACGACGGCACCTGGCGCATCGAGGGCGTCAAGCGCTTCATCACGTCTGGCGAGCACGACCTCACCGAGAACATCGTCCACCTCGTGCTGGCCCGCCCGGTCGGGATCGACGGCGCCGGCGGTCCGGGGACCAAGGGGCTTTCGATGTTCGTCGTCCCCAAGTACCGCTTCGACCTACGGACCGGTGAGCTCGGCGACCGCAACGGCGTCTACGCGACCAACCTCGAGAAGAAGTTAGGCATCAAGGCGTCCTCGACCTGCGAGCTGACGTTCGGCGACGGCGAGCCTGCGATCGGATATCTGCTCGGCGAAGTACACGACGGCATCGCCCAGATGTTCCAGATCATCGAGTACGCCCGAATGATGGTGGGGAGCAAGGCCATCGCGACCTTGTCGACCGGCTATCTCAACGCCCTCGAGTTCGCCAAGGAGCGTATGCAGGGCGCCGACCTGACCCAGGCCAACGACAAGACGGCACCGCGCGTCGCGATCACCCACCACCCGGACGTGCGACGGTCGCTGATGACGCAGAAGGCGTACGCCGAGGGCATGCGCGCACTCGTCCTGTACACCGCGACGATGCAGGACCGCGTTTACGCAGCCGCCCACGACGGCACCATCGACGAGAAAGCTGAGCGGGTCAACGACCTCCTGCTGCCGATCGTCAAGGGTTACGGCTCGGAGCGCTCCTGGATGCTGCTCGGTTCCGAGACGATGCAGACGTTCGGCGGCTCGGGCTTCATGCAGGACTATCCGATCGAGCAATACATCCGTGACGCCAAGATCGACACCCTGTACGAGGGAACGACTGCGATCCAGGGCTTGGACTTGTTCTTCCGGAAGATCATCAAGGACAAGGGGCTGGCGATCGGGTGGCTGTCGGCCGAGATCCAGGAGACGCTCGCCGCGGACGTGGGGGGCGGCCGGCTCAAGGGCGAGCGCGAGCTGCTGGCCACGGCGCTGGACGACGTCCAAGCGATGCTCGGCGCAATGGTCGGCTTCCTGATGTCGTCCGACCCGGCCGCCGAGAACGGCGACGTCCGCAACATCTACAAGGTCGGCCAGAACACGACTCGGCTGTTGCTCTCGACCGGTGACCTGGTGATCGCCTGGCTGCTGCTGCGGCAGGCCGCTGTCGCGCTGGAGAAGCTGGACGGCCACGTGCCGGCCAAGGACAAGGGGTTCTACGAGGGCAAGGTCGCCGCCGCCCAGTTCTTCGCCCGCCAGGTCCTGCCACGCTTGACGGCTGAGCGAGCCATCGCCGAAGGCACCGACAACGCCCTCATGGATCTCGACGAAGCCGCCTTCTGAGCCAGTGCCCGTCGACCCTTTCGTGGCCTGGCTCGCGGTTGCGCGCCGCCGGCGGACCTCACGTCTTCGCCCCGGCCGACGAACGCTCATAGGGTTGACCCGTGGGCCT
>Ga0126304_10000725_pt1 | contig 14318 bp, 11 predicted proteins | sample Plot25_FD_92538 | JGI IMG/M metagenome (GOLD analysis project Ga0126304, IMG submission 92538) | Serpentine soil microbial communities from UC McLaughlin Reserve, CA, USA - Plot25 | ecosystem: Environmental > Terrestrial > Soil > Grasslands | place: USA: UC McLaughlin Reserve, Lake County... | reverse complement strand
TGCTCCTCGCGGCAACCGCCGCCGGCTACAGCCTGGGAGCGGCCGCGGCGCCGCGGATCGCGAGGCGGATGGCGCGTCGAACGGTCGTGCTCGTCGCCGTCGGCGCCGTCGCAGCCTCCCTCGCGATCGTGACGGCGGGACTCCTGGTTCCCGCCCTGCTCGCCCTGGGGGCGATCGGCGTGGCCTCGGGGCTCTGGGACGTGATCGCCGTCTCGTACCGGCAGGCGGCCGTGCCCGACCGGCTTCTCGGCCGGATCATGGCCGCGTACCGGTTCATCGCCTACGGGGCCTTCCCGATCGGTGCGCTGATCGGCGGGGCGATCGCGAGCGCGGCGGGGCTCCGGGCGCCGTTCGCGTTCGGGGCGGTGCTCACCATCGTGCTGCTTCCGTTCCTATGGTCGGCACTCTCGGGTGTCGAGCTCGATCCGGCCGAGGTCTGATCGGAATCGACGACGAAGTGAACGAACGTGGGACACGACGACCCCGGGTCGACACCGCGTGAGGACGGTCGAGATAGCCTCGTGCGCGGAACGCGAGAGGGGGTCGGCGATGGGGAAGGGTGGCACGGGAGCGGCGGCGGGTGGCGGAGCCCTCTACGGGGTCGGGATCTTCGGCGCGTTGTTCTACTACTGGCAGCAGGCCAACTCGTTCTGGGAGTACATCTGGGCGATCTTCCCGAAGGCAATCTTCTGGCCCGCCTACATGGTCTACGAGGGGTTCAGGGCGCTCGGGGCCTGATCCAGATCGGCGATCTGGCGATCTGGCGATCTGGCGCGCTGACCCTCATGACCGCAGCCCGGGCCGCCCGGGCGTCACAGCCACGAGCTGTCACAGGACACCGGGAGATCTCGTCACACAGGTGAGACCCGCCCCGTCGGGGCACCTTGACCGATGAGTTCCTGCGCGACGTCGGGTCGTTGTAGGAACCACCTGGGAGGAGGCGGTCGTGAGCAGCTCCGGCATCTCCAACTCGAAGCTCCGGACCGACGTGGGCGGGCGGGTCCTCGGACCCGAGGATCCCGAGTACGACGAGGCGCGAGCGGTCTTCTACGGGGGCATCGACCGTCGACCGGCGGTCATCGTCCGGGTCAAGGACGATATGGACGTCTCGCGCGTGGTCTCGCTGGCGCGCGAGACCGGCGCCGAGCTCGCCGTTCGGAGCGGCGGCCACAGCATCCCGGGGCACGGCGTGACCGACGGTGGGATCGTGATCGACCTCGCCGACCTGCGTGCGCTCGACGTCGACGTCGAAGGACGCACCGCGTGGGCCCAGACGGGGCTGACCGCCGCAGAATTCAACACCGCGGCCAACGCGTACGGCCTGGGAGTCGGGTTCGGCGACACGGGCTCGGTCGGGATCGGCGGTATCACGCTCGGCGGCGGGATCGGGTACCTCGCACGCAAGCACGGCCTCACGATCGATGACCTGCTGGCCGCCGACGTCGTGACGGCCGACGGCGAGGTCCGTCGCGCCGATGCCGAGACCGAACCGGACCTGTTCTGGGCGATCCGGGGTGGCGGCGGCAACTTCGGCGTCGCGACCCGGTTCCGGTTCCGTCTGCACGAGCTCGACACGGTCGTCGGCGGGATGCTCATGCTCCCCGCGACGGTCGACACGATCGCCGGGTTCATGGCCGAGTCGGAGGCGTCGCCCGAGGAGCTCGGGACGATCGCGAACGTGATGAAGGCTCCGCCGCTCCCGTTCGTGCCCGAGGAGGCGCACGGCAAGCTCGTGATCATGGCGCTCATGGCCTACGCCGGGGACACGGATGCCGGGCAGCGCGCCCTCGCGCCCTTCCGAGCGCTGGCCGAGCCGGTCGCGGACATGCTCCGGCCTATGCCGTATCCCGAGGTCTACCCGCCCGAGCAGGAGGGCTACCACCCCGTCGCGATCACTCGGACGATGTTCGTCGACCACATCGGCCGCGCCGAGGCCGAGACCATCCTCGAGCACCTCGAGACCTCGACCGCGACGTCGGGGGGTGGGCCCGTCGGCGGCGGCGTGGCGCAGCTCCGGACGCTGGGCGGAGCGATGGCACGGGTGCCGGTCGATGCGACGGCGTTCGCGCACCGCACGAGCCCGATCATGGTCAACGTCGTGGCGATCTTCGGGCGACCCGACGAGAGCGAGGTGCACGGGCCATGGGTCGAAGGGTTCGCCGGCGCGCTCCATCAGGGCGACGACGGTGCGTACGTCAACTTCCTCGGCGACGAGGGTGAGGAGCGCATCCGCGCTGCGTACCCGGGCGCCACCTGGGATCGCCTGCGGCAGATCAAGGCGCGCTACGACCCGACGAACCTGTTCCGCCTCAACCAGAACATCCCACCGGCGGCCGCCTGAACGATCGCGCCGGCCGGGCCGAGCCCGCGCCCGTCGGGAGCGTGAGGCTAAGGTTCGACCATGCCGGCCTGCCCCCTGTGCGATGCGGACAATCCCGTCGGGGCGAGGTTCTGCAACGCGTGCGGCGCGCGCCTGACGCCGTCCGAGGCCCCGACGCCGGAACCCGCCGGCGAACGACGCGTCGTCACGATGCTGTTCTGCGACGTGCGGGGGTCGACCTCGATGGCCGAGCGCCTCGATCCCGAGGAGTGGACCGACGTGATGAACGGCGCCTACGAGCACCTCATCACGCCCGTGTATCGCTACGAGGGCACCGTGGCACGGCTCATGGGCGACGCGATCCTGGCGTTCTTCGGCGCACCGAGGGCACACGAGGACGACCCGCAGCGAGCCGTCATGGCCGGGCTCGAGATCGTTGGTTCGATCGCCCCGTTCCGCGACCGACTCGCCCGTGAGCGCGGCCTCGACCTGAACGTTCGCGTCGGCATCAACACCGGACCCGTCGTCGTCGGCGAGGTGGGCAGCGACCTCAGGCGCGAGTACACGGCCATGGGAGACGCCGTGAACGTCGCCGCCCGCATGGAGCAGACGGCCGAGCCCGGCACGGTGCAGATCACCGAGGACACCTACCGCCTCGTGCACGACCTGTTCGACGTGGAGCCGCTCGGCGGCGTCGAGCTGAAGGGGAAGAGCCGGCCGGTCCGCTCGTATCGCGTGCGCGGGCGGCTGGCTTCCCCGTGGAAGGTTCGTGCGGCCAGACCGTTGGAAGCGGCGTTGATCGGCCGGGACCGGGAGATCGGCGTCATCGGATCCGCCCTTCGACGCGTTGAGCAGCGGGGAGGCTCGGTCGTCGTGATCACGGGCGATCCGGGCCTGGGGAAGACCCGGCTCGTCGATGAGGCGAAGGCGATGTGGGCGGATCTGGTCCCCGGCGACGACCTTCGATGGGACACCTGGCAGTGCGTGCCCTACGACACGATGCAGCCCTACGCGCAGTACCGCCGAGTGATCCGCGAGCGAGCCGACATCGCCGAGACGGACGGGGCCGAGACCGTGCGGGCCAAGATCGCCGAGCTGATGAAGACCGCACCGCCGGGTTGGGTGGAGCGAAGCGAACGCGTCGCCCGAGCGCTCCTCGGTGTCGAGCGCGAGGACGAGCCGCGCCTCGAGGGGGAGCGGTTCCAGCGGGAGGTGACCGAGCTCCTGGTCGGCTCCACGCTCGCGCAGGGCGGGCGTCGGCTGATCGTGTTCGAGGATCTGCACTGGTGCGATCACGCGTCGTTGGAGCTGATCCGGGCGACCGTCAGGCTGATCGACGAGGCGCCGATCGTCTTCGTGGTCACGTTCCGGCCCGACCGGGCGGCCGCCTCGTGGCGGTTCAAGGAATGGGTCGAGACCGAGCTCCCGGATCGCTCGAGCGTCATCGAGCTCGCTCCTTTGTCGCGGGAACAGAGCGACCGACTGATCGGCGAGCTGCTCCCGCTCGGGGAGGCGCCCGACGCGGTCACGTCGCGGATCATCGCCACCACCGAGGGCAACCCGCTCTTCGTCCAGGAGGTCGCCCGGGCGATGATCGATCGCGGTGTCGTGGAGCCGATCGAGGGCGGGTGGCGGCTCGCCGGAGACTCCTTCGAGGTTGCCGTCCCGGACAGCGTGCAGAGCCTCATCACGGCCGGCCTGGATCGTCTGCCGGAGCGCGCACGCGGGACGCTTCAGGCGGCGTCGGTCATCGGCAGGTCGTTCGACGGTGGGCTGCTTCGTGCAGTCGTCGACGGCGAGGCCGTCGAGGGCGACCTCGACGAGCTCGTGCGGCGCGACCTGATCTGGCCCACGGCCGGCGGGTCCCGATCCGAGTACACGTTCCGGCACGCGCTGACGGCGGAGGCGGCGTACGGGTCCCTGTTGGTGAAACGTCGTCGGGAGTTGCATCGCCGCGTCGCCGAGGCGGTCCGGGCGGCGAGCGACGACCACCTGGACGAGGCCGCGTCGCTCCTCGCGCATCACTTCCGCGAGTGCGGTGACGACGAGCAGACGCTCGTGTACGCCGAGAGGGCCGGCGACGCGGCTGCCCGCCTCTACGCCCACGTTGAGGCGGAGGGTCACTACCGCAACGCGCTGACCGCCGCTCGGCGCCTGGGCGTCGGATCGCCGCGGGTCCGGTCGCTGTACGAACGACGGGGCAACGCACTCGAGCTCGCGGGGCGATACGACAACGCCATCGACGACTACGAGGAGATGCGAACCGAGGCGCGAGACCGAGGCGACGAGTCCTTCGAGCTCGCCGCCGCCACGAGGATCGCGCTCCTGTACTCGACCCCGACCCCAAAGTTCGATCCCGAACGAGGCCGCCGGCTGTCCGGCGAGAACGTGGCGATGGCCCGCCGTCTCGGCGATCGTGGGGCCGAGGCACGCGCGCTCTGGAACATCGTGGTGGCGAACGTCTACGGGGGCGGAGACGCCGCACGAGCCGTCGAGGCGGGAGAGGCGTCGCTCGCGATCGCGCGGGAGCTGGGCGACCGCGAGCAACTCGCCTTCACGCTGAACGACGTCGGAAGGGCCCACATGGGGAATGCCGATCTCGCGACAGCGACGGAGCGCCTCGAGGAGGCCCGAGGGCTCTGGGAAGACCTCGGCAACGGCCCGATGCTGGGAGAGAATCTGACCGTCACCGGCAACATCCACGCGCTGCACGGAGACGAGGAGGCAGCGCTCGCGGACGCGCGGCGAGCGCTCGCGATCTCCGAGGAGATCGACAACCCCTGGGGCCAATCGATCGCGCTGATGTCGATCTATCGGGCCGAGATCGTGCGTGGGGAGCTCGGCGCGGCCATGCGATCCATGGAGCGCTGTCGCGAGCTCGGAGAACGCGGTGGGTTCTCGTTCGCCGGGATCGGGACGCGAGCCGATCTCGCAAGGGTCCATGTCTACGTGGGCGACGGCGCCGGAGCGCTCGCGTTGGCGAACGAGGCGCTCGAGATCGCCGACGAGCAGCTCCCTCCCGCGGCATCGGTCGCGCACGCCGCCCGGGCCGAGGCGCTCATCGCACTGGGGGACGCCCCGGCGGCGCGCGAGGCGGTCGATGCGGTCGACTCGACGAAGCTGCCGGAGCCCGACCGGACATTCATCCTGGTCTCCGGCGAGCGAGCGCGATCCCGCCTCGAGCTCGATGGGGGGGATCCGGCGAAGTCTGGAGCGATCGCCCGCGGGCTCGTTGACCGTCTTCGATCCGCCGGCGTGCGGCTCATGGTGGCCGAGGGGCTCGTGTCGCTCGGGAGGGCGCTCACCGCATCCGGCCGAGTCGACGACGCCGAGCGAGCGCTCGCCGAGGCGATCGAATCGGCGGAACGCACCGGCGAGCGACGGGTGCTGTGGGAGGCGTTCGCGCTGTCGTCCTCCCTCCACGCCGAGCGCGGAGACCACGAGGCCGCGCTCAACCTCCGCCGTCGGGCCGCGACGATCGTCCGGGAGATCGCCGCGGGCCTCGACCACGACCTCCGAGCTCGATTCCTCTCGCAGGACGACGTCCTGGCGATCCTCGAGCCTTAGGCCTCGACATCAGGCTACGTGCTCGATCACGGATCCCATGAACCGGACGATCCGTCGCGCGTGGACACGCGTGGGATCGAGGTCCGGGTTGTAGATGGTGACATCCCAGCCGCGCGGGGCGGCGCTCAGGGCCGTGGTCGCGACGACCGCGAGCTCGTCCCAGCCGAGGCCCCCGGGCTGCGGGTAGTCGACCGCGGGAAGCGCCTGCGTCGACAACACGTCGAGGTCGAGATGGAACCACCACGGCCGAGGAAGCGACGCGCAGGCCGCCGCCGCCATCCTGGCGGGGTCGTCTGCGAGACGCGCGCCGTCCACGAGTGCCACCCGGTCACGCAGCGACGCGACACCCTCGGCGCGAAGGAGTTCCCCGTCACGTGCGCCGAGGATCCGGACGTCGGTAGGCGCGACGAGAGGAAGTAGGTTGGAGAGCTCTGGAGACCATGAGGCCTGCGCCATCCCCAGCGCGAAGCCGAGCTCCATGTCGGCCGCCTCGCCGGTCGACGACTGCATGGGGAGGTAGGCATCCTCGTGTCCGTCGACGAACAAGAGACCGACTCGCTCCCGTCCCGAGGAGGCGGCGAGACACCCGAGCAGCAGGGCGCAATCGCCGCCGAGGATCAGCGGGAGGTGCGCGTTATCGAGGATCTGCTTGACCGCGTCACGAACACGGACGACGAGCGCATCGAGGCCGCCCGGATCGATAACGTGCGACCGCGATGCACGTATCGGGGACGGGTCGGGCAACGTGAGGTCGCCGTAGTCGTATACCTTCGCGTGCCGATGGAGGGCATCGACCAGACCCGCTTCCCGCAACACGAGTGGGCCCCGTGCGACCCCGTCGATCTTGCCCGCCGAGTTCGTCGGCACGCCGAGAAGCCCGATCGTGCGCATCCCGACCGAACCTACCGGTTCGAGCACCCACCCGACGCGGTGATCGCCTCGGGATGCGGCCGCCGCGCTGAGGCCCTAGACGCTAGCGGGGACGAGTACCTCGCGCCCGCCGGCCAGCTTGACGACCGCCTCCGGTTGGCCTGGAGGTTCGGGTCGGCAGGCGCTCCCGCGATGGTTCATCATCCGACGGGGCCGGTTCCCCCGGAGGCGCAGATGTCCTCGATCCCCTCGCTCGTTCCGCGCGATCGGTACGCTGCGCTCGAGCGCTGCACCTATCTCAACCAGGCGTCCCTGGGGCTGATCCCCCTCTTCACGATCGATGCGATGGAGACCTTCCTGAAGGAGACGGCGCAGTTCGGGAACCTGTATCTCAGCGACGACCAGGAGGCCGCGATCCTGGACGGCGTCCGTTCGGCCGGCGCCAAGGTGCTCGGAACCTCATCAGACGCGGTGGCCGTCGTCGCGGGCGCGAGCGAGGGACTCGGCCAGGTGACCTCGCTCCTCGAGCCCGAGCACGGGACCGTCCTGCTCGTCGGGTCGGACTTCCCGAGCGTGACGTACCCGTGGCTCGCGGCCGCCCGGCGTCGCGAGATCCAGCTGCGGTTCATCGAGGACCGCGCCGACGGAGACCTGACGCAGGATCTCGTCGACGCGATCGATGCGGCAACGGCGGTCGTCGCCTTCGGCGTGGTCCAGTACGCGACGGGCACGCGGGTCGACGCCGCGCGGGTTGCGGAGCGGGCGCACGAGGTCGGCGCCCGCGTCGTCGTGGACGCCACGCAGCTCGCCGGTGCGGGGATCGTCGACGCGATCGGATGGGGTGCGGACGCGCTGGTGACGAGCGGCTACAAGTGGCTGTCGTCCCACGGAGGCGTGGCGCTGCTGGCGCTCGCTCCGGATCTGGTGACGCGCCTTCCCCGCCTCATCGGCTGGATGGGGGCCCTCCACCCCTTCGATCTCGATCCGCTCAAGCTTCGCCTTGCAGACGACGCCCGTCGCTTCGAGCTCTCGACGATGTCGTACGTCTCCGCCATCGGGCTCGAGTCCACGATCGCGATGCTCTCGTCGTTGGGCTTCGACCGCATCGGCGAGCATGCGGAGCGTCTGGCGACGCATCTCGTCGATCGGGTCGCCGAGCTGGGATGGCGCCCGTTCCGCGCGCCGAGCGATCCATCGGCGGCGCCTCACATCGTGTCCCTGCGGCACGCCGATCACGATCCGGGGATGACCGCGGAACGTCTGGCTTCCGAGGCCCGGATCGTCTGCGGCCGTCGAGCGGGCGGGCTCAGGATCTCCCTGCACGCCTACAACGACGGCGACGACGTCGACCGGCTCGTCGAGGCCCTGAGCCATCTCTAGCCTTCGCCGGAAGGTCCCGTTCGCAGCCGCAGTAGGCTTGCGAACGTGACCTCGTACTCACGCGAAGAAGCTGCCGAGCGGGTCGGTGTCGAGCCCTCCTACCTCGCTCGACTGGTCGATCTCGGCATCATCGTCCCCGAGTCCGATCGTTTCTCGCCCGGCGACGTGCGCCGGGTGCTGCTTGCCAGATCGCTCGAGGATGCCGGGATCTCTCTCGAGGAGGTGGCCGCCGCCATCCAGCGTGGTGCCCTGTCGCTCGCCTTCCTCGACGCGGCCAGCTACGAGCGGTTCGCCGCCCTTGCCGCCGAAACGTTCCGGCAGGTCAGCAACCGGACCGGGGTCCCGCTCGAGCTGCTGATCGTCATCCGCGAAGCGATCGGCATGGCCCAGCCCTCTCCCGATGACCGGCTTCGCGAGGACGAGCTGGCGATCGTGCCGTTCATCGAGCTCCAGCTGGCCGAGGGATTCCGGCCGGTCGCCATCGAGCGCCTGCTCCGTGTCCAGGGCGACGGCACACGGCGGATCACCGAACAGGAGGCGGCCTGGTGGACCTCCGAGGTGATCGAGCCGGCCATCGCGGCAGGCAAGGGCCCGGAGGAGATCGGGAACGCCGAGCTGGCCGACCGCATCTCCCCGGCTTCGGAGCAAGCCCTCCTGGCCATGTATCACTCGGAGCAGGCGCACGCATGGACAGCCAACATCATCGAAGGGTTCGAGGTGTTGATGGCGAACGCCGGAATCCGCAGCCGTCTCGAGCGACCACCGGCGATCTGCTTCCTGGATATCACCGGCTACACGCGGCTGACCCAGGAACGCGGCGACGATGCGGCCGCCGACCTGTCGGCGACGCTCGCTCGGCTGGTGCAGCGCAGCTCCGTGCAGCGCGGCGGCAGGCCGATCAAGTGGCTGGGCGACGGCGTGATGCTGTACTTCGGAGACCCCGGCGCGGGAGTGCATGCCGCCCTCGAGATGCTGGACGGGCTCGCGGCCGCCGGGTTGCCGCCGGCCCACGTCGGCCTGCACGCCGGGCCGGTCCTGTTCCAGGAGGGCGATTACTTCGGACAGACCGTGAACCTGTCGGCGCGCATCGCCGACTACGCGCGGCAGGGCGAGGTGCTGGTGAGCCAGGCGGTCGCCGACGCCGCGCCGCATGAGGCGATCACGTTCGCCGACATCGGCCCGGTCGAGTTCAAAGGCGTATCCGGAACGGTGCACCTGCTGCGGGCAGACCTCGCTTGATCACGCCCTCGAGCGGACAAAGGAGGTCCAGGCGATGAACGAACTCGGCGCCAGCGGCTCGATCACCATCGGCGCACCCATCGACGAGGTCTGGAGGGCGATCACCACCCCCGAGCTGATCAAGCACTGGTTCTTCGGGGTCGACACGGAGAGCGACTGGAAGCCAGGCAGCCACCTGATCCATCGAGGCGAGTGGCAGGGCAAGCCGTACGTGGACAAGGGAGAGATCTTGAAGATCGAGCCACCCGCGCTGCTCGTCCACACACACTGGAGCGAGGTCTCGGGTGTGCCCGACGCCCCGGAGAACTACCAGGAGGTCACCTGGGAGCTCTCGGCGCGCGACGGCTCGACCGAGCTGACGATCACCGAACGCAACCTGCCCTCGGAGGAGGCGAAGACCGTGTCCGAGGAGGGCTGGAGGACCGCCTTGACGGCCCTGAAAACGCTGCTGGAGCGGTAGACGAGACGGTTCGGCTCCAGTCCAGACGTAGGATGCGGACGACGTCACCCTTGTCCAGATGAACCCCATCCTCGACGAACTCGACGCCCGCGATCGTCGCCTGCTGCGCCGTCGCACGATGCCGGCCTTCACGCCGCTGATGCTGGCCACGCTGGCCAAGGACCCGTTCTCCGACCCCGCGTGGGTGTTCGAGGCCAAGCTGGATGGGCAGCGCTCGCTGCTGTGGAGGCGTGGTTCGACCGTCCGGTTGATCACGAGGAACGAGAAGGATCGCACCTCCCACTACCCCGATCTCGTCGAGGTCATCCTTCGCCACGACAGCCCTCCGCTGATCGCCGACGGTGAGATCGTGGCCTTCCAGGGAGACATCACCTCGTTCTCCCGCCTCCAGGAAAGGATGCAGAACGCGAGACCCAGCGCCGCACAGGTGGCGGCGGTGCCGGTGGTCTTCTACCTGTTCGACGTGATCTGGTTCGACGGCTACGACCTCTCCGCGCTGCCGCTGCTCGCGCGCAAGTCGGTGCTGCACGGCGCGCTCGCCTTCACGGACCCGATCCGTTTTTCCGAGCACCTGGACGAGGAAGGCGAGGTCGCGTTCCGCGCCGCGTGCGAGAAGGGGTGGGAGGGCCTCATCGCCAAGCGTGCCTCGGCCCCCTACGCGCACGGGCGCTCGAAGGACTGGCTGAAGTTCAAGTGCGTGAACGAACAGGAGTTCGTTGTGCTGGGGTGGACCGATCCCCACGGGTCGCGCTCCGGACTCGGTGCCATCCTGGTCGGCTATCACGAAGACGGCGCACTGCGCTTCGGCGGCAAGGTGGGTACGGGCTTCAACGAGCGCGAGCTCGCCAGGCTGACCGGGCTCCTCCGCCCCCTCGAGCAAACGGTTCCACCGGTCGCCGACGCGAAGGGCATGTCGACGAAGGGCGTGCACTGGGTCCGACCCGAGCTCGTCGCACAGGTCGGCTTCAGCGAGTGGACCCCGGACGGCAAGCTCCGGCATCCCCGCTACCTCGGCCTTCGCGACGACAAGCGTCCGAAGCAGGTCGTCCGCGAGCGGGCGTAGGACCTGTTGTCGCAGGGCTCTACGTGATGTCCCGACGTTGCATCAAGACCGCGCCGGTCGCGAGCGCCACGAGGGCATACCCGGCGAGCATCACGGCGCCCAGGCTCGGCGTCAGCAGCTCGGCCGCGTTGATGCCGACGAGCGCGAAGCCGGCCGCACCAGGGAAGTACCTCGCAACATCCGGTACCAGGCCCGAGAAGATGCCCTCGGCCGCCAGGATCCAGACCAGCGCTCCGGCGATCGCCGCCACCTGGTGCTTGACCGCAAGGCCGACCCCGACCCCGATCGCGGTCCACAACACGGTCGCGCCGATGAGACGCCCGACCACACCCGCCAGCCCTGTCGTCGACCACGTGACCTCGATGCCCTTCACCATCAGGATCGGCACCCCGACGGCGATCGAGATCGCCACCGCGGCGAGGGCGAGCACGACGGCTCCACCGGCGGTCGCGACAAGCTTCGCACCGACCACGCGGCGGCGGACCGGGCTCGCGAGCAGTGTCGGGACGATCGAGCCATACCGGAACTCGTCGGTGAACGAACGGAGCCCGAGCAGCAACCCGAACAGCGGCGCGATCGTCAACGATACGTTCAAGAACACCTGGTGCTCGAGCGGCGCGAGCAGGCTCCCCGGCTGCCCATCCGTGGTGGTCGCGACCACGCCCAGCGCGACGATCACGACCAGTCCGGCGAGCATCGCGTAGACGCTCCGGGTGGTCGTCAGCTTGCGGAACTCCGACGCGATCTGATTCCTCATCGTGCGTCCTCCTCCGTGAGCTCGAGGAACGCGTCCTCGAGGCTGCCCTCCTTCTCAGCGAGCCCGAGCACCGGGGCACGCGTCTCGAACGCGATCATGCCGACGCGTGCGGCGTCGGCCCCGGATACGTGAAGCTCACCGTCCTTCATCTGGACCTCGAGCCCGCGCTCGAGCAGGGCGGCCGCGAGACGGCCTGCCTCTGGTGTGACCACGACGAGCTCGCGGGAGTCGCTCGTCAGCTGGGACAGGGGCGCCTGCCGGATGAGTCGACCCCGGCGGATCACGATCGCCTCGTCCGCGAGCTGCGCCATCTCGGTGAGCACGTGGCTCGACACGACCACGGCGTTGCCCTCGGCGGCGAAGGCCCGCAGGAAATCGCGGAGCCAGCGGATGCCCTGCGGATCAAGGCCGTTCGCCGGTTCGTCCAGGATCAGGATCTGCGGGTCGCCCAGCAGCGCCGCGCCGAGACCGAGCCGCTGGCGCATGCCGAGCGAGTACGTGCCCGCGTTGCGCCGGGCCGCCGCCTCTAGGCCGACAAGGTCGAGGACCTCGTCGACACGTCGCTCCGGGATCCCCGAAGCGGACGCGAGGACGCGCAGGTGGTTCCGGCCGCTCCGCAACGGGTTGAAACTCTGCGTCTCGAGCACCGCGCCGACGGTCTCGGTCGGTTCGGGCAGGCTGCGGTACGGCATCCCCAGCACGCTCGCTGAGCCCTCGGTCGGCGCGACCAGCCCGAGCACGATCCGGAGCGTGGTGCTCTTGCCGGCACCGTTCGGACCGAGGAACCCGGTGACCACGCCCGGGTGGACCTCGAGGCTGAGGTCGTCGACCGCCTTCACCGACCCGAAGCGCTTGGTCACGCCACGGACCGAGATCGCCGGCGAGCCGAGCGAGGCTCGTTCGACCGACGGCCGGTCCGTCATGCGCTTGGCACCCATCGCCGTGCTCCTTCCGGTCGTGTTCCGTCGGGAGCCACGCTAGGGAGAACGGGTAGGTATGCCGTCCGCCCGCGGAGTGAACCTGCGGGTCCTCCTGGAGGAGGACGGGTACAGCTTCAGTCGCCGGGCTGCACGAGGCCGGACTCGTAGGCGAGCACGACGGCCTGGGCGCGGTCGCGCAGCCCGAGCTTGCGGAGCACGCGGCCGACGTGCGTTTTCACGGTGGTCTCGGCGACGAACAGCGCTCGGGCGATCTCGGCGTTCGATAGGCCCCTGGCCATGAGGACGAGCACCTCGCGCTCGCGGTCCGTGAGCTCGTCGAGCTCGGTCCGCGTGGCCGTCGGGGCTCGCCTGGCGAACTCCTCGATCAGGCGGCGCGTGACCGAGGGCGCGAGCAGCGCCTCCCCCGCCGCGATCACGCGGACCGCCCCGACGAGCTCCTCGGAGGGCCGGTCCTTCAGCAGGAACCCGCTTGCGCCGGCGCGCAGCGCCTCGTACACGTAGTCGTCCAGGTCGAACGTCGTCAGGATCAGCACGCGCGCCGGGCGCCCGAGTGCCGCGAGCCGGCGCGTCGCCTCGATCCCGTCCATCGTCGGCATCCGGACGTCCATCACGACGACGTCCGGCGAGAGCGCCTCGAACCGCCGGATCGCATCGGCGCCGTCGATCGCCTCCCCCACGACCTCGATGTCGTCCTGCGCGTCCAGGATCATGCGGAAGCCGGTGCGCATCAGCGCCTGGTCGTCGGCGATCAGGACCCGGATCGGGGCCTCGCTCACGCCGGCTCCGAGGGCAGGCGCACCCGGACGAGGAACCCGCCACCACGACGCGGCCCGGCCTCGAGCTCGCCCCCGAACAGATGGACCCGCTCGCGCATCCCGACCAGCCCGTGCCCGCCGGATGCCTCCGGGTCGTCCCGCGGTCCGGACCCGTCGTCGGCGATCTCGAGCTCGAGCGCGTCCGGCTCGTAGCGCACCAGGACACGGGCGCTCGCCCCGCCGGCGTGCCGGAGCGCGTTGGTGAGTCCTTCCTGGACGATGCGGTAGGCGGACAGGTCGACGCCGTGCGACAGCGGTCGCGGTGTCCCCTCGACGACCGCCTCGACCGCCAGGCCCGAGGCCCGCATCGCGTCGAGGAGTTCGTCGATGCGGGCGAGGCCCGGCTGCGGCGCCTTCCCATCGCCGTCCTCTTCGGCCTTGAGGACCTCGAGCAGCCGTCGCATCTCGGCGAGGCCGGTGCGGCCGGACGCCTCGATCTGGCGAAGCGCCTCGGCCGCCGCGGCCGGATCCGATCCGCTCACCGCTCGCGCCGCGCCCGCCTGCACGACCATCACGCTCATGTGGTGCGCGACGACGTCATGCAGCTCGCGGGCGATGGCCGCCCGCTCGGCGGCGACGGCCTCGCGGGTCGCGACCTCCCGCTCGCTGACGATCCGCCGGCGGCGGTTGAACGTCATGCGGCCGAGCAGGTAGGGGATGACGAACGTTGCGACCAGGTCGGTCAAGATCTCGACCCAGTTCAGACCGCGGTCCCACCGCTCGCCGACGCTGATCGCCGTTGACGTCAGCAGCGCCACCGGAAGCAGGACGCGGATCAGCCGCTCGCGCTCGGCGTACGCGGCGGCCGAGTACACGGCGATCCACAGCATCGCGACGAACTCGGGCCAGTAGCCGAGCAGCGACGCGGTCGCGACGGCCGCGGACACGATCGTCGCGACGGTGAGC
>Ga0126304_10000724_pt1 | contig 14331 bp, 8 predicted proteins | sample Plot25_FD_92538 | JGI IMG/M metagenome (GOLD analysis project Ga0126304, IMG submission 92538) | Serpentine soil microbial communities from UC McLaughlin Reserve, CA, USA - Plot25 | ecosystem: Environmental > Terrestrial > Soil > Grasslands | place: USA: UC McLaughlin Reserve, Lake County... | reverse complement strand
GACGGCCCCGCTGCTCGACGGCAAGACCGTCGGCAAGGGCGATCCTGCCGCGCAGGCACGACGCTGCCTCGACATCATCAAGGAAGCGCTCGAGCGGGCGGGATCGTCGCTCGATCAGGTCGTACGCACGCGCACGATGCTCACGAGGATCGACGACTGGCAGGCCGTCGCCGCTGTGCACGGCGAGTACTTTGGCGCTATCAGGCCGGCCAATACGATCATGCAGGTGGCGCGCTTCATCGATCCCGACTGGCTGATCGAGTTCGAAGCCGACGCGGTCGTCGAGTGAGGCGACGATGACCGACCACAACATGCTCGTCGTCGTGTGTTCCGGTCCCTACGCCGAATCGCTCTGCCAGTCGTCATGTGCGGTTTGCGGAGCGACCTACGGTCCCGCACCGCGTCGAGCAGCATTGCGTCAGCGCGACTTGGTGAACGTCGCGCTCCACGTCGGTGCCGCTTTCTTGACCAGTTCGAGCAATTCCGGCGGGATGTCGTCCTCTCCCGTCAGCTGACGTATCTCGAACACATCGTCGAACCCCAGGCCAGTCGGGGCACGCAACGCCCATTCAATGGCCGCGTCGAGCGATGGCACCTCGAGAATGTAGAAGCCGCCGACCAATTCCTTCGACTCGGTGAACGGCCCATCGACCACGGTCCGCCTGCCCTTCTTCACCTCGATCCGCGCGCCTTTCCCGGCCGGGTTCAATCCCTCCGCCGCGATCAGCACGCCCGCCTTGTGCATCTCTTCGTTGAACCGCATGTAATCCGAGAAGAGCTTCTCGTCGAGCGCGGCGTTGGGATCCGGCGCTTTGCTGTTCTCTCCCGGCCGTGCGGTCAAGATGAATCGCATGTCGTGTTCCCCCTTCATGTCCTCGACGAACGACCCGGGAGCAAATCGACAAACTCCGTGCTCACCGCTCCGCCGGCTGTCTCCTCCGCCTGCGCGGGTCGCGCTCGAGATTTCCGAACACGCTCATCCACCACTCCTCGAACGACGTGGCCAGGTCTTTGGCGCCGAATCCTTCGATGACCTGCGTTTGCGCCAGGCGATCGCCGAGCCGCTGTCCCTGCGGATCTCTGATGAGCGTGATCGACTCGAGGAGGATCGCCACAACATTGGCGCCGGGAATCAGCACAAAGACGTTGCGCAGCGCCGACTCCTTCCACGTGCACAGCCTGCCGGTCGGCACATGGACGACGACCAGGCCGACGAGGAGCTTGCCCAGGCTTTGCCCGCCGATGCCGTCCCTTAACAGGAGATACAGGACCGCCATGGCAAGGCCCCACCATGACTCGGTGTTGCGATAGAGAAACCATGCGGCGATCGCCGGCATGCCGTCCACCCATGCCGCCAGCAGTCGCTTCCGGACGTCAACTTTGACGTAGGGCGTGACGAGACCGACAGACAGGTAGTTCAGCGTCGGAAAGTAGACGAGCCCGAATAGAACGGCCGGGAACAAAAGGCTGAGCACGTGTAGTCCGTATACCCTGAGGGGCGGCGCTCGAATCGTCGCACGGCTTGTGACATTATCGATAGCTATGCCATCGCGACCTTTCGAGATCAGAGGAAACCTCGAGTCCAATTATCCCGACGTCTTCACGCCCGAAGCGCTGGCGGCGCTCACCGCGCTCGTCCCGCTCGATGCCGACCGCAAGGCGCTCATGAAGGCGCGCATTGCCCGCCGCGGCGCACGGACACGCGATCGGCGGCGCATCGCCTTCCTCGATCCGCAGTCGGTCATCCCGCGTACGCAGATTACCGTGCAGGACGCTCGGGACGGCAAATTCATTGGCAGCGAGATCCCCGCCGACCTCGAGCGTCAGTGGATTCAGGGTACCGGCCCGGCAGCGAGACCCGGCGCCACGGTTGAAACAGGATTGCGCAACGTCGCCTATGCGCTGCTGTCCGGTGCCGACGGGTGGATGTTCGATGGCGAGGACGCGCTCGGCCAGGTCTCGACGATGTCGCTCGATAACCAGCGCAACTTGAAGCTGGCGATTCACCGCGATCCGGTGTTCCTCAAGGTGGCCGAGAAGGTCACGACTGAGATGAACATGTGGGCGAAGGGCTTCTTTGGACGCGAGACCATCGTCGACTGGCAGAAGCAGCTCGATTTCACCACCAAGCTCTTCCGTGCCCGCGGCCTGCACCTTGACGATCGGCACGTCCGTCACGCCGGCGGCGAGAGCTTCTCCGCCTCGATCGTCGATCTGGTGCTATATGTCACCAACAACCAGCGCCGTCTGCAGATGTCGGGGTCATCGGTTGTGCTGTATCTGCCGAAGATTCAGACCGCGGAAGAAGCGGCGCTGTGGAATGACATGTTGACGACCCTCGAGCGTCATCTCGGCCTGACCGTCGGGACAATCAAGGTCTACGTGCTGGTCGAACAGATTGAAGCGTGCTTCCAGTTGATGGAAATCCGTGCCGCGCTCGGGCAGCACTTCATCGGCTTCAACACCGGCCGTTGGGACTACATCAACAGCGTCTCGGACGCGCTGGCGTGGGATCCGAACTTCGTGAACCCCAACATCGACGCCATCACGATGACCTACGGCTACATGCGCATTTACGAAGACCGGGTCCGCCGCGCCGTGAACACGCCCGACGCAAAGGGTCAGTACGCGCTGTGGCAGGGCGGCATGGAGCCGAACATTCCCGTCGGCTCTGAGGCCGGCGTCACCAATGCGATGAAGCGTGCCGTCGCCGGCGGCGAGCGCGAGCAGCGCGAAGGCGCGAGCGGCAAATGGGTGGCCCACTGGAAGATGGTCCACATCGTCAGGCCAGTGTGGGACAAGGTGGGCGACGCCAATCAAGTTGGACGGAAGTTTCCGCCGCTCACCTACACGAGCGCCGACGCAGATGGCCTCGTGATGCTGGAGGACGCGCCTCGGACAATTCGCGGCGCGCGCGATCTGCTCAGCGTCGCGCTGCAGTACGGCAACGCGTTCCTGCAGGGACTGCAGGCGGCCGCGCTCAAGCCCGCTGACTTCTTCGGCAACGACGACGTGCTGTACCTCATGGAAGACATGGCCACCGGCGAAATTCGCCTGAGCATCCTGTGGGAATGGCTGCACAAGGGCGCGTCGCTGACTGCCGGTGACGACGAGAGCGGCGCCAGGGCCGGCGACCCATTCACGCGCGAATTGTTCGCGAAGCTGCTCGAGCAGGAGTACGAGAAGCTGCAGAAGGCCAGCAATCGCGACGTCCACGACGTTTCCAAGCGGACGACGCTGCCCATCGCGCGAGAGATCGCGCAGGTCTACGTCATGGACGATGTGAAGCTGCCGTGGTACATCGACCTGCTGAATATCAACCTGAATAACTCGGATCTGAACGAGGCCAGGCGCCGGATCCAGATGCTGGCCGATGCGTTCGCCAAGGACGGAACGCGGATCACGGAGAACCTGGATTTCAGCGCGGTGTCTGCATAGAGATCAAGCCTCCTGCTCCACCGTGCCGAGCATCTGCTCACCGCCTGCGGCGACGAACGCTGCGGCCGCGTCCCGGTATCCTTCCTCGGCCTGCGCCATCAGGGCATCGAACTCGGGGTTGCCGCGCAGCGAATCGAGCCATGGATCGCGTGCGAAGAACGTCGCGCAGTTGAAACCACCGTCGATGGCGCGCCGCAACATCGTCAGCGCCTCCGGGTGCTCCACGGCCGCCAATGACCGCGCGAAGTAATACGTGCCGCACGGATCCCGGAGCGACCACATCGTGAGCAACCGGTCGCCGGTCGTACGCACAACGTCGCGACGATCCTCCAGCACCGCGAGGATGCCCTCCAGGAACAGGCGGAACATCAGCGGCAGTCCCGGCGCGAGTTGCTGACGCGCGTGCGCGATCGCGCGTGCGCGGTCGCCCATCAAATCCAAAGCAAGGATGGCGATGAGCGACGGCTCATCCTGGTCGAACGCGATCGCCTTGTCGTACTCGGCGGTCATCATGTACGCGTGGGCTACTGCCGTCCGAATCTGGGGATCGAGACGGCGGGCGTGGTCGTGTGCAGCAATCGCGGGGCGCTGCAGGCCCGCGTATCGACAGGCCTGCACCAATCCGGCGAAGAGTTCCGGATCGGACGTCCGCTGACGCACGCGTTCGAGCAGACGCAGCATCGCGTGCTTCACCCGACCGGTCTCGATCTCCACCAACGTATACAGGTTGTGGGCCAGCGACAAGTCGGGGTTGATCGCCAGCGCGCGAGTGAACGCGTCTTCAGCCTGCGCGTACGCCTCGTCTGCCGCAGCGCCTGAATACATACCGATGATGCGGTGGAGCCGCGCGATGCGCGCCCAGGCCGGTGCGTAGCGCGGATCTTCCTCGAGACATTGCCGGTAGAGATCGCGAGCCACCGTCCAGGTGTGCACCTGATAGGCCAACTGATTCGCGCGAAGGTAGTACTCGTACGCCTTCGGGCTGGCCGGCACATCGTGCTTGAGCACCTGGCGGTCGCGCGCACTGAGCGGCAGCGACAGCGATTCGACGATGCGGCTGGTGAGCGCGTCCTGCAACTGAAAGGCATCGCCGACGCGGACGACCATCGACTGCGACCAGCGAACCGTTCCGCCCGGCATCTCGGCCAACTGCGCTGTGACGCGCAGTTGATCGTCGGCTCGCAACAGCGTGCCGGTCAGCACTGCATCGACGTCGGCCTTTTTGGCGACGGCGTCCAGATCGATTGCATCGGTGACGAACTGCAAACCGGTCAGACTGGAACGCACCAGCAGCGAATCGAGTCCCGACAACGAGGTGGTCAGCGCGTCGGCAAGACCAAAGCCGAGAAAATCGACCTCGGGATCGGGCCGGAGCATCTTGAACGGCAACACGATCAGCCGCGTGATCGGACGAGGCGGGCGGGCTACTGACCCGGTGTCGGCGGCCGCGATCGCCGACCGCAGTTCGTCGGCCATCGCGGTTGCCGTCTTGAAGCGATCCTGCGGCCGCTTCGCGATCGCCTTGTGGACAATGCGGTCCACTGCGGCGACGGCGGCCGAGCCGCCGAGAGCGGGGGGATGCTCATAGACCACCGCGTGCACCACCTCCGGCACTGTTCGCCCGTGGAAGGCTGGCTCGCCGGTGATCATCTCGTAGAGCACGACACCGGTGGAGAACAGGTCTCCCCGGTGATCGGCGGGCTGGCCCTGGAGCTGCTCCGGCGTGAGATATCTCGGGGTGCCCATCAACATTCCCGGTGTTGTCAGCTGCACGTCGTGCTCGTCGAGCGGACGCGCCAGACCGAAGTCGAGCAGCTTGACGCCATGAGGCGTCAGAAAGATATTCGACGGCTTCAGATCGCGATGAATGACGCTGTTGCGATGCAGCGCGTCGAGCGCCGACAGCGTGGCCAGCGTGATCGCCACTGCTTCACCCAGTGGCAGCGGTCCTTCCGCCATGCGCGAGGACAGCGGCTCGCCCTCGAGCAATTCCATGGCGATATAGAACTGCCCGTCCGCCGAGCCGACGTCGTACAGCTGACAGATGTTGGGATGGTTGACGCGGGCGGCCGCGCGCGCCTCGCGCCGCAGCCGCTCCGTCGCCGAGGGATCGGACACGTTCGCGCGAATCGTCTTGAGTGCGACCGCTCGATGCAGCCGGTCGTCCCACGCGGCATAGACGATGCCCATACCGCCTTCGCCGAGCGTGCCGGTGATTTGGTAATGACTGATTGATTTCGGCATCAGGCAAGCCCTGCCTTCGAGGGCAAGACTCTCGATCCTAACCCGCGGAAGTGGAGGTGTCGAACACGGAGGGTCGTATACACGCCAAATGACCCATCCGTTGCCCTGATGTTCTGCGTTAGGATTGCCCCCATGCACAGCGTAAGGATGCTCGCCGTCACGGCCGCCATCGCCGGCACGTCGATCGTGGTCACCGCGCAGTACTCGCTGACCGTCAACAAAGACCGCCTGATCAACGCCGCCAACGAGCCACAGAACTGGCTGTTGATGAATGGCGACTACGGCTCTCAGCGCTACTCCAAGCTGACGCAGATCAACCGCGACAACGTCAAGAACGTGCGCATGGTCTGGGCCATGGCGCTCGGTGGCATGCAGGACGTCGGACAGAACGGCCCCGAGAACGAGATCAACCCGCTCATCGACAACGGCTTCATGTACACCAGCGACGGGTGGGGCACGATCTACAAGATCGATGCGCGCGATCCGGGACGCGGAAAATTCGCATGGATCGCCGACCCGGGCGTACCGCACGAAGGCAACACCACACGGACCCGCGGCATCGCGCTGTGGGAGGACAAGGTCATCGCCAACCTCCCCGACGGTCGCGTCATCGCGGTCAATCGTGAGAACGGCGAGATCCTCTGGGACAAGAAGGTCACCGCGAAGAACGAGTTCGGCAATCAGGAACGCTTCCTGACCGCTCCACTCGTCGCCGATGGCAAGGTCATCGTGCAGAACGGCGCCGGGGACGGCGGCACGCGCGGCTGGGTGGCGGCGCTCGATGTGAAGACCGGCAACGAGCTGTGGCGCTTCTACGTCGTGCCCAAGCCCGGCGACCCGGGCAGCGAGACGTGGAAGGACGATCACAACGCGTGGAAGACCGGCGGCGGCGGAATTTGGCAGACCGGCTCCTACGATCCGGCGTCGAATCTCTACATCGTCGGCACCGGCAATCCGTACCCGATCTACGACCCGCAGTTCCGGCCAGGCGACAACCTCTACACGAACTCGGTCATCGCGCTCGACGTCGCCACCGGAAAGCTGGCCTGGCATTTCCAGTACACCCCGAACGACTCGTGGGACTACGACGAAGTCGGCGTGCACATGCTCTACGACATCACCATCAACGGCCGGAATCGCAAGGTCGTCAGCCACTTCGGCCGCAACGGGTTCTTCTACACGCTCGATCGCACGACCGGTCGGTTCATCAAGGCCGAGAAGTACGTCAACGATCTGAACTGGACCAAGGGCATTGATGTGGAAACCGGCCGGCCGCTCGACTACAACCCGAAACTCGACGTGCAGCTTTACAACCCCGAGGCGCGCGCGCTGCGCGGCGATGGCCAGAAGCGCGCGTGCCCGACGTGGCACGGTGGTGTGGCACATCAACCGCTCGCCTACAACCCGGTGAAGCACATTGCTTATGGCGTCGGCACGGAAGGCTGCTTCACCCAGAACGGCGCCGCAGTCGGATCGCGTGGCAAGGAGGGTGGCATCGACAACAAGACGAGCCAGCCTCGTCAGTACAGCAGCGACCTGTACTACGGCTCGGTCACCGCGTTCGATGCGATCAATCACAAGGTCGTTGCGAAAGCTGTGACCGACATCGAAGTCCGTTCCGGTGTGCTCGCCACTGCTGGCGGCCTGGTGTTCACCGCGTTGCAGGACGGCTGGGTCGTCGCCTACAACGACGAGACGCTCGAGGAGCTGTGGCGCTTCAACGTCGGCACGCCGCTCAAGGGATCACCGGTCACCTACGCGATTGGACCGAAGCAATATCTCGCCGTGCAGGCCGGCGGCCGGCACCTGCATCCGGTGAACTGGGACAAGTTGGAGAACTCCAGCTACCTGTTCGTCTTCGCGTTGAATTGATGGCACGTCCTGAAGGACGTGCCCTACCATCATAGGGCCGGTCCTTTGGGACCGGCAGCGCGTCCCGTCTTCAATGGTTCCAGGCACGGTCCTCGGCTCGTACGAAATCATCTCGCTGCTCGGCGCCGGCGGCATGGGCGAGGTCTATCGCGCACGCGACACGACGCTTGGCCGCGACGTCGCGCTGAAGCTGCTGCCGCAGGCTCTGGCTGATGATCCTGAGCGCGTGGCGCGCTTCCAGCGCGAGGCGCAGCTGCTGGCATCACTCAATCATCCGCACATCGGCGCCATCTACGGTCTCGAGCAACAGGCGTCTGCCCGCTTTCTCGTCCTCGAGCTCGCCGAAGGCGGCACGCTCGCGGCGCGCATCGCACGCGGTCCCGTGCCGCTCGACGAGATGATCGAAATCGCACGCCAGATCGCGCTCGCGCTCCAGGCCGCGCATGACAAAGGTGTCGTGCATCGCGACCTGAAGCCCTCGAACATCGCCTTCACCGCAGCCGGTGACGTAAAGGTGCTCGATTTCGGACTGGCCAAGCTTGGCGACCGCGACGAGACCTCGTCCACGAACGTCTCGCTCTCCCCGACGATCACCAGCCCGGCACTGATGACCGGCGTCGGCGCGCTGCTCGGCACAGCCGCTTACATGGCGCCGGAGCAGGCGAAGGGCAAGCAGGCCGACAAACGATCCGACGTGTGGGCGTTCGGCTGCGTGCTCTACGAGATGCTCACCGGCAGGCGCGCGTTCGAGGGCGACGACATCGCCGACACGCTGGCCAACGTGTTGAAGATGGAACCTGACTGGAGCCGGCTGCCATCGACGCCGCCGCCTGCCATCAGAGTTCTCCTGCGGCGATGTCTTGCAAAGGACTCTCGACAGCGCTGCGGTGACATGGCGGCGGCGCTGATCCTGCTCGAGGAATCGGCACATCTGACGCCTCTGGCGTCATCATTCACATCGCAGCGAACGCCGGGACTCCTGTGGCGTCTCGCTGCGCCGGCGGCCGTCACTGGTGTCGTCGCCGCAGCCGTCGCGGCCGCGACATGGTGGGCGATGCGGCCCGAAGCCCTACCCATTGTCCGGACGTCCATCGTTCTCTCCAGCAGCGCGGTCACGCCGAACGAACTTGCGATCACGCCTGACGGCAGAAACATCATCTATACGAGAAACAACCAGTCGCAGCTTGTCGTGCGGCCGCTCGACGAACTCGAGCCACGGCCACTCACCGACGGCAGCAACATCAGAGGACTTTCGGCATCCCCCGACAGTCGATCGGTCCTGTACACCGATGGCGACATGCTGATGAAAATGGCCTTGTCCGGCGGCGCGGCGGTCCCGATCACCCGAGTGGATGCGCCGGCGCGCGGCACTGCGTGGCTGGCCGACGACACGATCGTGTATGCCACGGCCAACGGGAGGACGGGACTCCAGCGCGTCGCGGCAAGCGGCGGCGACGTAACGGTTCTGACAAAGCCCGACCCGACACGTGGCGAAGCTGACCATATTGCTCCCGTGCCCCTGCCGGGCGGACGGGCAGTGCTGTTCACGATTACCTCCAGTACCGGCGAGCTCCCACAGATTGCAGTGATCGATCTCGCGACCGGCGATCGGAAGGTGCTCCTCCGCGGCGGCAGCCAGGCGAGATATCTCGGCAGCGGTCATCTCGTCTACGCTGCCGACGGAATCCTACAAGCGGTACCGTTCGATCTCGACACCCGGTCGATGACCGGCACGCCTGTGCCAGTGCTCCAGAACTTCGCCCTGCTCGGCGGCGTAATCGCGGCCCTGGATGTTGCGGCGAATGGCACGCTTGTGTACGCCCGCTCCAGTGGCACATCGCGCGTCCCGGTGTGGGTTGATGGCGAGGGCCGCGAGACCGCAACCAAGGGGCCTGCGGCCATGTACCAGACGCCGCGGCTTTCGCCTGACGGCCGGCGTCTCGCGTATTTCGCCATCACCAGCAGCGGCGAATACGACGTATGGATCCTGGACCTCGAGCGAGGAACCGTCGAAAGGCTGACCACCGATCGCGGCCGCGACAGCGAGCCGATCTGGTCGCCCGATAGTACCCGGATCGCGTATCTATCGGCGGGACAGCCTGGCGGGCCGGGTATCTTCGTGCGCCGCGCCGACGGGGCGGGAACCATCGAGCGACTGACGAGTGGCACTCACCTGCCTTTCTACTGGTCAGCTGACGGGAAATGGGTGGCGTACGCCGACTATGGTGACCGGGGCATTTCGATCGCCACCGTGTCCGGAATGATGAAGGTCGGGATCGACGGTGACCACACACCACAATTACTGCTCAAGGGAAGCGGCGGCCGAATCTCTCCGACAGAGCGCTGGGTCGCCATCACGAGCGCGACAACCGGCACCGACGAGATCTATGTGCTGCCGTTTCCAGATATGTCGCGTGCGCGCACGCGCATTTCCACCGATGGCGGCCAGAACGCGACGTGGGCGCCTGACGGCAAGACCCTGTTCTACCGTCGCGGGCAGGCGGTGATGGCCGTGAATGTTGTCGGTGACGATCCGTCAACCTGGCCGAAGCCGAAGATGCTGTTCGAGGGTCCGTATCTGTTCGACATCGGACCAACGCACTATGACGTCGCGCGCGACGGCCGCCTCCTGATGGTGAAGCCCGTCAGCGCGGACGGGGATGCCGCACCCAGGCAGCTCGTGGTGGTCCAGAACTGGTTCGAAGAGTTGCGGCGGCTTGCACCGCGGAAGTGAATCAATCTACGTAGAGCGCGGACCGCGCGGAGTCCCCTATGAAAACGTTGACGATGGTAACCGGGCTGGTCCTGGTCCTTTCGAGCGCCCAGGCCAATCTTCCGCGGGTGCCGATCTTCGAGCCGGATCCGTTGTGGTTCGAGGCGCTGCCGAATAAGTGGGTCACGGGCCAGGTCGGCGGCGTCGCGGTGGATTCACACGACAACGTCTGGGTCTTCCATCGCCCATCGACGATCCCCGATGGCGAGAAGGCGGCGTCGCTGAATCCGCCGCAAGCCGACTGCTGTATTCCCGCGCCGCCCGTCATTCAGTTCAGTCCGAGCGGCAAGTTCCTTCGCGCCTGGGGCGGGCCGGGTCAGAGCTATGAATGGTTCACCAGCGAGCACGGCATCTTCGTCGATGCGCAGGACAATGTCTGGTTGAGCGGCAACGCCAAGGAAGACAATCAGATTCTGAAGTTCACGAGCACCGGCGCGCTTGTGATGCAGATCGGCCACTCAGGCAAGAACACGGGCAGCAACGACACTGAGAACCTCGGCGGACCGGCCGGACTGTTCGTGTATCCGAAGACTAACGAGCTCTTCGTCGCCGACGGCTACTTCAATCATCGAGTCATCGTCTTCGATGCGAAGACAGGCGCCTACAAGCGGCACTGGGGCGCGTACGGCAAACCGCCCGACGACAACTACAAGTTCCCAGCGCGAGCCGAGCTCCTGAAGGCAACACCCGCGCCGCAATTCCACAATCCGGTGCACTCGGTCGTCGTGTCGAATGACGATCTCGTCTACGTCGCCGATCGCACCAACAATCGATTCCAGGTGTTCAGCCTCGACGGCACCTTCGTCAAAGAAGTGTTCATCGCGCGGAACACGCTCCAGGCCGAAGGTACCGTGCACCACTTTGTCCTGTCGCCGGACAAGGCGCAGCAGTTCCTCTACCTCGTCGACGGATCGAACAAGGTCGTGCGCATTCTCAATCGCCACACGCTGGAGATCCTGGCCAACGTCGGCGGACACGCCGGACACAACGCCCGGGAGTTCTTCCACATTCACAGCGCCGCCGTCGATTCGAAGGGCAATCTCTATCTCGGTGAAGTGAACAACGGTCAACGGTATTACCGCTATACCTACAAAGCCCTGGGACCGGCCAGTCGGTAACAGTTCGACGGTTTGTTGCTGCGGCCATGCCGCGTGGCGATCGCGCCTCCACATGCCGGGAAATCGACCTTCTTTGTGCTCTTTCGAATCCCGCGCGTCTAGTGGCCTCCGCGAGGCCATATCCGCTGCGCGGCTCAAAGCGCCTGCGCTGACTCGACGCCACCAGAACGCGATGACGGAAGACGCGCGGATGAATCGCTGCGGCCGATTTCCGGCTTCGCGGTGAGCTCGACATCGTCGCACGCGTCCGCCACGCAGCGTGCCCGCAGCGCCCTTCATCCCACAATCGCGACGTACGCGCGTGAAGTAAAAGGATCTACCAATCCATCCGCAGGGACGCATTGGAGAGACTGGGGCCGCGCATCGCGCGGCAGGGGACGAGGCAAGTCCGGGATCACGAGTGGCTCATCGAAGGGAACAGCCATTTGTGAGCCAGGGCTTGGCTCGTGCCCTGAGCCGGTCCGAAGGCCGGTGCCCCGAGCCGACTCCGTGACCTCCGCGTCCTTCGTGACTCCGTGTGGAACCGTCACTGTGAGATCGGCACAGCCGGGCCGCCCGTTTCACGATCAGGAAGCGCCCCGCCGCTGTATAGTTCCCCGCATGAAGAGACGAGAGTTTCTCGCGGGCGTGGCTGCTGCGCCGCTCGCAATGGCCGTCCGACCGGAACAGGCACTGCCCGCACAGGGTGCAACCGCGCCGAAGCGCAGCCCAATCAGACAGAGCGTGATGGCCTCCGTGTGGGGCAACAATTCGAAGCTCTCGTTCGACGAACGCTGTCAGATCCTGGCCAAGATCGGATTCAAGGGCGTCGATCTGCCCACCGCAGAGCAGGTGCCGATCATGAAGAAGTACGGCTTGGCGCCAGCGATGATGACCGGTGCCGGCACGACATTCCAGGATGGCCTGATCCGCAAGGAGCTCCACGACAAGTTCGAGGCAGCATTCAGGACGGGCATCGACACCTGTGCGTCAGTCGGTTGTCCGAATCTGATCGCGATGCCCGGCGAGAAGCGCGGCATGTCGCGCGACGAGACCGTTGCCAATACGGTGGCGATTCTCAATCGCGTCAAGGGCTACGCCGAACAGAAGAACGTGACGCTGTGCATGGAGATCACCAACTCGAAGGTGGCCGCCGATCAGCGCACCGACCAGACGTTCAACCATCTCGACTGGGGTTGGGAGGTCTGCAAGAAGGTCGGATCACCGCGCGTGAAGATCGTTTACGACATCTACCACGTGCAGATCATGGACGGCGACGTCGTCCGCAATCTCCGCGAGAACCTCGACTACATCTGCCACATTCACACCGCCGGGGTGCCGAGCCGTCAGGAGATCGACGGCACGCAGGAGTTGAACTACCGCTTCATCGCCGACGCCATCGCCGAGTCCGGATATACCGGCTTCGTCGCGCACGAGCATCGGCCGGGGCCGGGTCGGGATGCGATCAAAAGCCTCGAGGAGTGTTTCGCGATCCTGAATGTGTAGTGTCCGGCTGAAGCCGGACACTACTTCATCAGTTCGCGAATGACGGCGGCAGTCGGCGCGGAACTGACGATGTTCATGCCGCGCTGAACGCCTTCGGTGATCGTGAGCGGCGTCCATCCCTTGCTGTTCGGGCGATTCCACACCTCGATCTTCGCGCCTTTGCCGGCGAGGTAACGCACGACCGACGGCACGTGCTTATAAGCGGCGCCGTGCATCGCCGTCTCGCCGTTCTTATCGACGGCGTTGAGATCGTTGCCGAGATCAAGCGCGACTTTCACGGCCTCGAGCACTTCGGGTTCGGTGCCCGGATCCTCGCCGGGTGCGTTGGTGCCCAGACCTGCTGCGACCATGAGCGGCGTCGAGCCGTCTTCGTTGCTTAACATCGCATCGGCGCCCAATTCGGCCAGCAGCTTCATGAGCGGCGCATCAGCCGTCCGGGCGGCGAGCAGGAACGGCGTCGCGCCGATCGAATTGAGTGTCGTGACACCCATATTGGGGCGCTTGCTCACGCGTGCGTTGAGCTGCGCGCCCTTTGCCACCAGCTTGCGCACGAACGTCAGGCTGTCCATGTTACCGGACCCTTGCGGCGCGGGATTGTTGCTGCCCGCAATGCCCGCCTTGCGAACCCACGACACTTGATGGAGCGCGGTGAACCCCTGCGGCGCGGCGTTCGGGTCGGCACCGCGATCGAGCAGCGACGCCGCCAACTCGTAGTGGGCGTTGGCCGCGGCGAGCAGGAACGCGTTGAGGCCGACCTCGTTTGATGGGGCTGAAGCCGTCGGCTGGCCGGCTACAGGAGGATTCCGCCGTCTCACCGGCAATGACTCGTTCATGTCGGCGCCGGCCTTGAGCAGCGCCTCGACGGCGGCAATGCGCCCTTCACGTACGGCGAACAGCAGTGCCGTGAATCCTGCCGTCGATCGCGTTTTCAGATCGGCGCCGCGCGCGACGAGCACGTCGATCACCGCGGCGTGGCCTTCGGCCGCGGCCCACATCAGCGCAGTCTGTCCGCGCCAGCCTTCCTTCGCATTGGGATCCGCTCCGCGTGCGAGCAGCGCATTGACCGCGTCAGGCGTCCCCGTACGTGCGGCGACCATGAGCGCGGTCTCACCATCGTGGTTTGCCGACGAGGCATCCGCACCGGCCTCGAGCAGCATGGCGATCGTCTTCGGGTTGCCGTTGACCGAGGCGAGCCAGATCGGCGTCGCGCCATAACGATTCGCGGTCTTCACGTTGGCGCCGGCACGAATGAGGATCTGCACGATATCGGGTCGATCGCGATCGACGGCCCAGTGCAGCGGTGTCGTGCCGTCGGGCTGCGTGGCGTTCACATCGACACGCGTCTCGATGAGCGTGCGTACACGAGTCGCGTCGCCGGCCTTGATGGCATCGAGTAGCGAG
>Ga0126304_10000723_pt1 | contig 14336 bp, 7 predicted proteins | sample Plot25_FD_92538 | JGI IMG/M metagenome (GOLD analysis project Ga0126304, IMG submission 92538) | Serpentine soil microbial communities from UC McLaughlin Reserve, CA, USA - Plot25 | ecosystem: Environmental > Terrestrial > Soil > Grasslands | place: USA: UC McLaughlin Reserve, Lake County... | reverse complement strand
TATATTATGTGCGGTAAATTACTGACTTCTTTTAGAATACCTTTTCGCTTTTTTGAAATTAGCCACTGGGTAAACAATTAAATTGTTACAATTACAGCCTACCGTTGATAAACAACTGGCGAGATTTATATTCCAGTGTGTCTTCAAAAGAAATACAAGCCTCAACAGAAACACTGTCAGCCTTTTTTTAAAGTGGAGTCTAACGGACCCGGCATTAAGCAGACGTTCTATTGCCGGTTATCAGGAGACACTCCAGACGATTAATCGTTACATTTTTGTTTTTTCCAACCAGTTAATAAGACGAGCCACAATCGGCACGAGTAAAGAAATGTGATTGTATTTCTGTTTTGAATATTTGATGCTTGCCTATGCATCATTCAACAAACAAGGCTTGTCTATACTTAATAGCTAAAAAATTACCAGTCCTTTATAAAAAGTTTTTGTTAAATATAAAATTCGCGGTAACTTTTTGGTGCTTTTGGAAATTGCTATTGACCTACACTCAAAAAATCGATTGACTATGCTACTAAAACTGACTGCTAAGCAGTTGTGGTTCGGTTTGCGGCTGCCCCTCTTCTGCCCAATTGCTTTAGCACAAAAAACTTCACTTGATACCTTGCAATTAACCATTACGCTGGATTCAAAAGGCGTTGAAATTCTACCATTCTGATGTTTCAGACATTTATAAATAGAAAGTTCCTTTCGTTTTTCAGCTCTTGGTTTATTCATTAAAAAGTAAACGACAATTATGAGAAAATTACACTTAGTATTAGTCTTTTTGCTATTACTGGTTGCCGCTATTCCCGAAGCTTCAGCTCAAACACGGGTTATCACCGGTAAAATTACAGATGCAAAAGGGCAACCTGTTGTAGGTGCAACCGTTACAGCACCGGGCAGCCAGGCCTCCACTCTAACAAATTCTGACGGCGTTTTTTCCATCACCGTTCCTGGTTCAGTGCAAAGATTGAGAGTTACTTCAATAGGATTCAGTCCTCAAGACGTTTCACTTAGCGGACAAACCAATCTTTCTGTGGCATTGCAGGCCTCTTCCTCGGAGATGAGTGAAGTGGTGGTTACCGCCTTGGGTATAGAAAGAAACAGAAGAGCGTTGCAAGCTTCGGTAACTACCGTGGGTGGTGAAAACTTCACACAAGCGAGAGAAATCAGCACTACCAATGCTTTGGCCGGAAGAGTAGCCGGAGTTAACGTAACAAAGATGGCAACGGGACCTGGAGGATCGTCACGAGTAGTAATCCGGGGTGCAAAAACTCTTGGGTCTACGTTGAACCAGCCTCTTTACGTGGTAGATGGCGTTCCAGTGGATAATAGCAACTTGGGGCAGGCAGGCGTTTGGGGTGGTGCAGACCAGGGAGATGCCATGAGCAGCATTAACCCGGATGATATTGCTTCCATCTCGGTGTTGAAGGGGGCCAGCGCAGCGGCTCTTTATGGATCCAGAGCGGCCAATGGAGTTATTTTGATTACAACGAAAAAAGGGTCAAATCGAAAAGGCCTGGGGGTTGAATTCAATTCTAATTATGTTAGGGAAACAGTCCAGGACTTAAGAGATTTCCAAACGACCCATGGTTCCGGAGGTTACGTGGGAACAACGCTGCAAAATCGGGTAGCCAAGAAACCAGAAACGCTGGCAGAAAATTTCACTAACAATTGGAGCCAGGCTGCCTGGGGACCTAAATTCGACGGTAGCCCGTCTGTTCAGTTCGATGGAGTAACAAGACCGTATGCCGATGCGGGTGACAATTGGGAACGTTTTTATAAACCCGGTCACCAGGTAACGAATGGTATCTCGGTTACCGGTGGAAGCGAAACGCAAAGCTTCCGGCTTTCGCTTTCCGACCTCAGAAGTACGGGTGTCTTTCCGAACTCAGGATTTGACCGGTTTAATACTACTTTAGCTATCAATTCAAAGATTGCACGAAAAATATCATTAAGTGCGAAGGTGTTGTACTCCAATGAGAAAACGAAAAACAGACCCAACCTTTCTGACTCTCCCGGCAATGCAAATTTGGCCGTTTATTATACCCCGCTCGATGTAAACATTAATGATATGATCGGTGATCCGGACAAACCGGGCGCTGTTCCTTCATTGGAAGTGCAACAAGCAAAAGGGATAACCATTTTTGATAAGAAAAACCCCGGAGAGGAGTTTTCCGCATCCTCTAACATCTATACGCAAAATCCTTGGTGGGCATCCTACCAGTATCAAAATAATGATGTTCGTGACCGGATCATTGCCACCGGCGAAGCTCGCTATAACATCACCGATTTCCTCTACATTCAAGGACAGGCCGGTATGGATTATTACACACTGAAAAATACGCGGCTAACAGCACAGGGTACGTCTCATAACCGTGGAGGAAACATGTCTGAAAATGAAAATCGCATACGTGAAATAAACCTTCAGTACATGGCGGGTTATAATAAAACCTTCCTTCAGAAATTTGGCGTCAATGCCTTCTTTGGCGGAAACCTAATGCGTCGGACCAACGAGTCCATGTCAGCGAATGGAACTGGATTCAGTATACCATTTCTGGCCGCCATCAACAATGCCAAGCAGCGCGACTTTGGCTATGGTTATGGAAAAAGAGGCATCAATTCCTTGTTTGGATCTGTTGAATTATCGTATAATAATTATTTGTTCATAACTGGAACGGCCAGAAAAGACTGGTTCTCTACATTAAATCCTGAAGATAACAGTATTGTTTATCCTTCGATTGGCGGAAGCTTTGTATTTACAGATGCGTTTAAAACATTACCGACATGGCTCAATTATGGAAAGTTAAGATTAGCCTGGGCACAGGTGGGTAATACTGAATCCGTCGGCCCCTACCAGACGAACGTGACATATGGGCTCAATACCTCGCATCTGGGAAGGCCGACCGCTGGATTTTCATCGGGAAACAACCTTCCAAACCCCCTCCTGGTACCATTTACGTCCACCGAAATGGAATACGGAATAGAAACCCAATTGTTCAATAACAGGCTGGGATTGGACGTTACCTACTACGACCAAAAAACTACTGATGATATTTTGAACGCCACTATTTCCCAGTCCTCGGGTTTTGCCAGTACATCAGTTAATCTTGGTAAGCTTACAAATAAGGGAATAGAGATTTTACTTACCGGTTCACCTATTCGGTCGGCAGCCATCGCCTGGGACGTCTCGTTGAATTTTGCCAAAAACAACAGCAAAGTGGTATCGCTAATTGAAGGACAAAAAGAATTCATAGGCGATCCGTTTACAGCGGAGCCAAGGACAAGAACAGTTTTCATTAAACAAATAGTTGGTTATCCATATGGTATGATCACCGGAATAAAGCAATTACGCGACCCGTCGGGCAACCTGGTGTATGATTCAACGGGTGCTCCACTAGCCGATAACAGTGGTTACCAGATTCTTGGTAGCGGGGTTCCTGATTTTACCGGCGGTTTAAACAATTCATTTACGTGGAAAGGCATAAATCTTTCTTTTTTGATCGATTTCAAATCGGGAGGCGATATTTATTCCGGAACCAACGTGAGAATGACCCAGGCAGGCTTTACGAAGGAAACCTTACAGGGCCGTGCAGGAGAAGCGCCACTCACCGTGACCGGTGTTACGAAGGATGGTACAAGTTTTAAACCCTTTACGAAAACCCTTACACCCGGTGAGGCAAGAAATTACTGGAACCAATTAGGGGAAAGGGCACAGGAAAACTTCGTCTACGATGCTTCGTTTGTCAAGCTCAGGCAATTAACAATAGGGTATTCATTGCCAGCGAAACTATTTAACGGTACAGCTGTCCGCGGTTTGATGATTTCGTTTGTTGGACGTAACCTGGCGATCCTGCATAAGAACACGCCAAACATAGATCCGGAATCATCTTATCAAAGCGGTAATAATCAAGGGCTTGATTATTTCGGTTTGCCGGCCAGTCGTACCTTCGGATTTAACCTGCGTGCTACTTTTTAACAATAAATAATCAACAATGAACTCTTTAAGAAAAATAATATATAGTACGGCCATTGCAACGGTTTTTGTGGCCGGATGTAACAAGGATAAATTTAAGGAGCTGAATATAAACCCGCAGGCCGCCAATACAATAGACGTGAACTTTCTGTTTACTTCCGCGCAATTGGGTGCAGCCTCCGGGGGTTCCCAGGGAGACGATCGTTATATAGATTGGCGAACCAATATCGGAATGGCTTCTACCGCTATTCAACAACTTGCAACCTCAGCAACATCATCCGCTAATATTGCGAGTGTGGGAGATAAATACCTGGAAAACCCCGAAACCAATGCTGCTCCCTGGGATTTTTTCTATAGGGATTTGAAGAACCTTGCCGAAATTATAAAACAAACAGGTACTGGAGGATTTGCTGAAGGCAAAAATAATAATACACGGCAGGCAGCAAGGATTTTACGGGCATCCTTTTTTCATCGTCTTACTGATTTTTATGGCAGTATTCCTTATTTCGAAGCTAATCAAGCCCAGGAAGGCGTCTTCTTTCCCAAGTATGACAAGCAGAAGGCTATCTATACAGACTTACTGAAAGAACTTGATGAAGCATCGGCCGCTTTTTCCGCGGCAGCAGACCCTGATTTTGCCGCTGCTGATCTGTATTATAAGGGAGATATTGCTAAATGGAAAAGGTGGGGTTATTCACTAATGCTCCGCCTGGCGATGCGGGTTTCCAAAGTTGATCAGAGTTTGGCAAATACCTATGTTGCCAAAGCAGTAGCCGGCGGCGTGTTTCAGAGCAATGCAGACAATGTTATTGTTCCCATGGCAGAAGGCCCAAGCACATGGACCAACCAGAACGGTATTTCACGAGCCCTGATTCCGGGAGACGGAGGTGAAGTCGTCTTTCTGAGTAAAACCTTTGTTGATTTTCTGAAAGGTCCGAATACTTCATCCACTACTGACGACGATCCCAGGCTGATGATCCTTAGCGGTGGCATCGGGGAGTGGACAAATCCAAATGCTATAACATCTCCCATAACCGATCCGCTCCTTCAAAAAGGCATGCCAAACGGAATGGATATACCTATGCTTAGGCAGTTTGAAGGAAACCCCACTCTTGACCCAACCAAAACGTATTCAAGGATCAATCCAAAGCTGTTAAACCTGGATGAACCGTACATGCTGATGAATTACGGTGAAGTGAAGCTCCTGTTAGCGGAAGCGGCACAAAGAGGTATTGGTGGACTTTCGGCAGCCGCAGCAGCGGGCCATTATAATGAAGGTGTAAAGGCTTCCATGCAGATGTATACCATTTATGATCCGTCATTCGTTGTTTCGGATGCTCAGGTCGCAGCCTATTTGGCTGCCCGTCCGTATAATGTGTACAAACCGGCCCTGGAAATGATCGGTGAGCAATTGTGGGCAAATAAATTCCTGAACTGGTGGGAAGCCTGGCCTGATTGGAGAAGAACTGGTTTTCCCAGCCTGACGCCAACTAATTTTCCAGGAAACGTAACAGGCGGAAAAATTCCGCAACGACTGATGTATCCTGTACTTGAAATTGCAGGTAATCCAAACTTCAAGACAGGTGCCAGCGCCAATGACTTTATAACAAAGCTTTGGTGGGCTGGCGGTCCGGAATAATCGAATTGTTGTAATAAAATTTAGGAAGCTGTCTCCTTTGAGACAGCTTTTTTCATTATACAGTGCTTTAGGCATAGTCAAATCAAAATGTGCCTTTCAACTTTTAATACGAGAACTCTTAATAAAGTTTTATGAAGTCAGTAAAAGAGGATGAAGAAACAAGGTGAGATGATATTGTAAATGTATAATGGGCTCTTGATTTACTGAATTTACGTCACTTGGGAACTATTGCCTTTTCCGTTTTTGCAGCGACATTATTTGTAAATTCCATCATAACGGCTTCCCATGTAAGATCCCCATTTCACAGGCTTTTTCATTTCACTGTTTAATTTCAATCGTACCATTTTAAATCCATCCATTGCCGTTTCACTTTTATTATTCGTTAGATAACAATACACAATATCTATTTTTCCATCATTATCGAGATCGCCCATCCACGGAGTAGATGACAGGTTAATCCCGGGGGTCTCCGGTGTTAGCTGATACGTACTTTCGTTATGAAAGTCATATATGACGAGGATGTTATAATAGGTTCGAAATAGCCCTTTTTCCATTACAATATAATTTACGCATATAAGTCCATCATCAAAACCATCATTATTAAAATCTGCTACGACAGGGCTGCTCGTTTGCAATACGCCTAAAGAATCAAAAAATTTTATTTGTCCATTCTTTCCATCATACATGATTTGTTTTGAGTCTTGTAACTTGGGCCATGCACCTTCTGTGAAAGTGGTAAACAAATCGGGAATGCTGTCATTGTTAAAGTAACCTACCGCAAGGGAGCCATATGCCTCAGCATTTTTAATTCCATTGCTCCATAACGTCTTATTCGTTTTTCCGTCGGTAACAATTGTGTTTCCCTCAACAGCATTGGCAATAATATCGAGGCAACCGTCATGGTTCAAATCGCAAAGTACAGGAGGAGCAATAAATCCTTTCTTATTACCAGAAGCTAAAAGAACAGCATTAGAAATATCTCCTTTCATCACATCCTTCAGGGTGGTACGATATAGATTTCCACCAATAGTCTCACCTCCCGTTCCAAAGACAATGGTAAGATCAGAATCTTCCTGGGACAGTTTGGAAACTACAACCGACATATATGTCTCTTTTCCATCAGGCATTTTTGCAATAGCCAATAGTTTACCATTACTGCCATCAAGAACGAGCAGGTTGCCGGTTGGACGGTTAGGATCATAAGGAGCAGCAAGAATATCCCCTCCATTAGTAACCAGGATATCTTCAATTCCATCCCCATTTTGATCGGGTATCACCTGAGGATTATAGAAGTTAAACCAGCCTTTTTTTCTTGGTTCCTTGCTGTCGCCCTTTGGAAAAAAGGCCCAAATCCCTTTCCCCGTTCTTCCATCAATTGCCTGTAGTTCTGCTGCCCTTCCACCAATTATAACGTCCGGAACATTATCCCGGTTGATATCCAGGAAAGTGGCTGATCCAAACACTTGGTCTCGTGCCGCAGCTTTCCACAGTATTTTTCCAGTAGCTCCATCAACAGCCAGGATTGCTGAATCATTTTGCTCGAATTCTTTTTTGCTGCAGCCAATTATCAGGTCCTTTACACCATCATTGTTAAGATCAACAGCACGCGGGGAGGAATGAGTGCCAATATTTTTGAACTCTGCCACCCATTTTTCCGATGACATAGAAACTTCTGAGCCTTGGGCTAAAATTGATGTTAAGCCTAACAAGGAAAAAATAGGAATGAGTATTGAATGAATTAGGTAAGGAAATAATTTTCTTTTCATTGAAAAAAGATTATGGAACTAAACGTAGTATTTTTAGTTTGAAGCAAATAAAATTTTTGATTTTTATTGCACCGTTCGCAATAAAATGATTAATCAGCTATCATAAGGAGAAGCAGGAAATTGGTTAGCATTTTCTATTCCACTCTTTGGAAAGAGGCTAAAATTTCATGTGCCAGTAGTGCAACAGGCCAGGACGTTACGATTAGCGTGTTAATATTGTTTTCGGTATTTTTCAGATAGGATTGTACGCGAAGAAGTTCTAAATAGGATATTTGGTTTTATACTATTCACACCAGTTTACTTTATGAGCGAGTATCAAAAACTTTTTTATAGTTAAGCCTAAATTGATTCAGGTTTGCTTTACTATTATTGTTTGGCCGCCATTATGAAGAATATTTTATTATATCTGCAACTATTATTTTTTGTTTCATTTCCGGCTCTTGCACAAAAGCCACAGCCCACCTTATTTATGTCCGTCCCAAGCAGCGAATCAGGAATAACTTTTTCAAATCTTCTTAAAGAGTCACCGGCACTAAACATTATTTCCTACGAATATTTTTATAACGGCGGTGGAGTTGGATTAGGAGATTTCAACAACGATGGTTTAATTGATATCTATTTCTCCGGGAATATGCAGGCGGGAAAATTGTACCTGAATAAAGGCAACCTGAAATTTGAAGACATCACTGCAAAAGCGGGAGTGGGAGGAAAAAGAGGATGGAAAACCGGTGTAAGCATTGCCGATGTTAATGGCGATGGTTTCCAGGATATTTATTTATGTTATTCAGGTCCTCTGGACAGGGAAGATAGAGCCAACCAGCTTTTCATCAATAACGGGAATCTCACCTTTACTGAAAAAGCTGCAGCCATGGGAGTAGCCGATTCCGGGTATTCTACCCAGGCTGTATTTTTTGATTATGATCGTGACAATGATCTTGATTTATTTGTAATCAACCATAACAATAAAAACCTCCGGAACTTTGATGCTTCTTTTGTAAAGAAAATGGTTGACCCTGATGCCGGGGACCGGCTTTACCGGAATGACAATAATGTCTTTAAAAATGTTACGCTAAATGCAGGAATTATTTCAAACCCTTTAGGTTATGGTCTTGGTGTGTCAGTAACCGACATTAACAATGATGGGTGGCCGGATCTTTACGTCACGAATGATTATGTTGAAGAAGATTATCTCTACATCAACAACCATGATGGTACTTTCTCAGAAAAATTAAAAGAGCAGCTTGGCCACATTTCTAATTTTTCCATGGGTTGCGATGTTGCTGATATCAACAATGATGGATGGACAGATGTATTCACACTTGATATGCTGCCAGAAGACAACAGGAGGCAAAAGCTGCTTTACATGCCGGACAATTATGAGTTGTACAATAATCAGGTGCAAAATGGCTTTCATCACCAGTTAATGAGAAATATGCTGCAGCTAAATAATGGTAATGGTACATTCAGTGAAATTGGGCAGCTTAGCGGTGTGTTTTGTACCGATTGGAGCTGGGCGTCGCTTCTAATGGATTTTAATAACGATGGCAATAAAGATATTTTTATTACAAATGGATACGGACGAGACATGACCAATCGTGACTTTGTGAAATTTTATGCGAATGAACGATTGAAATATCTACGTGGTGAAAACAGCGATAATATGTTTAACATGCTGCAGGGTATTCCTGTTACTCCCAGTCATAATTACCTATACTTAAACAATGGCAACCTCCAGTTTTCTGATGCTTCAATGGCAGCGGGGTTTGATAAACAAACCCTTTCAAACGGTGCGGCCTGTGCAGACCTTGACAATGATGGCGACCTTGATCTTGTTGTTAATCATCTGAATGCTCCTGCAGAAATATACCGCAACATGCTGGTAGAAAATGGCAAGGGGGGAAACTGGATACAATTTAAAATAAAAGGGAAGGACAAGAATAGTTATGGCATCGGTGCAGTAGTAAATGTATTCACGCCAAATGCGACTATAAAGCTTGAAAATTATCCTGTGCATGGATACCAGAGCTCCATGCAAGCGCCTTTGCATACGGGTTTGCCCTCCGGCCACATAGATTCGGTAGTAATACAATGGCCTGACGGTTTTGCAGAAACAGTAACCAGTGTGAAGATTAATACTATTAACAATGTCACTTATGGAGCAGGAAAAACAGAAGAATATGTGCAGAAGAATACTAAAACTATTTTTTCACCATCGCCTTTGTCATTACCATATGTAAATGTGTCAAACGAAACAAATGATTTCAAAGCGCAGCCGCTGATGCCCGCCATGATTTCTTATAATAGTCCCCGGATTGCCAAAGGAGACATTAATAAGGATGGACTTGAAGATCTTTTTATTTGCGGAGCACAGGGAAAGGGAGGACAATTATTCATACAGCAAAGAGATGGCAATTTTGTTCTGGACAATCAACCTGAGTTTGAAGCTGATGCCGCCTGCGAGGATGCAGACGCTGTTTTTTTCGATGCCGATAACGATGGTGATCTTGATCTCTATGTTGTAAGCGGAGGTTATAATTTCAATGCACACGACAAGCAACTGCAGGATCGATTATACGTCAATGTAAATGGTAAATTTTATAAGAATGTACCGGCATTACCTGCGGAGACGCTTAGTGGGTCATGTGTAAGAGTAGCAGACGTTGACAATGATGGTGATCTGGATCTTTTTGTGGGAACCAGGATTGTGCCCGGAAGATACCCCGAGTCGGCAGAAAATCTTTTACTGATTAATAACGGAAAAGGAGAGTTTGCAAATGCGCCGTTGGAAATGAGGAGTTCTTTAGAATCATTGGGGATGGTCACAGACGCAGCATGGATAGACATTGACAATGACGGAAGAAAAGATCTTATTGTTTGTGGCGAATGGATGAAGATTCATTTGTTTTTGAACAAGAATGGACAATTTGCCGACCTGTCTGACCGTTATTTTCCAGATTCCCTGAAAGGCTGGTGGAATCGGCTGCAAGTTGCCGATATGGATGGAGACGGCGACCTTGATTTAATTGCCGGTAACTGGGGTTTGAACAGTTCTATCCGTGTAAGTAAAGCGGAACCTGCCACTATATTCTATAATGATTTTGACAACAATGGTTCTGTTGACCCTTTGATTTGTTATTATATCCAAGGTAAGTCGTACCCAATGGCAACAAGGGATGAAATAACTGATCAGATAGTGAGCCTGCGCCAAAGATTTCCAACTTACGATTCATATGCCAATGCTGCCATTGAAGACATACTAACATCCGAACAACTGGAATCAGCAAAACAGTTATCAGCCGACCACTTTGAAACAACGTATTTTGAAAATAATAAAGGGGTGTTTACAGCAAAGAAGCTTCCATTGCAGGCAAACTTTTTTCCTGTTTATGCCATCAGCACAGGGGATTTTAACCGCGACGGAAAACAGGATATTTTATTGGCAGGTAATATTGATCATGCAAGAATCAAAATAGGAAAAATTGACGCTGGTTTTGGAGTATTGTTAAAAGGAGATGGAAAGGGGAACTTCGAATATATTCCCCAGCTACCATCTGGATTAAATGTAACAGGTTGTACCAGGGACCTTATCAAAATAAATGGAAAGAAGAGCGATCAATTAATTTTCGCTGTAAATGATAAGGCCCCGGTAATCTACTCTTATTGAACTGTTGGATATGAAGAAGATCATACTACTTGTTATACCTATTCTATTCATTAACTGTGGATATGGACAAAAGAAGTTGTCATTCGCAGCTAATGATTATGTTATAGCACTAAAGCATGCAACAGACGTAATGGTGACTGATGTTACTTCACCGGTAGCTGCGTCGAGGTATTATGCATATATCAATCTGTCCGCTAATGAAGTCGCTTACTTGTTCAATAGAAAAGGGGCGCATTTTGCAGGAATAGTAAAGGACTTAAGGGATATAAAAATTAATGACCGACTCTTGGAAAAAAGTGATTCTGCATTCGCCGTAATCCTTGCCTTGTACAGATCTTCAGCGAGGCTTCTTCCTTCAGGTTATTTACTTCAAAAGAACTTTGATTCTTTAAAGGTTATTGCGCAAAAAAGAAAACTCCCTTTAGAAAAAATAAATGCAACAGTTGAACTTGTTGATGGAGTTGTAGGGCAAATACTGAAATATGCTGCTGCTGATGGGTTTACGAAACTCAGTGGATTAAGAAGGTTTACGCCATTAACCGGCGAAGAATACTGGCAACCTACTGCCCCTGGTTTTATATCGGCTGTTGAGCCTTATTGGAATACATTGCGCCCTTTTATACTTGATTCATGTTCACAATTTGCATGTCCGCCTCCGAACAAATATAGTGCTGACACCAATTCTTTGTTTTACCAGGATTTAAGAGAGGTGTATGAAGTTGGCAAAAATCTTTCTAAAGAACAGGTGGAGATAGCTATGTTCTGGGACTGTAATCCCTTTGCCTTGCAGCAAGTTGGTCATCTTGAATTTGGCATTAAAAAGATCTCTCCGGGAGGCCATTGGATGGGGATCACGGGAATCGCCTGCAAAAAGCAAAAGCTAAGTTTATCCCGAACCGCATACGTTCATGCAATGGTTTCAATTGCATTGGCAGATGCTTTCGTTTCCTGCTGGAATGAGAAATACAAGTATAACCGTGTGAGACCCGTGACAGCAATAAGAAAACTCACAGATCGCAACTGGACTCCCTTGCTTCAAACACCTCCTTTCCCTGAATATACATCAGGTCATAGTGTTATTTCAGCTGCAGCAGCAACCGTTCTTACATATTTGTTTGGCGACCGATTTTCATTTACGGATAACACCGAGGAAGAATTTGGACTTCGCCCGCGAACCTTTACTTCTTTTTATGGTGCGGCAAAAGAAGCTGCAATATCCAGGCTGTATGGTGGAATTCACTTCCGCGATGCTATTGAGAATGGTGCAAAAGAAGGTGAAGAAATTGGCAAATTCGTCATCATACGCAGCACGGCAAAAAATAAAAATGATGTTGGAGCTCTATCTGCTCAGGTAAAAAATATCAATCAATGAAGCATGTCCACCAATTTGTATTCTCCAAGATAAAATTCCAATCTTCCCTATTTTTTGTTGTAATAACATTGGCCGGAATTGTTGCCGGCTGCAATATGATGTCCTCCAAGGAAAGCAGCAAATTGGTTTGGTCTAAAGACCTTCCTGTAATTGGCTCTCAGTCTTCACCTCGAACTACAGACCTCAATAATGATGGGACACTTGATATAGTTATGGGTGCGGGAAAAAATGAGTTTCAGAAAAGCGACATGGGAATCCTTGCGTTCGACGGAAAGTCGGGAAACTTATTATGGAAACAGGAGGCGCCTGACCAGGTTTTTGGTTCGGCTACTTTTTGCGACATAAACGGAGATGGAGTGAAAGATATATTTATAGGCGGACGCTCTCCTCAATTAAAGGCAATTGATGGCAAGACCGGGGCTTTGTTATGGGAATATAAGTACGACCAATATAAAGATGATCCCATTATGCGTTATGCCAGGTACAATTTCAACAATAGTGTTTTAGTACCCGACCAAAATAAGGACGGGATTGAGGATTTGCTTACGATAAATGGCGGTAATGCAGTCGCTGCGCCTTACTCGGAAGTGGATCGTTACCCGGGAGTACTGATGCTTTTGGATTCAAAAAACGGCAATCTCATTGCAGCCGACACCATGCCTGATGGCAAAGAATCATACATGACGCCTTTATGTTTTTCTCAACCCGGAAGTAAAGAGTTATTTATTTTATTTGGCACTGGTGGGGAAACGATTGATGGAAAACTTTATCTATCATCAGTATCACAACTGGTTTCAAAAAACTTAGTTTCTGCCAGGATTATTGCCACTGAAAAAGGACATGGTTTTATAGCACCGGCTACATTGGCCGATATAAACAAAGACGGTTACCTAGATATTATCGCAATGTCTCACGGAAGTAAAGCGGTAGCTATTGATGGAAAAGATTATCACAGTCTATGGACTAGAGTTTTTCCCGGCACGGAATGCAGTAACAGTTTTGCACCAGGGTATTTTACCGGTGACGATGTGCCTGATTTTTTTACATTCATCAGCAAGGGCCAATGGCCTAACAGCACAGGCACCATGCAAATTATGCTGAATGGTAAAACCGGCAGTGTTGAGTACCTCGACTCTATTGGATGTACAGGGTTTTCATCACCCGTTGTTTATGATCTTACTAACGACGGTCGGGATGAGGCTATTATCAGTGTCAATGATTTTGACTGTTCGTTAGGTTATGCATCACAGTCGCCGGGTAAGATGAAAAATAAACTGGTCGCCATTGATTTTTCTACGAAATCTGTAAAAACGATTGACGAGGCAGATGGGTTTAAAAATATTTTTTCGACACCGTGGATCGGCGATCTTGATGACGATGGCTATCTCGATATTATTTATTGCCAATATTTTCATCATTCTGATCTGCTTTCGTTTTTAGGGATGAAAATAAAACGCATCGATACACCTATAAAGATCAAGAGGAAAGTTCAATGGGGCGCCTTCCTCGGTTCAGGAGGAGATGGCATATTTTCATCAAAAAAATCTTAAAAAAAACCTCTGAAAATCATATCCTATGGTGGTTTGGCGATTTGTTTTTCTCATTGATTCCGAGAATAAAGAAGCTAGCGGTGAATTGAAACCTGATCCCATTCTTTTGGAATCCGAAAAACACAGATTGATTTTGTGAACGAAGTACCTGACTGAGACGATTTCAGCATATTATCTATCGCAATTTTTATAATGGTGGCGGACTGGCAATTGGCTATTAATAACGACTCGTTGTCCAAGCTTTATTTTGCTGCAAATCAAAAAGAATAAACTATATCGAAACAAAGGAAGTTTTGTATATGAAGATATCACAAAAAAGGTGGGAATAAATAGATACGATCTTGTCTTTACTACGATAACCTTGTAAAGAGTGTG
>Ga0126304_10000721_pt1 | contig 14343 bp, 14 predicted proteins | sample Plot25_FD_92538 | JGI IMG/M metagenome (GOLD analysis project Ga0126304, IMG submission 92538) | Serpentine soil microbial communities from UC McLaughlin Reserve, CA, USA - Plot25 | ecosystem: Environmental > Terrestrial > Soil > Grasslands | place: USA: UC McLaughlin Reserve, Lake County... | reverse complement strand
CCGAAGCACCAGGCGACGAGCGTCATGTGCGCGCTGAGACTGAGCGCCGTGCGCGCCGCCGGCCACGGCACGTCCCGCGGCGCCATCCACCACAACCCCGCCCACGTCGTCGCCTGCATCGCGCCGCTCATGAGCAGGGTGCCGATGGCCATCACCACAAAGGTACGGCTCACGATCGCGTGACGAGGCATCGCACGCGCGAGGAGCAGATCGACGAGATTCGATTCGACCTCGCCAGCCGGTTCTGTGGCGAGATAGATCGCGAACTGCACCAGCAGCATGACGATCAACGGATCGAGGTAGGCGAACAGCACCATGCCAGGGAACGATGTCAGTGCCGGCCCCATCATCTGCATGACAAACGACGGAACCACCTGCGCGAGACGTTCGAAGCTGCCGCCGTCCACAAATGTCGCCGCAGCCGCGATGATCGAGAGCTGCAGTGCCGCCAACACCAACGCGAGCGATGCAGACAGGATCCGCACGCGGCCAAGCGATCGCAGAACCATCGTCGTCACGGCGCGGCCACGTCCCTGTCGGGCACGTCCTTTTGGACGTGCCGCTCCGTTGCGACGGGCCGATCTTTCTGGACGTGCCCCAGCAGGCGAAGAATCGCTTCGTCGACTGTGAACGCCGCGAGCTGCACGTCGGCGATGGGCAGATGTCCGATCCGCGAAATGATCTCGCCGAGTGGACCCTGCACATCGAGGATCCATTGCGTCGGCTCGCGCGTGATCAGCGTCGCGCCCGGCAGCATGGGCATGTCGCCATTCACGTGTGTCGAGAACATCACGGTCATGCGCCTCGGTGCGGCCGCTCGCAATTCGCTCAGCGTGCGCACGGCCACGAGCTGTCCGCCGCGCACCAGGCCGATGCGCTGACAGATGCGATCGACTTCGGACAGGATGTGCGACGAGAGGAAGACCGTCGTACGAGCCGATCGCGCGAGCTCATCGATCGTCTCGCTGAACGCTTCGATCATCAGCGGATCGAGCCCGGACGTCGGCTCGTCGAGAATCAGCACGCGCGGTTCGGTCATCAGCGCCTGTATCAGTCCGAGCTTGCGCTTCATGCCGTGCGAGTAGTCGCGCATGCGGCGATTGAGATCGAGGTCGCTGACGTCGAAGCGGCGCACCAGGAACGCCATCCGCGCTGGCGTGGGTGGCGTGTCGCCGAGCGACGCCAGAAAGCGCAGGTACCGGGCGCCGGTCAGCTCGGGATAAAACGGCATCTCGCCAGGGAGATAGCCGATATGGCGGCGCGCCTCGAGTCCCTGCCGATAACAGTCGAACCCCAGAATCGAAGCGGTGCCGCTCGTCGGCCGCACCAAATCGAGCAGCATGCGGATGGTGGTTGTCTTGCCGGCGCCGTTGGCGCCGAGGAAGCCGAATACCTCGCCTTGCGCAACTTCGAGCGACAGGTTCTCGAGGCCGACGACCGCGCCGTAGTACTTCGTCAGCCCTCGCGTCTCGATCGCGGCGACGGCCACGCGCTACTTGCCTCGCGCGCGACCGAGCTCCCGCAGCACCGTCGTCATCAGCTCGGTGATCGGGTCCTCGTCCGCCTGACCTTCGAGCACGACATCATCGGGCCCTGGTGCAATCGCAAAGCTCTCGGCGGTCACCGCTCCGCCAATGTACTCGTGCGTGCGCAGCTTCACCGAGACCGAGAACGGCTGCCGCAGGATCGTACCGGTGGCGTTGAACTCCTGGATTCTGAAGTCCGTGCCGCTGATCACCGCGCGGGCGCTGAAAAGGTCGAGTGTCGCCGTGGGATTCTGCGGCATCACCGGCGGGATCTCGACAATGTATCGCTGCCCAGCCGGCCCGTCTTCGATCGTCAGCTGCTGGTCGGACTTCGCCTGCATGATGCCGATGCTCGTCTCGACCAGCGCCTGCGCCATCTGCGGGATCGACAGCACCGACGTATGGATGGCGCCGACGCGGACGATGTAATTCGTCCCGTCGACATGAAAGAGCTGCGACCGCTGCTGTGTCATTGGGTCCTGACTGATTGCGGTGGCGAGCGTTCCATCCGATCGATACGAGGCGACCTTGTAGCGATTCGGGTTGTCACGATCGATGACCTGGCGAATCACCACTGGACCATCGGTCATGCCGTCCATGGCCACTTCGTATTCAAGTCGCTCGACGCCCTGACCGCTCGAGATGGTCTGCAACGAGCGCCCTAGCACCTCGCTCGCCGACAGCGTCATTGGTGCACCGAGGCGCGGCAGGACACCATAGACGAAGAGCGCGATCACGGCCGCAGTCGCCAGCGCTGAGACGAGGCCAACGTTTCGCCAGGCCGACGGTCTGCGCGCCCGGAGCACAGTGGCGCCGCGCACGTCGCCGACGTCACGCATCGCATGACGCAGGCGCGACTCGAGTGCCGCTGACGGCATCCCATCCGCATCGATCAGCGAGGCAATCGTTTCCATCTGGCCCCGCCTCTCATCGACTCGCGTGCGACATGCCTCGCAGGCGTTCGCATGCGCGCGGCACTCGTCGCTCGCTTCGCCGTCCACGACGGCCTGCACCTCAACGTCACTCAGGCAACGCATTGTTTCCTCCACCGATCCAAGGCTCGCGCCAGCAGACGGCCAACCGACTGCTCACGGATTCCGGACGCGGCTGCAATCTCCTTGTATGAAAGTCCCTGCGCTCGGAGCGAGAGCAGCAGACGATCGCGCGGCGCCAATCTGCGAAGAGCCTTGCGCGCAACACTTGTAGTGTCCGGCTTCAGCCGGACCTCCTCGTCAACCGGGTCGACGGTCCGATGATCGCGCTCGGCATTCCACGGCAGCCAGCGCAGCCGCCATCGCGTTCGATCGCGGCACCCGTTTGCCGCGACGGTGAACAGCCACGATTTCAGATTGCCGGTGTCGCCGTCGTGCTGCAGGTGATCGAGCAGTTTGAGGAACGTCTCCTGGACGACGTCCTCGGCATCGCCGGTGTGGCGCAGCACGCTTCTGCAGAAGCGATACAGCGCCGCGCCATGCTCCTGAAACAGCCGCAGCGTGTCGGCCTGGGGATCGACAGTGGTCGATGTCGAGGCGAACGGTCGGTCAACGGCTTTCATCCAACTATCCGCGATCGTAGTCACTCTGGTTCCTGTGGGTAGAACGGAGCCGGACCGCGTTTGTGACATCCGTCGAGGCGGGTCTTCAGTAAATGTGAAGTAGTCTCTATCCCGCCCAAGGAGCATGAGATGAAGAAGTTCACCGTCCGACCAGCCACCACTCCAACACTGCGGTTCGCATGCGCAACGGTCCTCGCTGCGGTGCTTGCCTTGATACTGCCGCAGCCGGCCTACGCGCAGCGGGAGACGCCACCACCTGTGCCCGATCTGATTCCGGTGCCTGCAGGTCAGAGGCTCTTCCTGGCTGGTCACGCCTACGGTACTCAGAACTACATCTGTCTGCCCGCGGGCGCGAGCTTCGCCTGGACGTTGTTCGGCCCGCAAGCCACGCTGTTCCACAATGACGCCCTGCAGGTAATGACCCATTTCCTCAGCGCCAATCCTGACGAAGCCGGCACGCTGCGCGCGACGTGGCAGCACTCGGTCGATTCGAGCGCGGTGTGGGCAAGGGCAATCGCGACGTCCTCGGATGCCGGTTTCGTTGCGCCGGGCGCGATCCCGTGGCTCCTGCTGGAAGTCGTTGGAGCCGAGGGCGGAACGAGAGGAGGCAGAAGGCTGACGGCGGCGAACTACATTCACCGGCTGAACACGGTGGGCGGCGTCGCTCCGGCGACCGGGTGTTCGCAGTCTGCCAATGTCGGGAGCCGGGCCTTCGTTCCGTACGAAGCCGACTACTTCTTCTACCGCGACCAGCATCGCAACGACGACTGAGAGCGCCGGCTGTCGGCCTCGCGGGTCTACGGGATCGTCATTTGCCGACCATGTGCGGGACGTCTTTGTTGTTTTCCTCGCAGATGCTCTCGATGAGCTCCCAGTCGGGTTTGAGATCCCACGAGAGGCGAACATCCCACGGCTTGGTGTAGGCCTTGGAGTCGTCGATCGTCACGTCGATGTAGATACGTCCAATCGATGGCCGGGTATAGCGCTCCACGACGCGCAGTGCTTCGGTGCCGGGCAGACCGCGCATGTCGAGCCACGTCCTGCCGTTCTGGCCGATCGTCTCGACGACGAACGTGTCGCCTTCCCATCTGCCGACGGAGTAGCCCATCCACATCGGCTGCGCGTCCTCGGGCACACGCGGCAGCTTGCGTCCGTCGGTGAACACCTGGCGATAGATCGTGCGCGACTCGTGCAGGAAGAGCATCACGTCCGGCGTTTGAACCAGCTTCAGGCCGTCGGGGATGTTCAGCTTCTCGGGGATACCCGATGGCCAGCACCGCACGCCAGGATGATCCTTGCCGTTGTTCTCGATGCGTTCCTTGTAAACGGCTTCGGCCCACGGCTGCAGCGGCACGCTGCCGGGCGGCAGATCTGCGGCGAGATTGAGCAGGTGCTTTACCGGATTGGTCGGCAACCAGAAGCCCGAGAGATCGATCTTGCCGTCGGCCGCCCGCGGCGGCGGCGCGTTGAGATCGACCTTGCCGTCCTTGGTCCTCGGGACGTTGTTCATCGGATGCTCAGCCCACTGCGCCGCGGTCGTTGCGCTGGCGCAGGCGGCGAGCACGCCGGCCAGCAGATGAATGCGTAATCGTGTCATAGAGGCCGGATTTTAGCAGAGCGCCCCGCGTCCATTGAGATCGCGGATATATGATCGCCTGTCAGATGACGGAGCCTTCCCAGTCATTGGCCGGGCGCACAATGTTCGTGACCGGCGCGTCCAGCGGCATCGGCAAGGCCATCGCGCTGGCCGCCGCTCGCGCTGGCGCAGATGTCGCGTTCACGTACCGCACCAACGAGACGGGCGCGCGCGACGTGCAGCAGGCGATCACCGTGCTCGGCCGTCGTGCCGCCGTCATCAGACTGGACGTGTCTAACGACGCCTCGCTGCGCGCACTGGGACCAGCCGTTCGCGCTGCGCTCGGTCGCGTCGATGCCTGGGTCAACAATGCGGGCGCCGATATCCTGACCGGACCTGCCGCGTCGTTGTCCGATTCGCAGCGACTCGATCTACTCTTGGCGGTAGACCTGCGCGGGACGATTCACGCCTCGTGGTGCGCGGCCGAAGTGCTGGCGGAACAAGAGGCCGGCGGTGTGATCATCAATATGAGCTGGGATCATGTCCTCAGCGGCATGGCCGGCACTGACCCGCAGATGTTTGCGGCCGTGAAAGGCGGCGTCCTCGCGTTCAGCAAATCCCTGGCGCGATCGCTCGCGCCGCGCGTCCGCGTCAACGTGATCGCGCCCGGATGGATTGAGACGTCATTCGGCGAAGGTCTCGATGCGCAGCGTCATCGCCAGATTGCCGAGGCCACGCCGCTCGAACGATGGGGCACGCCGGACGACGTCGCTGGTGCAGCCATTTTTCTCGCCTCACCGGCGGCGGCGTTCATCACTGGCCAGGCCATTCTGGTCGGCGGTGGTGTGGTGATGTGAGGTAGCTATGGCCAAGAAAGAACCGACATACGACGAAGCACAGATCACCGAGAAGCTGAGGGAACTCCCCGGCTGGTATCTCGAGGACGGATGGATCCGCCGTGTCTACAAGACGGATGGCTGGCCGACCACGCTGATGCTGGTGAACATCATCGGGTATGTCTCCGAGGCCGCGTATCACCATCCGGATCTGTCGGTGACGTGGGGACGCATTACGGTGAAACTCTCGACCCACAGCGCCGGCGGCATCACCGACAAGGACTTCGCGCTGGCCCGGCAGATCGAGGACGTCGTGTTGTGGCGGCCGAAGGAAGGTGACGCGCTCGAAGGCACGCCGAACAAGTGGGTGCGGAGCGGCGATCCGAGGGGATGACCCTGCCTTCGCCTTCGGCTTCGGCGGGGCAGGCTCACCGTCGCGTACTGTTCGTCACCGGCAAGCTGGCCGAGCCTGCGCTTCGGCGCGTACTCGCCGAGATGGCGCCGCCCTTTCACTACGACGTCGCCGTTCTCAAGATCACCGTCGCCGCGTTGATGACGACGACGTGGATCGCCAGGGCGCTGGAAGCGCCGCCCGGCGTGGACCTGGTGATGATCCCTGGCTTATGTGAGGGCGATACAGGTGTCCTGGCCGAGAAGCTTGGGGTGGACGTGGAGAAGGGACCCAAGGACCTGCGCGACATCCCTCGACATTTCGGACGCTCAGCCAACGCGCGTGAGTACGGCGCGTGGGATATCGAGATCGTCGCCGAGATCAACAACGCACCTCGTCTGACGCGCGAGGCGATTCGTCGTGAGGCTGCGCGTTACCGTGAATCGGGCGCCGACATCATTGACATCGGTTGCACACCGGGACTGCCGTTCCCGGCACTCGCGGAGGTCGTGACCGAGTTGGTCAATGCCGGGATGCGCGTGAGCGTGGACTCGTTCGACCCGGGCGAGATCACGACCGCGGTCGAAGCCGGTGCCGAACTCGTGCTGAGCGTCAATGGCTCGAACATCGAAGTCGCGCAGGCGCTCGCCGATCGCGGCGCTCGCGTCGTCATCATTCCCGATATGGGCGGTGGAATGGATTCGCTCGAGCCCACCGTGGCCAAGCTGCACGCGTGGGGCGTTCCGTTCCTGATCGATCCGATCCTCGAGCCGATCGGCATGGGTTTCATGGCCTCGCTCGAACGCTACGCGGAAGCCAGGCGACGATGGCCGGCGGCGGAGATGTTGATGGGGATCGGGAATCTGACCGAGCTGACGGCGGCGGATTCGACAGGTGTGAATGCGCTATTGATCGCCGTGTGTCAGGAACTGGGCATCCGCAGTGTGCTGACGACCGAAGTGATCCCGTGGGCGCGTGGCGCCATACGCGAGGTGGATGTCGCCAGACGGCTGATGCACTATGCGGTGACACAGAACACCGTGCCCAAGGGGGTCGACGATCGTCTCGTCACCGTGAAGGATCCTGTGGTGCTGAGTTACTCCGAGCAAGAACTTCGCGCACTGCAATCGGAGATTACCGACCCCAACTACCGCATCTTCGCCGATGCCGAGGCCATCACCGTCTTCAACACCGAGCATTTTGTGCGCGGGACCGACATCCAGGCGATCTTCGCGCAGCTCGATGTGGACGATCCGGCACACGCCTTTTATCTCGGAAAGGAACTGGCGAAAGCCAGCCTCGCCGTCACGCTCGGCAAGACGTATCGTCAGGAAGGCGCCTTGTCGTGGGGCTATCTGACGCCGCCGGACGAGAGCGTCAGCGAGCACGTGCAGCTGACGCAGCGGCCACGGCGGCCGCGCGTCTCCCGAACGCGTGCGTCCGGCGACGATCGTGCCGGTGGCTGAAGACCGCCTGACGCCGCTCGTCGAAGAGCTGTCGGCGCTGCCTGATCCGGCGTCGTGCTGTGAGCAGCTCGCGGGACTGCCGTATCGCCTCTTTCTGGACAGTGCATCAACTACGACCCGGCTGGGGCGCTTTTCGTTTCTCACCGCCGATCCGATTGATGTCATCGAGCGCAAGGGATCCAGCGGGGCCCTGGACGAAGTGCGTGCGCGCCTGGCGCCATTCCACGCCGAACCGATCGACGGTCTTCCACCGTTTCAGGGTGGAGCGGCCGGCTACATGGCCTACGACTGGGGATTGACCCTCGAGCGTTTGCCCGCGCCGCGCTACGACGACCTCGCGCTGCCCGATGTCGTGCTCGGTATCTATGACTGGGTGATCGCATGGGATCACATGGCCTCGCGCGCGTGGCTGATCTCGACCGGCATGCCCGCTGATGCAGGTCCCGACCGCGCCACTCGAGCCCGCGCGCGCGCCAACGAAGTCCGCGAGCGCCTCCGCGTACGATCAGGTCTTTCCGATCGACCCGATCACCTCGGACCGGCCTCAGATCGCCGGCCTTTTCCTCCGTCCCACCTCGTCGAGAACGGCTGGTGGGATCCGTCGTTCGAGCTGCGGTCATCGTTCACCCACCGCGACTACCTCGCCGCCGTGCAGCGCGTACGCGACTACATCTTCGCGGGCGATATCTTTCAAGCGAATCTGTCGCAACGGTTCGAGGCGACGCTGCGCGAATCGCCCTGGGAGTTCTACACGCGGCTCCGACGGCGCAACCCGGCGCCATTCGCGGCGTTTCTCGAGACTCCCGAAGCGAGCGTGATCAGCGCGTCGCCGGAACGTTTTCTTCACGCCACTCGCAAGGGCCTCGTCGAGACCCGGCCGGTGAAGGGCACGCGACCGCGCGGCGTCGGTCCCGAGCACGATGCGGCATTGGGTCAGGCGCTCGCCGAGAGCGCCAAGGATCGCGCCGAGAACCTGATGATCGTAGACCTGATGCGCAACGACTTGTCGCGGGTCTGTGCGCCGGGCACCGTGCGCGTCTCCGAGCTCTTCTCGCTCGAACGCTACGCCACCGTCCATCATCTGGTCTCGACAGTTGTCGGCCAGCTGGAGCCGGGCCATGACGGTCTGCATCTCCTGCGCGCCGCGTTTCCCGGTGGCTCGATCACCGGTGCGCCGAAGCTGCGCGCGATGGAGATCATCGCCGAGCTCGAACCGTCTCAGAGAAGCGTCTACTGCGGCTCGATCGGCTACTTCAGCGTGACCGGTGACCTCGATACCAGCATCGCCATTCGCACTGCGGTCGTCCGCAACGGCCGCGTATACTTCAGTGCAGGAGGCGGAATCGTCGCGGATTCCGATCCTGAACAGGAGTACCGCGAGACGCTGGATAAGGCCCGGGCGCTGATCGACGCCCTCGCTCTGGCAGATTGATGACTTCGCGATCAGTCAATCCAAAATGATTTTGGTATTGGACAACCGCGACTCGTTCGTCTACAACCTCGCCCGTTACGTGCGTGAGTTGGGCGGTGAGGTAGTGATCCGCCGCAGCGACGAGATGACCCTGAGCGAAGTCGAACGGCTGGCGCCGAGTCACATCGTCATCTCGCCGGGTCCGTGCACGCCTTCAGAGGCCGGCATTTCCACCGAGGTTGTTCGCCGCTTCGGCCCGACGACGCCGATCCTGGGCGTCTGTCTGGGTCACCAATGCATCGGCGCGGCCTACGGTGGCGACGTTGTGCGCGCCGGCTATCCCATGCACGGTAAGACGTCGCTCATCTCGCACGACAACTCGAAGATTTTTGCGGGACTTCCGTCGCCGCTGCGCGTTGCCCGCTATCACTCGCTGGTGATCGCACCTGCAACGATGCCGCCGGAGTTGCGTGTGATGGCAACCGCTGACGACGACGGCGCGGTCATGGCTTTCGAGCATCGCGAGCATCCCGTCATCGGGGTGCAGTTCCATCCCGAGTCGGCAGCCACGGAGCACGGGTATGCGATGGTCGCGCGTTTCCTGAACGGCGACCGCGCGCGTATCGACACGCTGCCTCGACACGCCGATGGCGCCATTACGGCACGAGAGCTATTTCTTCCGTGGACGCCGTCTGAAGACATGCGGTGGCGGCCATTCGTCCCGCCGCCCAATCCGTGATCGTCGAGAGCATCGTCACCACCATCGCTGAAGACGGCGGTATCAACTGTGCGCCGATGGGCGTCGAGTGGGGGGCCGAGGTCATTGTCCTCAAGCCATTCCTCGACACGGCGACGTATCGCAACGTCACAGCCACGCGCAGCGCGGTCGTCAATCTCACTGACGATGTGCGGGTGTTTGCGCAGGCGGCAATCTCGAACCCAGTGTATGCGACGGTGCCGGCGAGTCACGTCCGAGGTGTCGTGCTGACAGACTGCTGTTCGTGGCGTGAGCTCGAGGTCCGGAACGTAGACTCGACGCCGCCTCGGTCCCGCATCGAGACCGCCGTCGTCCACCGGGGCTTCCGCCGAGAGTTCATCGGCTTCAACCGCGCGTGCCATGCCGTGCTCGAGACGGCGATCTATGCCACCCGGCTGCACCTGCTGGAGCCGGCCTTTGTGCAGAGCGAGCTGGCGCGTCTGCAGGTGATTGTGGACAAGACGGCAGGCGGAAGAGAGCGTGAAGCGATGGCGCTGCTCAGCGCACACATTCGGGGCGCCATCGGAGGATAATTCGCGGATGCTTACGCGTAGAGGGTTCCTCCACCGCGCTGGCGCGGCTGGCGTCGCTGCGCTGACCGGCGCACGTGGGCTGTTCGCCGCCAAATTCGATCTGCTGATCAGGGGCGGGCGCGTTATCGACCCATCCCGGCGGCTGGACGCCGTGCGCGACGTAGCCATTACCGGTGGACGGATCGCCGCCGTCGATGCCAATCTGGCCGCTACCGACGCGGCAGCGACGATTGATGCCGCGGGTAAACTCGTCGTCCCTGGCCTGATCGACATTCATACGCACGTGCGCTCGATGGAGATGCCGTCGATCTGTCTGTCGAATGGCGTCACCGCGCTCCTCGATGCCGGTTCGCAAGGTGTGGACCGCATCGACGAGGTGCTTGCCGCTGCCAGGGCCGCACCCAATCATGTGCGCATTCTCCTCAACGTCGCGCGCACAGGTATCCTTCCCGACGGCGAGCTGATGGACATCAGCCGGGTGGACGTTGCCGCCGCGCAGAAAGTGATCGCGGCAAATCGCGATCTGATCGTCGGCGTGAAGGCGCGGTTGTCGCGGACCGTGGCCGGCAAGAACGATCTCGAAGCGTTGCGCCGAGCGCAGGCCATCACGGCTCCGCTGAAGCTGCCGGTGATGATTCACATGGGTGACACCGTGTCAGCGCTGCCTGATCTCCTGGCGCTGCTCAAACCGGGCGACATCGTGACGCACATGTATGCGCCGCCGCCGCACGGGATTTTTGACGAAAGCGGCCGCGTGCTCCCAGAGGTGCTGGCGGCACGCAAGCGGGGCGTCTGGTTCGACATCGGCAACGGCCGCGTCGCGCACATCACGTGGGCCGAGGCCGAGCGCGGACTGAAACAGACGTTCGTGCCCGACACGATCTCGTCGGACTGGACCGACGCCGGCCGCACCGATCAGGTGTTCGACTTTCCCAACGTCCTGTCCAAGTTCCTGCTGCTTGGCATGCCGGTCGATCAGGTGATCGCGCTCGGGACCATGAACGCCGCGCGGGTGCTGCCGGCATTCAAGGATCTCGGCACACTCCGTGTCGGCGCGCCGGCCGATGTGGCTGTGCTCGATTTGCGCAGTGGTGGGTTCGAGTTCGTGGACAACGACAACACGAAGCGCACCGGGAAACAGAAGCTGTTCACCAGGGCCACGATCATCGGCGGCAAAAAGGCCTGAGAGGAGACCTATGACACGCGCGAAACTCGTGATCGCGGCCGCTCTTGTCGTGCTATACGCGGCGGGGCACGTCGTTCTGGACGTGCCGCTCTTTGCGCAAGCCCCATCGACCACGCCGCGTAAGCCGGCGGCTGGTCCGTGGCGGTTCATCGGCCCGGCACCCTGCACCAATCCCGAGGGCAGCTTCGTGCAGTGTCCGCCGGCCGAGCGTTCGGTCGCGGTTCGCGCCGGTCGGCTGTTCGACAGCATCAGCGGCCGGATGCTGACGAAGCAGGTCGTGCTCATCGCCGGCGAGCGCATCACCGAGGTCGGCCCCGAGGGTCAGGTGCGGATTCCGACGGGCGTGCCGGTGATCGATCTCAGCCAGGCGACCGTGTTGCCTGGTCTCATCGATGCCCATACGCACATGTACAACACGCGTCCGGCGGGGATGAGCACCGAACGATCGATGCTCGTCGCCATTCAGAATCTGCAGGCCGATCTCCATGCCGGGATCACGACGGCGCGGGACATGAGCTCGCATGGCAACGGCTTCGCCGATGTGGAGATTCGCAACGCGATCACGATGGGCGATCTCGAGGGTCCGCGCTTCCAGGTCTCGGGGCGCGGTATCCGCTGGGATCCGAACCCGCCGAAGGGACCGGAGAATCCGCTCGACTATCAGATGATTCGCTCCGCCGACGAAGGGCGCGCCGCGGTGCGTGAGCAGGTTGCGAAGGGCGTCGACTGGATCAAGCTGTTTCCGACCGGCGCCTACTCGTTCACTCCGACCGGAGAGGCGCAGTACGTGCTGATGTATCCGTTGCCCGTACTGCAGGCGATCATCGACGAGGCGCATCGTCTGAACCGGAAGACGGCGTGCCACGCGTTCGGCGGCGACGGCCTGCAGTTCGCCATCACCGCCGGCTGCGACACCATTGAACACGGCTATGGCCTCAGTCAGGCGCAGCTCACCGAGATGTCGAAGAAGGGTCTCTACTACGATCCAACGTTGATGCGCTACACCGCGCCGTTCATGGATGACAACGACGCGAAGAACACCGGCGGCAAGTACCGAATGACACCGATCTTCGAGAACGCGGTGTCGATGGCGGCGAAGACGCCGGGATTGAAGATCATGGTCGGTAGCGGCGTCGATGGCTCGACCTTCGTGCACGGCACACAAGCGCTCGAGTTTGCCGGCCTGGTGAAGCGTGGCATCACCAGCGCGGCGGCGATCCAGTCGGGCACGATCATCAACGCCGAGGCGATGGGCTGGAAGGATTCGGTCGGCTCGGTCACCAAGGGCAAGTTCGCTGATCTCGTCGCGGTGTCGGGGGACCCGTTGGCCGATATCACCGAGCTGCAGCGCGTCAAGTTTGTGATGAAGGGCGGCAAGGTGATGCGCGACGAGCTCACGACGCCGACTCGTAGAGGCGGCTCTTCAGACCCGCCGTCGACCAGGTAACCACGGGATGCCCACACGGGACGAAGAGGCGGTCTTCGTCGAAGCATCGGCGCGATTGCACTTCGGTGTGCTCGATTTACGAGGCACGCTGGGGCGCTGGTTCGGCGGCATCGGCGCGTCGGCGGCGACGCCCACGCTGCTCCTGTCCGCGGTCCGCGGCGATCATCTTGCGGCGTACGGCGAGGACGCCGAACGAGCGGGTGAATTCGCACGTCTGTTCATGGCGCACCACAATCTCCATGGCGGCGCCGAGATCCACGTCCACAACACGTTGCCACCCCATGTTGGCCTCGGGTCCGGAACACAACTCGCGCTCGCCGTCGGGCGGGCGCTCGCCGAGATCTATGCAGTGCCGAGCGATGCACGCTCACTGGCGCGCGCGGTGGCGCGCGGCAAACGTTCGGCGATCGGTACGTGGACCTTTGAGGGCGGGGGTCTCGTTGTCGAAGGCGGCCGCCGTGCAGATCGTGACGAGTGTGGCCCGTTGATCGCGCGGGTGGCGATTCCTTCATCATGGCGATGCATCGTCGCAGTACCCACAGGGACTCCGGGTGTCAGCGGCGCAGAAGAGGCCGAGGCATTTGCACGGCTACCCGCGCCGCCCGAACGCGACGTCGAACGCGTCGCACATCTCGTCCTGATGGCGTTGCTGCCGGCTGTGGCTGAAGCCGACCTGGCCGGTTTCGGGCGCGCGCTCACGGAGGTGCAGGAGATCACTGGTCGATGGTTCGCCTCCGTGCAGGGTGGCACGTTTGCGCGTGGCGCGAGCGCTGACCTCGTGCGGCGTTTGCGCGAGTGGGGTGCGTCCGGTGTGGGTCAGAGTTCCTGGGGACCTGCCGTCTACGGCATCGTTGACGGCGAGGAGGCGGGAAGGCGGCTCGCCGATCGCGCGCGTGAGGCAATGGGCCCGTCGGGGGCAGTGTTCGAGGGGCCGTTCCGCTCCGACGGCGCGCGTGTCTGGCGCGAACCTGTCGGCGAGGTCAAACGGCAAATGGCAAACGTCAAACGTTAGACCCGCCTTGGAGACTCGATGAAACACGCAGTCATCATGTTCGCTTTAGTGTGCTCCGCGACGACCGCGTTCGCACAGCCTCGCGCGGTCTATCAGCAGACGCAGTACAAGGGGCAGGAGATCGGCAAGCTTACCGGCGACGTGTACTACGCCCGCATGGACGACTACGTCTCGGTCTTCATGGTCACACCTGACGGCATCGTGTTGGTGGAGCCGATCGGCACCGAGTTCGCGATGTGGCTGAAAGGGGAGCTCGCGTCGCGATTCAAGGTGCCGGTGAAGTACGTGATCTACAGCCATCACCACTGGGACCACGGCTCCGGTGCGTCGGTGTACGCCGACACGGCGCGCATCATCGGCCACGAGGCGATGATGAAGCATCTGGCGATGCCGGCTATCGACACGCCGTTGCCGCAGAACGTGCGCATGCAGGACGCCAACGGCAATGGACGCATCGAATCGAGCGAAGCGCAGGGGAACGTCAAGGCGCAGTTCACGCTGTACGATGCGAACCGTGACGGCGTGCTCAGCGGCGCCGAGGTCACGCGCGGTCCGCTCGCGTTTGTCGTCCCACCCGATCTCACCTACACCGATCATGTGACCATCACGCTCGGCGGCAAGCGCGTCGAGGTCCTGCCGCGGCCGAT
>Ga0126304_10000720_pt1 | contig 14357 bp, 12 predicted proteins | sample Plot25_FD_92538 | JGI IMG/M metagenome (GOLD analysis project Ga0126304, IMG submission 92538) | Serpentine soil microbial communities from UC McLaughlin Reserve, CA, USA - Plot25 | ecosystem: Environmental > Terrestrial > Soil > Grasslands | place: USA: UC McLaughlin Reserve, Lake County... | reverse complement strand
CCCTCGTCGGTGTAGATCTCGCCGTGGCCGGTAATGACCACGAGGAACTCGTTGCAGTTCGGATGCCGGTGCCGCTCGTGCCGGGCCCCGGGTGGCAGGACGGTTCGGCCGACGACCAGGGTCTCCGACCCCGCCGTCCGCTCGTCGATCAGGAACTGCACCTGCATGTCGATCCATCCCTCGTCCTCACGAAGCCCCTGCTCCAGCTCCACTTCCGCGATGGTCGTGCGGTACGGCTCCGGCATCACTCCATCCCTCCCATCCGGCGGTAGGCCTCGTGAACGCTCACCACGAAGTCGCGGTCCGACGCCTCCGAGCTGCGCGCGGCGTTCAGCATCTCCGAGGTCGCGGCGCAGGTCGGTACCGCCATGCCCAGGCGCCGCGCCAGCTCCTGCGCCAGCACGAGATCCTTCTGCTGGAGCTCGACGTCGGCAAAGACGTCCGTGTCATCCACGAGCAGCGGCGCGCGGTAGCCGATCACGGGCGACGCGATCACGCTCTTCAGCACCGCGTCGACGACCGCGGCGCGGTGCACGCCGGCCTTTTCCACCAGCGCAACGCCCTCGGCAAAGGCCGTGACCGACACCACTAGCGCCAGGTTGATCGCGACCTTGGTGAGGATTGCCTGCCCGTTCGGCCCGATATAGGTGACCTTGGGCCCGATGGCGTGGAGGACCGGCTCTACGTGGTCGAAGGCCGCCCGGTCACCGCCGACCATCACGGACATCTGCCCGGCGGCCAGTGTCGCCGGGCTGCCCGAGACGGGGCAGTCGAGGAACGCGGCGCCCGTCGCGCGAACCCGCTCGGCGAGCGCCACGCTCGCGTCCGGCGCGATCGTGCTGATGTCGGCCCAGACGACGCCCTCGCGCAGCCCGGCCAACACGCCTTCGGGCCCGCCTGCCGTCGCCTCGATCGCGGCCGCGTTGGTCAGCATCGTGAACAGCACGTCGACCGACTCGGCCAGCTCGCGCGGCGTGTCCGCCCATCCCATGCCCGCCTCCAGGAGCGCCTGCGCCTTCTCCTTCGTGCGGTTCCAGCCCACGACCGTGTAGCCCGCGTCCAACAGGCGCTGCGCGATGCCGGCCCCCATGGCTCCCAGCCCGGCGAAGCCGATGCGCTCAACCTCCCTGAACATCGGCACCCCTCAACTTGCGGGCGGCGTGCTCGACCGCCTCGATGATCCCCAGGTAGCCCGTGCAGCGGCAGAGGTTGCCCGCGAGCGCCTCGCGGAGCTCCTCGTCGCGCGCCTCCGGGTGCTCGCGCAGGAACGCCTCCATCGACATGAGGAATCCCGGCGTGCAGAACCCGCACTGGAGCGCGTGGGCCTCGTTGAACGCGCGCTGGAGCGGGTGCAGCTCGCCGTTCGCGGACAGCCCCTCGACCGTCCTGAGCTTCCGGCCGTCCGCCTGCACCGCGAGCATCAGGCACGAGCGCACGGGCTGGCCGTCGAGCTGGACCGTGCAGGCGCCGCAGACGCCCTGCTCGCAACCGACCTTTGTCCCCGCCAGCCCGGCCTGGTGGCGGATGAAGTCGGACAGGAGCGTGCGCGGCTCGACGTCGCCCTCGTGTTCGCGGCCGTTGATCTCCACGCTGATCCTCACGCGCTGGCCTCCTCGATCGCGCGCCGCGCGAGCTCGCCGCAGAGCGCGCGCCGGTAGTCGTTCTCAACCTCTGCCGTCGCGGCCGCGGCTGCTTCGCGCGCGTTCGCGCCTTCGGCCAGCGCGCGCTCGCCCTCCCCCGCGCGCGCCGGGACGGGCCCGGCGCCCAGCAGCGCGATGCGGGTGTGCCCCCCGGGCGCGACCACGGCGGCGGCGCCCGCGGTGGCAAAGTCGCCGTGCGTGCGGGCGTGCTCCGCGAATCCGGTTCCCGCGCCCTCCGGCAGCGCCGGCACCTCGATCTCGACGAGCAGCTCGTCCGGCTCGCGGACGGTGTAGAGCGGCCCCAGGAAGAAGTCCGACGCGGCCACCCAGCGACTGCCCTCGGCCGAGCGTAGCTCGAGCCGCGCGTCGAGCGCGATCAGCGCGGCGGGGAGCTCGGCCGCGGGATCCGCGTGCGAGACCGAGCCTCCCACGGTGCCGCGGCTCCGGATCTGGGTGTGCCCGACCAGGCGGACCGCCTTGTGCAGCAGCGGCCAGCGTTGCCCAACCAGCTCCGAGCGCTCCAGCGCGGCCTGGCGGGTCATCGCCCCGATTCGAAGCCGTCCATCCTCATCGCGGATGTGGTCGAGCTCCGCGAGCCCATTGATGTCCACGACCACCTCCGGGCGCGCGAGACGCAGGTTCAGCATGGGCAGGAGGCTCTGGCCGCCCGCGAGCACCGTGCTGTCGAGCCCGAGCAGCTCCAGGGCCTCGTCGACCGACGCGGGAGCGCGGTACTCGAACGGAGCCGGCTTCACGAGCCCGCCCCCTGCAGCGCGCGCCACAGCTTCTCCTCGGTGAACGGCGGGTCGAGCCGGATCCCGCCGAGGGCGTCCGCAACCGCGTTCGCCACGGCGGCCGGCGTCCCGATCGCGCCGCCCTCGCCTATCCCCTTCGCGCCGAGCGGGTTGAGCGGCGAGGGCGTCTCCACGAACGCCGCGATCACCGGCGGCATCTCAGCGGCCGTGATGAGGCTGTAGCCGACGAACGAAGCGAACGTCGGGTTGCCCTCGTCGTCGTAGGCGGCATCCTCCACGAGGCACTGCCCGAGCCCCTGCGCCACGCCGCCGATCACCTGCCCCTCGGCGAGCAGCGGGTTGATGATCGTGCCGGCGTCGTCCACCGCGGCCAGTCGCAGCACGCGGAGCCGACCGGTCGCGCGCTCGATCTCGACCACCGCCCCGTACGCGCCGGACGAGAAGACGAGGTCGGACTCGAAGCGGGCGCTCGTGCGGATCCCGGGCTCCGCCTCGGCCACCTCGCGCAGCGAGGCCTCGCTTCCGAGCCGCGCCGCCACCGCGTCGCACTTGTCCCTGAGGGCGCCCACAGCCTGCACGACGGCCGAGCCGCCCATCGCGACGGAGCGGCTGGCGAAGGTTCCCACGCCGCGCGGGACCTCCGCCGAGTCGCCGAAGCGAAGCTCGACATCCTCGAAGGCGACGCCGAAACGGTCCGCCGCGAGCTGCGCGAACGTGGTGTCGTGCCCCTGGCCGTGCGGCGACGAACCGCTCCGCACCAGCAGCCGGCCGTCCGACAGGAGCTCCGCGTCGGCGGTCTCGTAGAGCCCGCCGGCGCGCTCGACGTACATGCCGAAGCCTGTGCCGACGATGCGCGCGTCGCCGGAGTGGCGCTCGGGCTGCACCAGCTCCTCCGCGAGCGCGAGGCAGCGCGCGTAGTCGCCCGAGTCGTAGGTCCATCCGAGCGCCGTCTCATACGGCAGCTCGCGGATCAGGTTCCGGCGCCGCAGCTCGAGCGGGTCGAGCCCGAGTTCGCGCGCGGCTACGTCGACCGTGCACTCCACGAAGTAGGCGGCCTCCGGCCGTCCGGCGCCGCGGTACGGGCCGGTTGGGACCTTGTTCGTGCGCTTCCCGAGCACCTCCACGTCGGCGGCCTGGATGTCGTAGACGCCGCACATCAGCATCGCGGTCGTGTGCGTGGGGATCGCCGTTGTCGGCATGAGGTACCCGCCCAGGTCCGCCCAGATCTGCGCGCGGACCGCGAGAATCGTCGCGTCCTCGTCCAGCGCAAGCTCCACCTCGGCCTCCATCCCGCGACCCTGGTAGGAGGCAACGAAGTTCTCCTCGCGGTCCTCCGCCCACTTCACCGGCCGGCCGCTCGTCATCGCCGCCGCGGCCACGAGCATCGTCTCCGGCGCTGGCGCGCCCTTGCTCCCGAACGCCCCGCCGACATCGGGGACGATCACGTGGATCGACTCCTCCGGCCGGTCGAGTACGGCCGCGAGGCCGGCGAGCTGGCGGTGGCTGTCCTGCGCCGACACCCATACGGTCAGCATGTCCTCGCCCTTGTGGTATGAGGCGATCGCCCCACGCGGCTCCATGGGCACCGGTGCCAGCCGGGGCAGCGAATGGCTTGCCCGCACCACGTGGGCGGCCGTGGCGAAGGCTCCCTCGACGTCGCCCGTGACCTTGTGCCAGTCGCTCATCGTCACGTCGGAGCTTCGAGCGGCGAGCACCGGGTCGAGCGGCTCGTAGTCGACGTCGACGAGCTCGGCCGCGTCCTCGGCGCGCGCCCGCGACTGCGCGAGCACCGCCGCCACCGGCTGCCCGGCGTAGCGCACCTCGCCGCCGGCGAGCACCGGGTGGCCCTCGGCGGACACACGCCCGCCCTCGAAGCCCTGAACGGGCAGCTCGCCCACCACGCCCTCCAGATCCGCCGCGGTGAGCACTTCGAACACGCCGTCGAGTTCCGCGGGAACGTCTATTCCCGCGATGCGCGCGTGCGCGAACGGGCTGCGGACGAACGCGACGTGGGCCGCGCCGGGCGGGTCGATGTCGTCGAGGTAGCGCGTCATGCCGCGCAGGATGCGCTCGTCCTCCCGCCGCCGGAGCGGGCGCCCAACGAGCCCGCCGGTCCGTGGGCCGGCGTCAGTCCGCAGCTCGGGAGCCATCAGGCGACGGCCTCCGCGTGGGCGTCGAGCGCCTGCCGCACGGCCGCGAGCGCGGCAATCCCCTCCTCCGCCCCGGTCTCGGGCCCGGCCTCGCCTCGGATGCAGCGCCCGAACTCGGCCAGCTCCTCCGCGAGCATGTCGCACTGCTCGAACTCGACCGGCTCGCCGCCGAGGATGAGGGTGCTGGCGGCGTCGAGCGCCTGCGCGTCCGGCCAGACCGAGAAGTCCGTGCGCAGCTCGAGCACGGCCTCCGTGCCGAGCAGCCGGAGCGAAAGCGTCTTCGGCGACACGTAGCTGCCGGTGACCGTGCCGAGCGCGCCGGACTCGAACTCGAGCGTCACGATGCCGACGTCGTCGATGTCCGCCGGGGTGTGCACGTGCGCGAAGCGCCCGGACGCCTGGCGCACCGGGCCGAGCCAGTAGGCGAGCGTGTCGATGTGGTGGATCCCGAGCTGCATGATCGGGCCGCCTGGGTTGCGCTCGCGGCGGGCGCGCCAGGCCTCGGGCTTGAACGAGCCGGGCAGCGACATGTTCGCCTCGGCAAGCACCACGCGCCCGAGCGCGCCTTCGTCCAGAAGCTGCTTGACGCGGCGGGCGGCCCCGAGCCGGCGGAAGGCGTGCCCGACCATCAGCGTCACGCCCGCCTGCGCGCACGCGTGCCGCATCCGCTCACCGGCCTCGGTGCTGTCGGCAATCGGCTTCTCGACGAACACGTGGCGGCCACGCTCGGCGCACGCGAGCGCCTGCTCCTCGTGAACGTCGTTGGGTGTCACGAGGAGCACGCCCTCGACCTGAGGGTGTCCGATCGCCCGGTCGAAGCTCGCTGACGGCTCGCAGCCGAAGCGCTTCGCGAAGTGGGCGCGCTTCTGCTCGTCCCTGCTGAAGCAGGTCACGAGCTTCAGCCCGGCGCGCTCCGCAGCCTCCGCCAGGCGCGGCCCCCACATGCCCGTGCCCACGATGGCGATGCCGCTCATCCGAGCTGCTCGCGAAGCCAGTCCGCCGCAACCGGGCGCGTCTTGTACGGGACGTTCGCGCAACCGTGGTTGCCGTCCTCATGCAGCAGGAACACCCCGTTCGGCGCCTCCCTGGCGGCTCGCTCCGTCTGCTCCCAGGGGATCAGGCGGTCGAGCTTGCCGGTTATCGCGAGATATGGCTGCTGGATCCGCTCGGCGACGCCGCTCAGATCGAGCTCCGCTGCCCTGGCGCGCGCCTCGTCCTCGTCCTTGGCGAACGACTTCACCACGAACGTCTCGCGCGTCTGCGGCGGAACCTCGTCCCAGATGTCGCTGAACCTGTACGGCCCGCTCAGCCCCACGCCCGCCTTGAGGCGCGGCTCGAACGCCAGCACTCGCGGCGCGTAGTAGCCCCCCAGGCTCACCCCGAGCAGGCCAACTCGGTCGACGTCGATGTCGGTGCGGTCAGCGATCGCGTCGAGCACCGCGGCGACGGCCACTTCGTAGTCGGGTCGGATCGGCAGGTCGTAGCCCGACTCGCCCTGTCCGGGGCCGTCGATGGACAGCGTGGCCATCCCGCGCTCGAGGAAGACGTTCTCGAGCTTGAAGAACTCCTCCTTGGTCGAGTCGAGCCCGGGCACGAGAAGGACGAGCGCCGGGCGCGCCTCGCCGCTCGGGCGGCGCAGGTTGCCCACGACCCGGCCACCGTCGAGCGGCACCTCGAGGCGTTCGGCATCCGGGTCGAGGTACTCGTGCGTCTTCGCCATCGCCGCGATGGCCCTGTCGGCGGCCGCGCGGCTGCGCTCGGGGTCGACCATCCAGACGAACTTCGCGAAGTGGTACCCCACGGTCGCGCGTGCCCATGCCTCGCCCGCGGTGAGCCGCCGGCCCTTGGCCGCCGCCTCCTCGGCGAGCGCGGCGTGCATATCCGCGTTCGCGCACCAGGCCGCATGCCATTCGTCCCAGGATTCCACCCGTGCGGTGGTCGCCATGAAGTCGTTGTAGTCGACTCCGGCCTGCACGAAGCGCGGCGCCCAATGGTCAATGGCTGCCTGCACGCGCGCGTCCGCCACCCGCTATCACCTCCTCCAGCTCGTGTCCGAGGTCGCTCAGCATCACCGTCGCGGCGTTGCGGCCGGGCACGCCGGTGACAGAGCCGCCGACGCTCGTCGTGCCGCCCGTCTGGTAGAGGCCGGGGATCGGCATCCGGTGGTCCGCCCAGCCGGGTACTGGCCGGTTCTTGCCGCTGAACGGAGCGCTGCGATCCCCGCCATGAAATGCCCCGCGGATCATGTGTTGGTTCGAGCGCTCGATGTCCGCCGGGCTCTTCACGTAGGAGGTGAGGATGTGGTCGTCCGAGAGCGCCGGAATGAAGCGGCGCACGTGGTCGAGCTGGCGCTGGAACACGGTCTTCTTGTGCTCGTCCCAGCTGGCCACGCCTTCCGGGAGGTCCCAGGTCTGCGGGCTCAGCAGCTTGACGGTGTGATGGCCCTCTGGCGCCCGCTCCGAATCCACGAGCGTGGGCGTGGCCACGAGCAGCCACGGCACCCCCTCGTCGTAGGGCCGGCGGTCGCGCACCGCGCGCCCCAATGCAAGCACCTCCTCCGGCCAGCCCACCGTGCCGGCCGAGACGGCGGCCCGCGGGCCGTGTGGCGTCTGGAATTCCGGGGCGGCGTCGGTCGCCAGGTAGCAGGCCATGCCGGACATCCCGACGTCGTAGGTGTCGACGCCATAGAGGAACTCCTCGCCCCAGGCGTCGGGTGGCGCCATCTCCACCAGGTGCTTCACGTGGATCGTCGAGAGCACGGCGCGCTTGGCCATGTAGCGCTCGCCGTCCTCGGTCTCCACGCCGGTGCAGCGTCCGTCCTCGATCACGAGCCTGGACACCTGGCGGTTGCACAGCACGGTCGAGCCGTGGTCCTCCAGCAAGCAGGCGAGCGCGTCGGTCAGCGCACCGGAGCCGCCGCGCGGGACCGACCAGCTGCGTCCCTGCCGGCCGAAGATGATCGAGTAGGCGTTGACGCCCGAGCCCGCGGCGTCCACGGGCACGAGCGTCTGGAACGCCTGCCAGATCATGAACGCCTGGACGTGGCGGTTGTCGAACTCGCGGCGGATGACGTCCCACGCCGAGATCGCGCTGCGTCTGAGCCAGATTCGTCCGTGTTGGTGCTCGAGCAGCATCTCCTCGAGCGACGGCCCGAACCCCGGCGGCGTGACCCTGGCTCGCCCGAAGATGCCCTTCACCTCGTCGTACTCGTCGATCAGCCGCCGATACGCGTCGGCGTCGCGGCGGGAGAAGCGCGCGATCTCCTCGTAGGTTCGGTCGAGATCGAGCCACATCGTGAGCTGTTCGCCGTCCGGGAACGCCACGTGGCCCACCGGATCCGGCTCGAGGTACTCGAGCCCGTAGTCGGCGTGCAGGCCGAGCTCGTCGTCCAGCAGCAGCGGGTTCACGCGGATGATCGTGTGGCCAGTCGAACACGAGTCGATGCGGTAGCCGGGCCCGAGCAGCTCCTCCGTGGCGGCGCCGCCACCGGGGATGTCGCGCGCGTCGAGCACCAGGCAGGTGAAGCCGGCCTTCGCGAGGTAGGCCGCCGTGATCAGGCTGTTGTGGCCGGCCCCGGCCACGACGATGTCCGTGCTCTGTGTCATCTCTCGAGTAGTTCCTCCGCGTTGCCGGACAGGATGCGCGCCTCGACGTCCGGGTCGAGCCCGAGCGCCCGCACAGTCTCCACGTGCCGCGCGTCGCCCATATCAAACGGGTAATCCGAGCCGAGCAGGACGTGGTCCGCGCCGACGTAGTTGATCAGCGCGCGCAGCAGGGCGTCGTCGTGAGTCAGCGTGTCGAAGTAGAAGCGCCTGAGCGAGTCGTCGGGCGACTCCCCGAGGCGCGAGCGCGCCTGGGGCTGAAAGCCGTGCGCGTGCCGCATCCGCCCGCGCACGGCGAGGAGGGCCCCGCCGCCGTGCGCGAGCAGGACGCGCAGCTTCGGGTGCCGCTCCATCACGCCGGCGACGACCATGTGGGCCGCCGTGGTGGCTGTCTCGAGCGGGTTCGCGACGGTGTTCCACAGGTAGTAGTCCTGGAACGCCGGCGAGTCGAAGCCGCGCGTGGTCGGGTGGATGAACACGAGCGCGCCGGTCGCCTCCGCGGCCTCCCAGAACGGCTCGAAGCGGTCATCGCCGAGGAAGACGCCGCGCACGCTCGCCGCCAGCTCGACTCCCTTCAGCACGCCTACGTCCATCACCCCGCGAAGCTCCTCGGCGGCGAGCTCGGCGTCCTGGAGCGGGAGCGCCCCCAGCGCGTCGACGCGCTCGGCATGGCTCCGCACGAGGTTGGCGAGCGCCTCGTTCTGGATGCGCGCCCTGGCGAGTCCCTCCTCGGGGTCGGCGTCGTAGTAGAGCAGCGCGACCCAGGGGCAGAGGAGTACGCGGTCGACGCCCGCCTCGTCCTGCGCCGCGAGGATGCCCTCGATGTCCACGAACTCGGCGACCGCCGCGCGGATCTCCTTGTCGCCCATCTCCACGACCTGCGCGCCCTCGTCGTCCCTGAAGACGCGCGGGCGCCACGCCTCGCCCCCGCCGTCATCGCGCGTGATCTCGGGGACGATCACGTGCGCGTGCACGTCGAACGTCAAGCCCTCACCCCTCCAGCGCGATCAGCGCGAGCACGCCCACGATCACCAGCAGCCCCCCGACCCAGACGCGGGCGTCCGCCTGCTCGACGTGGCGGCCGACCATCATCGGCGCGAGCACGAGGGTGATGGGCACGCCCACCAGGTTCGTCGCCAGCACGACCGCGACGTCCGTCTCTCCCAGCGCCAGCAGGCGAAACCAGGTCGCGAAGGCCACGAGCACGGCAGCGGACAGCTTGAGCGCGAGCGTGTTCCGCGCGATCGAGCGAATGGCCCCGAATGATCCGCGCGCGGCCAGGGCGCCTCCGAGCGCAGCCGTCGCTGCGAGCAGCCCGAGCGTCACACCGAGCAGCGGCGAGTCGAGGCCCTCCAGCGCCTCGACCGTCAGGACGGCACTCAACGCCCACATGAACGCCGTGCCGAACGCGAAGCTCGAGTCGCGATCGATCCTCACATCGCCGCCGCCGCGACTCGCGAGGATCCAGGCCCCGACCATGATCGGGACGATCGCCGCCAGCGCGGTCACGCTCGGGAGCTCGCCCAGGGTGACGACGGCCAGCACGACGCCGAACAGCGGGGTCAGCGTGATCAACGGCGCAGTGCGCGACGCGCCGATCCGCATCTGGCTCATGTTGAGGAACAGCCAACCGAGGACGAAGTGGATGATCCCGGCGATGGCGAACAGCACGATCGCCTCGCCGCTCGCGTCGCCGAGCCGGGTCAGGTCCTCCGACACCAGGCTCGCCAGGACGAGCACCGCGGTCGCCACGAAGAGCTGGAGGAAGGTCGAGACCCAGGGGTCCTCGATGCCGCGGATGGCACGCCTGTTGAGACTCTGAAAGAGCCCGAACCCTATGCCGGACGCCGTCGCCCACAGGACGCCGCTCACGCCTTGGCGACGCTGCCGCCGAAGTACAGCGCGGACATCTCCGGGTTGTTCAGGACCGACCCGGCCTCGCCCGTCAGCAGCACGCGGCCGCTCTCCATCACGATTCCCTGCCTCGCGAGCCGCAGCCCGAAGCGGACATTTTGCTCCACGAGCAAGACCGTCTTGCCGGCGTCGATCATCACCTGGATCGACTCCCAAACATGCTTGAGCGCCTTCGGGTCGAGCCCGAGCGACGGCTCGTCGAGCAGCACGAGCTTCGGCTCGAGCATCAGCGAGCGGCCGAACTCCACCATGCGGCGCTGGCCGCCCGACAGGTTCCCGGCGCGGTCGTCGGGCCGCTCCCTGATCACCGGGAAGAGCTCCGCGACGGAGTCGTAGCGGCGCTCGAGGAGCTTCTTGTCACGACGCTGGATGTACGCGCCCATGAGCACGTTCTCCCTTACCGTCAGGCCGGGGAAGAGCGCGTTCGACTGTGGGACCTGCGACACGCCCATCGCGAGGATGCGCGACGGATGCAGTCCGACGAGTGACTTCCCCTCGAGCTGCACCTCGCCCTTGCGCGGCTGTAGAAGCCCGCTCACCGCGCGCAGCACCGTCGACTTGCCCGCGCCGTTCGGCCCGACGATGCAGCAGACCGAGCGGTCGGGCACCTCGAGGCTCACCTCCTGGAGAACGTCGCCCCCTCCGTAGCCAGCACACACGTCCGTGAGCTTCAGCACGTCACGCCTCCACCGGTTGCTCGAGGGTGAAGTCCTCGCCGAGATACGCGTCGAGCACCTTCGGGTCGCGCTGGATCTCGTCGGGCGTGCCGCTCGCGATCGTCTCGCCGCGCGCGAGCACGAGGACCGGATTGCATAGCCCGAGCACGAACGGCATGTTGTGCTCGACGATCAGGAACGTCGTGCCGTTCGCGTTGAGCTCGCGGATCATCTCGCCGATTCGCTCGATCAGCGTCGGGTTGATGCCGCCGGCGGGCTCGTCGAGCATGATCAGCCTCGGGTCCAGCATCAGGATCTGGGCGAGCTCGACCAGCTTCTGCTGCCCGTAGGACAGTGCGGACGCCCGCACGTCGCGGTACTTCCGCATCCCGACGAAGTCGAGCAGCTCCTCGGCGCGGCGCGCCTCGCGGCCCGAGACCGCGTCCGCGCTCAGGCCGCCGATTCGGAACTCGCGGAGTGGCGCCACCACGTTCTCGAGGACGGTCATCTCGCGGAATAGCCGCGTGATCTGGAACGTCCGCCCGATGCCGAGGTGGGCGCGCTGCCAGGGCGGCTTGCCGTCGATCCGGCGGCCGTCGAACCAGACCTCGCCGGCGTCCGGCGCCATCGTGCCGCCGATGAGGTTGAACACGGTCGTCTTGCCGGAGCCGTTCGGGCCGATCAGCGCCGTGATCGACTTCTCAGGCACCGCGAAAGAGGCCCCGTCGACCGCGCGGACGCCGCCGAAGCGCTTCTCGAGCCCCTTCACCTCCAGCAACGGCCTGGCATCGGGCGGTGGCGCCGACGGCTGCGGCGCCTCGCGCTCGCGCAGGTCGATCCCCGTCAGGCGCTCCCCCGCCAGGCCCGCCTTGCCGCGCGTGCGCCAGCGCTCGATCCAGTGGCTGGCGGTCGGGACGATGCCCTGCGGCAGGAACAGGACAACGAGCGCCAGCAGGCCGCCGAAGATCAGGAGCCGCGCATTCCCGCCGCCGAACTCCTGGTTCGTCGTCTCGTTGAGCCACTCGATGATGAACGCGCCGAGCACGGGTCCCCAGAGCGTGGCCCGCCCACCGAGCAGCAACGACAGGATGATCTGGACGCTCAGCAGGATGTTGAACATGCCGAGCGGATCGATGAACGCGATGTAGTAGCCGTAGACGCCGCCCGCCATGCCCACGAACACGGCGCTCGCCGCGAACGCGAGGATCTTGTACGTCGGCGTGCTCACCCCGACCGTCGCCGCCTTGTCCTCGTCCTCGCGGATCGCCACGAGGCCCATCCCGAACTTGTTGCGCCTGATCCACCAGGCGAGCGCGAGCGAGACCGCGAGGAGCCCGAACAGCGAGTAGTAGAAGGGCCAGTACTGATACTCCACGCTCCAGGTGGGGACCGGGAGCGTGATTCCGCCGGTCCCGTTCGTCAGCTCGTTCCAGTTCGTGGCGAGCAGCTGGATGAGGAACAGGAACGCGATCGTCAGGATCACGAACGAGTGGCCCCGCGCGCGCATCGCCACGACGCCGAGCAGCGCCGCCATCACACCGGCCACCACCCCGGCAACGGGGACCCAGACCCACGGCGAGCCGCCTATGTCGCTGACGCAGATGCCCACCACGTAGGCGCCGAGGCCGATGAAGGCGCCCTGGCCGAGCGAGATGTAGCCGGCGTAGCCGGTGATGATGTTCAGCCCGACGGCCCCGATCGCGAAGACCATCGAGAGGATGAACATGTTCTGGTAGTAGAGGTCGTCGGACAGGACCGGGAAGAGCGCGAGCAGCAGGACCGGGACGACGATGAGGGCCGTCCACGGCGAGCGCAGCGCCGTTCGCGGGGAGCTGGACGGTGCAGCGCCGCCGCCCGTGAGCGTCCCCTCGGCGGCAGCGGGCGCATCCGTCATGCCGTGGCCACGTCCTGTCGCAGCCGCGTGCCGAGGATGCCCTGAGGACGGAGCAGCAGCACAACGAACACGAACGCGTACGGCACGCCGGTCGCCCACTCCGGTCCGACGTACGTCACGGTCATGAGCTCGGCGACGCCCAGGCAGAGCGCGCCGATGACCGCCCCCGGCAGGCTCCCCATTCCGCCGAGGACGATGATCCCGAGCAGGCGCGCGATCCACTGATAGTGCGAGCCTGGAAGGAACGGGTAGAGCACGCTGGCGATTGCCCCACCCGCGCCGGCGCTCGCCACGCCGATCGCGAACGTGAGCGCGGCGACGGAGGCGACCTTCACACCGACCAGCTCGGCGCCCTGCGGGTTCACGGCGCTGGCCCGGATTGCGCGCCCGAGCCAGCTGCGCGTGAGCACCAGGTACAGCGAGGCGAGCACGACGATCGCCACGAGCCCCCCGTAGACCTGCGCCTTCGGCAGGAAGATGTCACCGATGGCGAAGCTCTGGTCGAAGTAAGCCGGGCGGACGGAGTGCGACGTGTTGCCCCAGATCACGCCCATGATCCCCTCGAGGAACAGCGCGAGGCCGAACGTCAGCAGCACCGAGGCGGCGGGCGGCGCGGTCCGTATCGGGCGGATCGTGGCGGTATAGATCAGCCAGCCAAGGGCGAACATGACCGGTGTGAGCACGACGATCGCCGCGAGCGGATCGAGCCCGGTCTCACGCCACAGCGACCAGGTAATGAACGCGGCGAGGATCAGGAACGCCCCGTGGGCGATGTTGATCACGTTCATCACGCCGAAGATCAGCGTGAGACCGGCCGCGAGCAGCGCGTAGACGCCGCCGATCAGCAGTCCGAGGATGAGCGCCTGAAGGAACTCGGTCACGGGTCGCGCCTAACTGAGCCGCCCGCGCGGAGCCGCCAGCCGGCTCCGCGCTGCCGCCTGTCGCATTCCTACTACCCGGCGCCCTCGGGCTGCCACCGCGGGATGATCTCTTCGGTTGTCGCAGCCTCCTCGGGCAGGACGATCTCCGGCACGCCCTTCTGCCACTGGCCGACGAGGAACTCGCCCTGCGGCCGTCCTGCTTCGTCCCAGCTCAGCGGCCCGAGTATCGTGTCGACCTCGTTCTCGCGCAACCAGTCGGCGAGCTCGAGCTGCCGCTCGCGCTCGATCGTGCCGACCCCCTTGACGGCCGCCTCTAGCACCTGCGCCGTCGCGTAGGCGTCCGCGGCGTCCTCGGGCACCTCCTGACCGCCGAACATCTCGCGGTACTTCGCGACGAACTCCTCGTTGCCCGGCGTCGAGGCCTCCTTCGTGTGGCTCACGCCGTAGAAGATCCCCTCGGTGGTCTGCTTGCCGAGCGCCCCGGAGTACTGGTCGCCAAACGACGGCGCGCTCGTCTGGTAGAGCATCTTCGGGGTGAAGTTCGCCCGCCGGAGGGCGCGCACGAAGCTCACGCCGTCCTCGAAGGTCGCGCCGTGCACGACCACGTCCGGGTTGCGCGCCTTCAGCGCGCTGGCGATGCCGTCGAGGTTCGGGTTGTCGATGGTGTAGGTCTCGCGGTAGACCGTCTTGATGCCGGCGTCGCTGAGGATCTTCTCGATCCCCTCGAGGGCCGGTCGCGCGAACGGGTCGTCGAGCGTCGGGTAAGCCGCGGTCTTCGGGCGCTCGTTCTCCGGGAGCTCGGTGACCCACTTCGCCCACAGGTCGCCCTGGTGGTCAGCTGTCGCCTGCTGGGCGAAGAACAGGT
>Ga0126304_10000717_pt1 | contig 14381 bp, 9 predicted proteins | sample Plot25_FD_92538 | JGI IMG/M metagenome (GOLD analysis project Ga0126304, IMG submission 92538) | Serpentine soil microbial communities from UC McLaughlin Reserve, CA, USA - Plot25 | ecosystem: Environmental > Terrestrial > Soil > Grasslands | place: USA: UC McLaughlin Reserve, Lake County... | reverse complement strand
TGGCCACGTGCGGTGCCGGTCGGGAGGCCCAGCTGAGAGAGTAGCCGGCCGGCCGCCTGGCGGTGCGCGGCGGCGCTTGCGGGCTGCTGCTGCTCGTCCGCGAGCCCAGCCAACGCGAGGTGGGTGCGCGCGGCGTCAAAGCGCGATTGGACGGTCTCGAAGGTGCGTAGCGCCTCGTTCAGCCAGTGCTCGGCCTCCCTCTGATCGCCGCCGGCGCGGGCGATGGCGCCCAAGGCGCGTTGGGCCAGGCCGACCGCCCAGGTGAACCCGACGTCGGCGCTGATCTGTAATCCCCGCTGCGCCTCGCCGCGTGCGCGCACGTGGTCGCCCGCGAGCAGGAGCGCGTCGGCGAGCCAGCCCTTGAACCAGCCGACCAGCCGCGAGTAGCGCATCTCTGCGAGCAGCTCGATCGACTGCCCGAGCAGCGCGATCGCGTGCTCGGCATCGCCGTGCTCGAGGTATGCATAGCCGGTCCAGCCAAGTGAGAAGGCGTTGTTAAGCGGGTCGGGGGAGAGCTCGATGCTGCGGTGTCCCCAGGCAATCGCCCCCTGCCCGTCGCCGCGCGTGGCCGAGAACCACGCGCGGTTCCACGCCGCGTAGCTCTGAAGGCGGTGGTCGCTGAGCTGCTCGCCGATCGCGAAGCCACGGGCGGCGCACTCGAGCGCCGCGTCCAGCTGGCCCATGAAGTACAGGTTGATGCCCTGCCAGCACACCGACTGGCCCAGCCACCAGCGCTCGCCCGTGCGCTGCAGGTGCTCGACCGCGCGGCGGCCATGCTCCAGACCGTCCGGGAACCGCGAGACCCACATCGACTCCTTGCACAGCACGTAATGCGCCTTGCCGCGGGTGGCCGAATCGCCGGCGCGCCGCGCCTCCGCGATCGCGCGCTCGGCCCAGGCCACCGCCTCCCGGTTGTCGCCCAGGTGGCTGTGCGCGTGCGCCAGCTCGAAGAACAAGCGCCCGGCGAGCGCCCCGTCGCCGAGCTGCCCCAGGCGGCTGTGATGGCGGCCCAGTAGCTCGACGGTGTCCGGGAACCGGCCCAGGAAGTAGTACGAGCCGGCCAACCGGAGGGCCAGCTCGACCAGGCGCCGGTCCTGCTCGCCGGCCGGCAGGCGCACGACGTGCTCGAGCGCCTCCTCGAGTGCACGGGCGGCGTCGCTGTGGGCATGCATTCCGGCCGCCCGGGCGGCGAAGCGCGTCAGGTACTCGACCGCCTTGGCCGCGTCGTCGGTCCTGGCGTAGTGGTGGGCGAGCCGGTCATAGACCTCCTCGAGCCGACCAGTGTAGAGGGCTTCCAGCGCGCGGCCGGCGACCGCGTGCAGCGCGCGCCGATGACCCTCGAGCAGGGTCTCGTAGGCGACGTCCTGAGTGAGCGCATGCTTGAACACGAAACCGGGCTCCCGGCCCGCCGACTCGTAAATGAACTCCAGGCTCTGCAGCACCCGCAGCTGCCCGGGCAGCAGGGCGGGCTCTGGCCAGACCGCCTCCAGCAGCCGCAGCGGGACCTCACGGCCCAGCACGGATGCGGTCTGCAACACACGCCGCGGTATCTCCGCCAGTCGATCCATACGCGCCATCAACACGCCCTGGATCGTGTCGGGGACGAGCGTAACTGCACCTTCCTGGCCGTGCTCGAGTGCCGCGCGCGCCAGTTCTTCCAAGAAGAACGGGTTGCCCTCGCCGCGCTCCAGGATCACCCGCGCAAGCGCCTCGGGCACCGGGTCTGCGCCCAGCACCGAGCTCACCACGCAGAGGCTGTCACGCGGGCCGAGGCGGCGCAGCGCCAGCTGCGTCACATAGGAGTGCTCGGTCCACGGCGGCCGGTAGCCGGGCCGCCACGTGCATACCAAGAGGATCGGCGCCCCGGCCAGGCTCTCCGCCAGCGACGCCAGGTATTCCTCCGAGGAACGGTCGATCCAGTGCAGATCCTCCACCGCCACGATCAGCGACCGCTGGCGACTGCCATGCAGGCTCCAGGCTCGCAGCGTCTCGAACATCTGCGCCTTGATCGCCTCAGCGCTGAGCGACCTCAGCGCTGCCGCGCCCTCACCCAGGCCGAGCAGGCGGAGCACGTACGGCGCGTGCTGGTCGGCGTCGAGCCCGACTTCCTGCAGCCCGAAGCGTACCTTTTCGGCGACCGCTGCGGGCGCATCCCCTTCGAGGATGCCGCAGTTGGCGCGCACCACGTCAACGATCGGCAGGTACGGGATGCTGCCGCCATACGACAGACAGCGTCCCTCCAGATATGAGACCTGCCGGTCCCCCAGGCTGCGCCGGAACTCATACAGCAGCCGCGACTTGCCGATCCCCGGCTCCCCGATGACGCCCACCACCTGGCCGTGGCCCGCCTCTACCTTCGCCAGCGGCCCGCGCAGCGCCGCCAGCTCGTCGTCGCGGCCGATGAAGTCACTCAACGTCCGCCGCGCGCTCGGCTCCGGGGTGACCGCCACCTGCGCCAGCACGTCCTGCAGGGCGCTCATCTCCAGGTCCCGCCCCACGAACCGGGTCAACGGGCGGGCGCCCAGCCCTTCGATCGGCGAGCGCCGCGGCCCCACCCCGGTTACGCGGAACGCCGCCACCGGCTCGTCCATCCCCGGCAGCGGGACCGGTCCAAGCTTCACCAGCCGGACATAGCCGACCACCATGCGCGCGGTCGCGGCGCCGACCACGATCGTTCCCGGCTTGGCCTGCTGCTGCAGCAAGCCCGCCACTGTTGTCGTTTCCCCGACCACGCTCAGGCGCCGCTCGGGCCCGCTGCCGATCGGGCTCACCGCCACCAGGCCGGTGTTCAAAGCCATCCGCAGCATGGCCGGAGAACCGGCACGATCGGCGCCCCGCGTACCCGCGGCCGACCGCTCCCGAAGCCGACGCTGCAGCCCGAGCGCGGCGAGCACCCCCCGCCGCGCATGGTCCTCATGCGCCACCGGCACCCCGAACAGCGCCACCAACCCGTCGCTCAGGAAGCTGCTGACGGTGCCCTCGAAACGCCGCACCTCAGCCTCGGCCTGCTCAAAGAAGGAATCAAGGAAGGCCAGCATCCCCTCCTGGCCCATACTGTCGGCTAGCGCGGGGGCGCCCGCCAGCTGGCAGAACAGCACGGTCGCCTGCTTGTGCTCCCCCTCGGCCGGCACCACGCGCTCGCCTGGAACCGTCAGCCCCCCAGACGCGTCCTGGCCGGACAGTCGGCCCGAGCCCAACCCGGGCGTCCGCGATGCCCCGCACGCGTGGCAGAAACGATGAGCCGGATCGCCGGGTACGCCGCATGCCGGACACGGCCCATCCAACGGGTTGCCGCAGTCGACGCAGAAGGCGGCGCCTGGCGCGTTCACGCGCTCGCAACGCGCGCAGCGAGGCGTCGCTGCCAGGAACGAGCCAGGCCCGCCCTCCCCGCTCCGCCGCTGTCCAGCGGCCACCAGCGCGACCCGGTCGGCAGGCGACAGCTCCAAGGCCGTGGCCAGGCACCGCAGCGTATGAAATTGCGGATACCGCCGCGCGCCCCGCTCCAGATCGGCAATCCCGCGCACGCTCAGCCCGGCCTGATCCGCAAGCGCCTGCTGCGTGAGCCCCGCCGCGATCCGGTGCCGGCGCAGCAGCGTGCCGAAGCTCCCCGTCCCCTCAGCGCCCATGACGCCGCACCCGCAACACCGACAGGCCGCACTCCGGCGCGCCGAGCGCGAGGCAGCAGCCGTCATGCGTCCAGCCCGCCCACACACCGGACCACAGCGCCCCTACCTCGATCGCCACCGCGGGGCTCCCCTCGAACCTTGGAGACTCTGGCACAGCTGACCTTGTTTCGGCCCCAGGTCTCCCTTGTCCCATGAGAACCCGCAGCACCGGCTGTGTCCAGGTCCCGGCAATGGCTCGCAAGCCTGAGGACAGCGACGTCATCCCAACCAGACATGGGCGGGTTTGGTGCTTATGATCCGCGCCAGCGCAGGATCCTCGCGGAATTCCGCGTCATTCTCAACGCGAACGTCCGTGACTACGCTCCTGCGCAACTCCAGGCCACGCTGCTGTCGAGGCTCTTGCGCTCCAGGTCACAGTGACTGTCCGTAGCGCGGCGCGGCCGATGAGGCCGGGAACCTCTGCTCATGCAGGAAGTGCACATACACGCTGACATGACGTCAGTACGTGTCAGCGCGCTCGTGCGGGCCGAAACTGCCGTTCGAGCGTCTGGGCAAGCTCGGCGACGACCAGCCCGCGGGTCGCGTCGGTCAGCTGCGGAAATCGAGGGCCTGCTCGGGTGGCGGGAATCCTGCCTTGAGGTCGAGTCCGTGGGCGTCGAGGCAGTACTCGCGGAACCAGCGGTCGAAGAGATCGTCCGAGGCGGCCATGCCGTCAAATGTTCGTTGCAGGTCGTCGGCCTCGAGGTACACGACGGCGACGTCGCCGTCTGATGTCTTCTGGATCCATACGGCCTCCCTGGTAATGCCCAGCCGCTTGCGCGAGGCCTCGTAGGCGGTCCTGCGGTCGCCCTTCCAACAGGACCGCATCGCGCTGCGATCGGTGTCGGTCTTGCCGGGCAGCACGGGAATGGCGAACGCGATCGCCTGCCCGGTTCTTGTTGGATTGGACATCCCTTGACCTCCTGCTGGGGGTGGATGGGTACCTGCGTCTGTGGTAGGCATCGTCGGACCGCCGGACAGGAACGACCATCCCCGGGAATCTGGGATTTTTCGCGCATGTGAGTTGCCGAGCTCGCCAGCCGGGCGACAATCGCGATATGCCCGCGGCCTGGGAGGCGGAGCGCCTCGTGGGGGAGGACGGCGCCTCGCCGTGCGAGGGCTGCCACGCGATGAATACCACCGGGAGCTGGCGGCACGCCTGCGGCGCACGATCGCGATCGACGCCACGTGCTGGCACGGACTCGACCCTCGGACGCTGCTGCTGACCACCGCCAGTCCGGAGGAACTGCTGCAGCGCGGCTTCCTCTCAACCGAGACCGAACCGCTCGCCGCCCAGGCCGTGCTCGCGAGCGAGTACGAACGCGACGACTACAACACGTTCGCCGCGCTCGCCGGACGGCGCGCGCCGGTCGGCATCCTCAGCGAAGCCACCCGCGGACGTCCCGAGCGCAGCGCCCGGTACCGGGAGGTCCTCGCCCTTCGCGGCACGCCCTTCGAAATGTGCGCCGCATTCGTCACCCACGGTCGCGCCTGGGGCTGCGTCGTGTTCCACAGATCCCAAGCGACAGGGGATTTCCAGCGAGCGAACGCCCGGCTCATCGCGCGGCTTTCGCGGCCGATCGCGGAAGGCCCTGCGAACGTCTTTGCGCGTCGATGCGGCGCGGCGCTTGGATGAAAACTGCGCACCCGGGATGATCCTGCTCGGACCAGGCAACGAGGTCGAGCTCGTCACGCCGCCGGCCCAGGTCCTGCTGGAGCCGCTGCGCCACGACAGCCCCGGGAGCTCGACCACCGTCCCATTGCCGATCCTCGCGCTCGTCGCGACCGCCCGCCAGCAACGACACAGCCGAGGCAGCGACGCAGCTGTTGCGCTGCACGTGCCATCGGACGAGGGCTGGCTGTCGCTGCACGCCTCGCTCCCGGATGGCACGACATCCGAGCGTGTGGCGATCGTTATCCACCGCGCATCGCGCGAACACGCCGCTCCTCTGCGACTCGAAACGTACGGCCTGAGCGACCGCGAGCGCCAGATCGCAACGCTCATTGCTACAGGACTGAGCACCAAAGCGCTCGCCGAGCGCCTCTTCCTCTCGCCATGGACCGTCCAGGATCACCTCAAGTCGATTTTCGATAAGACCGGGACCCGCAGCCGCCGTGAACTGCGCGCCGGAATCTTCTTCGACGAGTTTCTCCCCGGCATCGCCACTCGGGCGCCACTCGCCGCCGACGGTAGGCTCACACCACACGCCCCGCGCACCCTCCCGACTGAGGCCCGACCACCGGAAACGTCGCCGCTGACCGGCGACTCGCTTTAGCCGCGCACGGGGGCGGCCGCGGCGTTGGCTGGGCTTCTGCGCGGCACGCGAATGAGCAGCGCGCCGATCAACCGGGCTGAGCAGCGTCGCGGGTGCGGTCTGGCGGCGAGGCGCTCAGCCGACCCCCGCCGGGCTCCGGCTCACGGGCCACCGACCACTGGCTCCGCGTTTCCCCAGCCACAACAACGCCATCGAGCCGGGTTAGGCGGGGCGCATTGCTGCGCCCCGCCCCCCTCAGAACCGGGACGTGCGGTGCTAACCGCATCCGGCTCAAGCGAGCCCCGTGGGGCGGTTCAGGTGCGTGAAGATGCCGGTTCCGCGCTGTCGGCGCCGGTACTGGTCCGGCGTTGGCAGTGGGTGTGGATGAGACGGGTCCTGTTGTCCGGCGTGCCGTCCTGTCCGCTGGCGACGATGAGCTGCCTGGTGATCGCTTTGCGGGTGGTGCGGTGCCACTGTTGCCATTCCTCGGGAGTGTGTGATTCCCGATCGGCGTGCAGGAGCAGATCCGCGCAGAGCACACAGCGCCCGCGCTGCAGTTTCAGCAGGAGCAGGGTGCTGCGGTCCAGCGGGGGCGTGTTTCTGCCGCGCCGTTTGGCCCAGTAGTCGGTCAGGGCGGCGTCGTCGGGTGACGAGCTGCCGGTGACCTTGCGGTGCCGGACGATGGGTGTCCAGACCATCAGGGGCAGGTAAGCGCCGCTGGCGGCGTCGCCGAATACCCACCTGTTGCGTCTGGACTGGTTGAACTGGCCGAAGTACCGCTTGGTAACCCAGTATCTCGGCTTGTTCGGGTGGCTTCGGCGAGCCCACTTGTAAGTGAGCTTCCACAGGTAGTCGTCCACGCTGTTGAACGTCTCCTTGGACACCACCGATCGATAGAAGCTCGCCCATCCCCGCGTGATCGGGCCGATTCCGGCGAGGACAGCGGATACGTTCTGCCCGCGAAGGCGATGCATCTGCTCGGCGAGCTTCCGTTTGACCCGTCTGACGGCGGCCTTGCTCGGTTTGATCAACAGCTTGCCGTTACGGTAGCGGCGGACGTTGAACCCCAGGAAGTCGTATCCTGCCTGCAGCGAGACGATGCGTGTCTTGTCCTCGTTGAAGGCCAATCCTCTGGGCGCCAGCCACTTGGCCAGCTGTGCCTTGACGGTGCGCCAGCGGGCTTCGGCGGACTCGATCAGACTGGAGGCCATTACCTCGCCGGCGGCCCGGGAGCCGGGTTCCTTGGTGGCCCAATGCCGCAGCCGGACGACCGCGAAGGTCGACGTTCGTGGTGCGCTATGAGGTCGACGCTGATGTCCGGGCTCTGGTTATCGTTAAGCGGAGTGCTGGCGGCTCAGCCAGTTGTCGACGGCAACGGCCGTCTCGGCAGGCTTCAAGAGCGGGAAGTAGTGGCCGACGTCGGCGATGGTGTACGCCGTCGTCCCGGGCAGCTGCTCCTGGAGATGGGCGCGGCTCTCGTCGAAGACCGCTCCGCTGTCGGTGCTGCCGATCCACACGATCGGCGTGGTGGTCTCGGGCAACGGGACCGGGGCGGCCATCCAGGCGCCCATCGCCGGCCAATCGACCTGGAGGAAGGTGGCGAGGTCGGTGACGGCGAGTTCCCGCGCACCCTTGGGCAGGGCGCGCTCGACCGGGTCCCGCGCGTTCTTCACCCGTGAGGTGGCCTCGTAGAGGGCCGAGACCGCGCCGTACCCGTCGCCATTCGCGTACCGCTCGATGATGGCCGGCATCGCCACCTCGGCGACTGCCCGCATGATCTCCTGCCCTTCGGTACTCCGGACCACCTGGCCGAACATCGGCTCGAGGAGGAGGGCCGACAGCAGGCGATCGGGTGTCCGCGTCGCCAGCTCCATCGCGATGTAGCCACCGAAGGAGTGTCCGGCGACATGTGCCTTCTCGATCCTGAGCGCATCGAGGATCGCGAGGACGTCGGGCACCTGCCCCGGGATGTCGGTGGCCTCGGCCGGCAGCCCGCGGCCGCCGTGCCCGCGCCGGCCGTAATGGATCACCTGGTGGTCGCCCCGCCTGGTGAGCTCGTCCGCGAGGGGCACGAGGAAGTCGCGCATCACCGCGCCGTGGACGAAGACAACCGGTGTGCCCTCGCCGATCACCCACACGTCGAGCTCGTCGTCATCGGAGACTCGGACCTTGGTGGTGGGGTCCGGCATCACCCGGCGGGCCGCGGTTTCACTCATGCTGCTCATCTCGTCGCTCCTTCGGTCTGTGCGCGCCCGTGCGGCGCGCCCCTCATCGGGACGCTAGGCAGCGCGGCGGGCCCGGCTCATCGGAGCGATTGACCAACTTGCGGCCGCGGGGCTACGCGGTTGTGCGTAGTGGCGGGGCTCACCGGGAGGCGGTCACCTCACCCGGTGGTCGAGCGCGTAGCGGGCGGCCTGGGTCCGGGAGGAGACGCCGATCTTGTGGAAGATGTTCGTCATGTGGCGGGCGACGGTGCGATCGCTGATGACCAGGGTCGCGGCGATCTCCCGGTTGGAGCGTCCGTTGGCCACCAGGGCGAGCACCTCGCACTCGCGCCGGGTCAGTCCGTCCGGTGACTCCGGGGCTGGCCGGTACGCGCCGAGCTGGTCGAACACCGTGTGGGCCCGGTCGAGTTCCGCCGCGGCCGACACCTCGTCACCGAGCGCCCGGTAGGCATCGGCGAGCCGGACGCAGGTCCGGGCAGCGTCGTACCAGGCACCCAGGTCGTGCCAGCGGCGGCAGGCCTCGCGCAGTACCGGCAGGGCCTCCTCGGCCCGGCCCTCGGCCAGCAGGACCGTGCCGCGCGCGGCGCATGCCATCGTCTCCAGGCCCGAGGTGGCGTACGTCGCTGCCGTCGCGGAGAGCTCGCCGGTGGCCGCGGCAGCCTCCTCCAGCCGTCCGGCGGTGAGCGCGATGTCGACCGCCGCCGCGCAGATCGGGGCCCGGCGCAGCGGGTCGTCGCCCGCCGCGGTGAGGGCCGAGCGCACCGAGGTTGCGGCGCCGGCTGCGTCGCCCTGTTGGATCCGCAGCAGCGCCCGCCCCGGTTGCGGGTCGCGGCCACGGGCGTGCGCCTCGTCGTACGCGTCGGCGGCGTCTGGGTCCCCACGCAACCGGCGCACCTCGGCGACGACGTACCAGGCCTCGGCGGCGTAGTCGACCCGCTGCCGGTCGAAGTCCTTCGCGATTCGCAGCGCACTGCGCTCGGCCTCGTCCCACTCGCCGTGCAGCAGACGCAGTTGGGCGCGGTGCACCGCACAGAGACCCTCGAAGAAGACCGCCGCCGGGAGGGTCGCCAGCCACTGCTCGGTCAGCTCGGTCCAGCGGACCATCCGGCGTACGTCGGCGATCCGATGGCAGGCCGCGACCGTGTGGCAGTAGAGGACGCCCGAGAGGAAGGGGTCGATCCGGCCGTTCTGGACGCTGACCATCGCCGCATCGAGCAGCGGCAGCCCGTCGACCAGGTGGCCGGACTGGATCAGTGCCCGGGCTTCGCTCTGGAGACCGAGGGCCAGCAGGCCGGCGTCGTCGTACCGGCGGGCGATCTCCTGCCCCCGACGCGCTGCGTCGAGCGCCGCGGCCGGCCGACCGGCCAGGAGATTCCCCTCGACCTCCGTGAACAGCATCAGGTGTCCGTGCACCGGGCCTTCCGGGAGCCCCGCCACCAGGCGACCGGCGCGACCCAGCCAGCCCCTGGACTGTTCCTCCTCGCCACGGGCCAGGTGGCAGACCCCCAGCGAGAAGGCAGTCATCGCTGCCTCGGCCGGTCGCGCCTCGGCCTCGAAGGCGTCGCATGCGGCAGCACCGAGCCGCAGCTTGTCGCCGATGCGACCCACCCACCACACGGCGTCGGCGTAGGCCGCGAGGTCGTCGGCGGTGAAGTGTTCGGAGTCGACAGCATCAAAGTGCGTGACAGCGGTGGGCCAGTCGCGCGAGGCGTAGGCCCGCTGCGCGAGTGTCAGGGTGTCCCCGTGCTCGTCCACGCGCTGTCCTCCGGTGACAGCACACAGAATATCGGTCCGCGCGCTGGTGAGGGACGAGGACGGGCTCGTGGCCTCAGCCGGGGCGAGCCGGGCGGCCTCTACCAGTCACGGGCGATACCAGGTGATCAGCCGGCCGCTGACCAGCTCAGTCGTGGCCCGCGTGAACGCCTCCGGACCGTCGTCGTGCTGGACATCCTGCTCGTCGAGCGAGCGGAGGTCGGCACGCTCGAGACGCTGCCCGTCCCATCAGGACAACGCCCCGTCTGGGCAGCCTGGCGGCCAGCATCTTCGGCAGCCCGGGCCTCGACGCTCCGAGTGAGGCTGAGCCGGTGGATGGCTCGACCTGTGCCTGGCTGACGCTGTCCCGGTCGGCACCAGCGCCGCGGTCGCGCTCATCGAGCATCTCTGGGCGACGCCCGCTGCGAAAGGCGATCACAAGGGCGGCGGTACGCCGCTCAGGAGACGTGGCTAGATCAGGAGGAGGACGTCAAGCGACTCGAACGTCTGATGGACAGCAAGACGACGGCTGACAGGCCGAACCCGTCGCCGGACCTGCGGAGTCGCCCATCGAAGGCGCTGAATCAACAACGGCGGAGCATTCCGCTCTGGAGAGCGTGCGGCGCGCGACGGAACTCGACGCGCGGCTCGACCGACCGTGCGTTTCGGGATTCTCCTTAACATCACGTTGGCCACAGGAAGGTGAGGAGAACGTCAAGGCCAAGGCCCGCGAGCTCGATCCCGCCCAGACGCCGAGCGCGAAGCCAGCAAGGCGGCCGCGCGGGAGCGCCGAGAGACGTACGCGCGTGGGCACCAACTCGCCGAGATGCACCACACAGCTCGCCTGACCCAGGCGGAACTTGCCGCAATCCTCGGCGTGTCCCAGGCAAGGATCTCCAAGATTGGGCACGGCGAAGTGTCCGGCATCGACATCGTCCGCACCTACGTCACCGCGCTGGGCGGCAACGTCGAGCTCGTAGCAAGCCTCGGCGACCGCACATGGAAGGTCACATAAGCCAGCATCGACAACCGCCAGACTTCCTGGGGGCCGCCCCGAGTCTTTCGCTGTCACGTCGTCAACGGGACGCCCCATCCCACACCCGAGGCCAGCGAGGCTGCCTGGCTGACTCCCGGCGAGGTGCGCGAGCGCATGAGCCCCGCCTTCGCGATCCGGCTTCTCGACGCGATCGACGACGACGGTCCCGCCGTCCGCACACATGACGGCAAGGATCTGCTTGCCGACACGGAGACATGATCTTGACCGATCACCCTCACAAGCGCTCCCTGACTGGTTGAAAGTCGGGGAGCTCCGCGGCGTTCCGAGAAGAGTGCCAATGTCAAGATGCGGGCGGATTTCCGCGTCGATCTTGTCCGCGACGGTCCAAATGATGCCGCGCGCAGGCCGGGGATGACGCCCAGTGATGCGCTGTTCAGGTTCAGCGTCACTATCAAAGGATTATCAAACGATCACAGGCCGGTTCCCCAGTGTCGGAACCGGCCTCGTGACCTGCACTTACGTGGTAGCGGGGGCAGTGGTAGCGGGGGCGGTCTAAAACTGAGGGAGATGCTTGACACCTGGGTCGGTTGATCAGTAGGAGACCCAGCGTGAGTGATCCATTGTTCGATCGTCAGGTGCGTCGACGCCTGGCCATCCTCCGCCATGCCGAGGAAGTCACCGGCAATGTGGCGATGACGTGTCGCTACTACGGGATCAGCCGACAGCTGTTCTACACCTGGCAACGCCGCTTCGACGGCGAGGGGGCGGACGGACTGAAGGACCGCTCGAGGCGGCCGAAGACCAGCCCGAGGGCGACCCGCACCGAGGTGGTCGGCAAGATCATCTACCTGCGGCAGCACTACCACTTCGGCCCGGCGAAGATCGCCATGTACCTGCAGCGCTACCACGATGTCGCGATCTCCCACTCCGGGGTGTGGCGGATCCTCAAACGCCTGCAGATGAACCGGCTACCCGCCTCACAGCGCTACCAGCGACACGACAAGCGGTGGAAACGGTACGAGAAGCAGCTGCCCGGCCACCGGATCCAGATCGACGTGAAATTCATCGAACCGCTGCCCGGCACCGTCACCAGGCCAGGTCGGCGACACCCCAAGTACTACCAGTTCACCGCCATCGACGACTGCACCCGGCTGCGCGTGCTACGCATCTACCGCACCCTGACCAGAAGACCGCGATCCAGTTCACCGACTACGTCGCCGAACGCCTCCCCTTCCAGATCCAGGTAATCCAAACCGACATTCAATCTGGGTGGGCGACAATCCGAGCCTTCGTGTCGACGGGCGGGGAGGATCGGGGTCGTCCGGCACCTGCCCGTCATCGTTGCTTGACCGAGTGGAGCGCACAGCGACTCCTGGCCTGTTGACCGTGTTGGTGGGTGGGGCCACTGCCGGAGGCTCGAGATGCCCTGTTGAGAACCCGGCGACCCCGCGGCCCGACAATCCGCCGGGGATCCCTGTTAGCGAATGTCTGGTGCGGATCGGCCTCTCATGGCGGACGGCTGCCGGGACGTGCAGTTCCCGACGAGGTGAGGAGCCCGAGAGTGATCCTGCGGATGGGTATCGATATCGCGGTCCGTGCGCCGCATCAGGCCAGCCTGGCCGACGAACGTGGCGAGCTGGTGTGGTCCGGTCACCGGTTCCGGACCACCGTCGCCGACCTGGACGCGCTGTGGGCGCGCCTCCCGGCCGACAGCGGCCCGCATGAGGTCACGGTGGTGGTGGAGCCGACCCGCAACGCCTGGGTGCCGCTGGTGGCCTGGTTCCGCCGCAAGGGCGCCCAGGTCGTCCTGGTCTCCGCGGAGCGCTCATCGGACCTACGCGCCTACTACGCCAAGCACACCAAGAGCGACCGCCTGGACTCGGTCCTGCTCGCTCGATTGCCGCTGCTGCATCCCGAGGGCCTTCACCCCGAACGCGGCATCGGCCCCGGCGACCCGCTGCGCCGGGCGACCAAGCTGCACTCCACGCTGGTCAAGCGGCGCACCACCAGCCTGGCCCGGCTCGACGCGCTGCTGGAGATCCTCGGTCCGGACTGGCACGCCGCGTTCGGAACCCACCTGAACAACAAGACCGCGTTGCGTTTCCTCGCCGCAGGGAATGCCGACCCGCACACCGTCCGGCGGCTCGGCCGGGCCCGGTTGACTCGGTTCTTCTACCGGCACTCCCGCGGCGCGTTCGGCGAAGAGCTGGCCGAGGCGGTCCTGGCCGCCGCCCTCGCCACCACAGCTCTGTGGGGCGAGGACCTGCCATTCACCGATCTGGCCGAGGACATCGCGATCGAGGCCCGGCTAGCGCTGACGTTGACCGAGGAGATCAAGGAACTCGACGAACGCATCAAGGTGATCGTCGAGGACCGGGATCCCCGCGGGCTCATCGCTTCGGCTCCCGGTGTCGGGGAGGTGACCGGCGCGGTGATCCTGGGACGGCTTGGCGATGCCAGCCGCTTCTCCAACCTGGCCGCAGTCCGCTCGTTCAGCGGGCTGGTCCCCTCCCTGGACGCCTCCGGAGTCAACGGCAGACACGGCAGTCCGACCAAGCGCGGTGACGCGCTCCTGCGTGAGGCGCTGTTCATCAGCGCGAACCAGGCCCGTCGCATCGACCCGAACCTGGCCGCGAAGTACTACCGCTTCATGGTCGAGGGCGGCAAGCACCACAACTCCGCGCTCTGCCACATCGCGACAATCCTGCTCACCCGCGTCGCCGCCTGCTGGAGAAACCAGACGCCCTACCAGTTGCGCGACCTCGACGGTCGCGTAGTGACCAAGGACGAAGCCCGCGCGATCATCACCGAGCGCTATCAGATCCCCGACCACGTCCGCTCCGCCCGGACCACCACGACGAGGACGAGCCGGCGAAGCAAGGAGTCACTACGTGCTCCATCGACCGGCCCGTCCAACACCCACGCTAGACGCGCCGGAGCCGCTTGACATCCGTTAAGAACTCAACGGCATGGTCTACACCGCCCGCCTTGCCGGCCTTGGACGCCAAGGGGGCCGCAACGGATTCGAACACCAACTCCGGCTCTGGGGCGTGACCCAGAAGAACTCCCGACCCGGCCACCCCACCACCTGCGGCAAGGTGGAGCGCTTCCAGCAGACCCTCAAGAACTGGCTGACCGCCCAACCCGACCAGCCGGCCACGATCGACGAGCTGCAGGCGCTGCTCGACCGGTTCCGGCGCGCCTACAACCACCACCGGCCACACCGCTCACTACCCCACCGAGCCACCCCCGCCACCGTCTACAACACGATGCCCAAGGCAGTCCCGGGACCCTCCAGGGACGCCGACACCCACGACCGGATCCGCCACGACATCGCCGACAAGTCAGGCACCATCACCCTGCGCGTCGCCGGCAAACTCCGCCACATAGGCATCGGACGAACCCACGTCCGAACCCACGTCATCCTGCTCGTCCAAGACCTCCAGGTCCGCGTGATCAACGCCATCACCGGCGAACTCCTCCGCGA